>Ga0209987_10000985_pt1 | contig 15327 bp, 15 predicted proteins | sample N074metaG_FD_182134 | JGI IMG/M metagenome (GOLD analysis project Ga0209987, IMG submission 182134) | Deep subsurface microbial communities from Kermadec Trench to uncover new lineages of life (NeLLi) - N074 metaG (SPAdes) (version 2) | ecosystem: Environmental > Aquatic > Marine > Ocean trench... | reverse complement strand
CGTGCGCGTGCACAGAGCGCATCGGGAAGATGCGCGCACCCCATGCCTCGGCATCGGCCAACTCACCGGCCCTGGCCGAGCCCACCCCGCGCGCGCCGATCTGCACGATGCCCTCGACATGCGCCATTTCGGAGGCGCGGCGCATGGTCGAGGAGAAGCCGTGGGTGACGCCCTCGACCTCGTGGCGCCAGTCGAGATGGGCGTCGACCTGCACGATCCAGAGCGGCTCGCCCGCGAAGCCCTCGAAGAACGGTATCGGCACCGAATCGTCGCCGCCGAGCAGGATCGGCACCGCCCCCGCGCCGCGCACCGCCTGCACCGCGTCGCGTATCGCGGCGCGGTTCCCGGCGCCATCGTCCTCCGGATCGCCCGCCACGTCGCCGATATCGACAGCAACGACCGCGCCGAGAAGCGGCCCGCCATGGTCCATGTCGATATGGTCGCGCCTTGTGTCGTACCACCCGAGCGCCGCGCGCAGCGCCGCCGGCGCGCCGGCGGCGTGGCTGGGCTCGCCGGGGCGATAGGGCGTGCCGTGGGGCGCGCCCAGAATCGCGACATCGGCGTCAAGCGCGTCGAGGGTGGCGAAGGGCAGGTTGCAGAAGGTCGTCTCGGGTCGCAGCATTGTCAGATCTCCGTCAGAACAGTCCGTCATAGGCGCGCCGCGGTATCTCGACCGCGATGATGGTGAAGCGGTCGGCGGCCAGCGCTTGCGTTACCGCCGGACCGGTCTCGCCGGGCCCGGTCACGGTGACGCCGTAGCCGCCATAAACCCGCGCCAGCGCGGCGAAGTCGGTGCGCTGAAAGTCGACGCCGGCGTTCTGCACGCCCATGCCGCGCTGTTTCAGTTCGATCAGCGACAGCGACCGGTCGACGAACACCACCACCACCAGCCCCAGTCCCAGATCGCGCAGCGTCGCCAGTTCGCCCAGGGTCATCTCCAGCCCGGCGTCGCCGGTGAAGGCGATCACCGGCGCGTCCGGCCTGGCGTATTTGAACCCCATCGCCAGTGGCAGGGCGCAGCCCATGGTGCAGAGCCCGGTCGATTGCAGCACGCCGCGCGGGTGCTTGGCCTGCCATTGCTGGCTCAGGAGGATGCGGTGGGCGCCGCTGTCGATGGTGATGGTCACCTCAGGGGGTGCGGCGGCCAGGATCTCGGCGATCGCCTGGCCCGGCCCCCAGTCGCCCTTGGGCGCGAAAGCGTCGGCAAGTTCCGCCCGGATACGGGCGGGCAGGTCGTCCGGCCACCCGCCCTTGGCCTCGCCATCCAGCGCCGCCAGCCCGCCGGCGACCGAGCAGACCCACGAGAGGCCGGCGTAGTGCATGTCGTGGTCGTTCGGCGCCGGGGCGAATTCGATCGTCTTGGCCGGATCCCAGGGGTCCTGCCAGCCGGCGCGCATCTCGATCGGGTCGTAGCCCGCCGCGATCACCAGATCGGCCGCCTCGAACACCGGCAGCACGATCTTGTCGGATTTCGGCGACAATCCGTGCCCGCCCAGCGACAACGGGTGGTCTTCCGGCAGGATGCCCTTGCCCTTGTAGCTGGTGACCAGCGGGATGCCGTGCTTCTCGACGAAGGCGCGCACCGCCTCCGCCCCGCCCGGCTCGTTCAGCGGATCGAGCCCGGTCATCATCACCGGGCGCCTGGCGGCGGCGAACATGGCGCGGGCGCGGTCCAACTCCGGCCCCGGCGCGGGCGCCGAGGGCGGGGTGGGCGTGCGCTGCACGGCCCGCGGTTCGGGCTGTTCGGTGTCGGCCACCCGGATCGGCAGGTCGATATGCACCGGCCCGGGACGGCCCGACATGGCAATCGCCAGCGCCTTGTCGATCATCGCGTCGATGGCGCCGTCGGGCGCTGTGAACGACGCCTTGCAGATATGGGCAAAGGCGGCGGAGTGGTCGAAGACCTGATGGGTGTAACGCATCGCCTCGGCCGCGTCGACCGCACCCGACAGCACGATCAGCGGCACCCGGTCCTGTTCGGCATTGGCGACCACGTTGAAGGCGTTGGCCACCCCCGGCCCGACCGTGGCGACCAGGATCCCCGGCGCAGCCGTCGCGTGCCAGCCGCCCTCGGCCATGAACCCGGCGCCGTTCTCGTGCCTGGTCAGCACGAAGCGGATGCCGGCGCGCTCCAGCGCGTCGATCAGCGTCAGAACCTCACCGCCGGGAATGCCGAAAGCGAACCGGCACCCGGCCGCGTAAAGCCGCCGGGCGATGACATCGGCTGCGTTCATCTCTTTCAATCCCCCTCGAAGGCACACAGCGTGTGAACCTCGATGCCCATCTCCTTCAGCCGCTTCTCGCCGCCCAGATCCGGCAGGTTGACCACGAAGGACGCCGCGACGATATGCCCGCCCAACCGTTCGATCAGCTTTACCCCCGCCACCGCGGTGCCGCCGGTGGCCAGCAGGTCGTCGATCAGCAGCACGCGGACGCCGGCGGCGAAGGCGTCGTCGTGCATCTCCATCACCGCCTCGCCGTATTCCAGGCTGTAGGATTCAACGATGGTCCGCCCCGGCAACTTGCCCTTCTTGCGGATCGGCACGAACGGCAGGCCCAGATTGTAGGCGATCGCGCCGCCCAGGATGAAACCGCGCGCGTCCATCGCCACCACCACGTCAATTCCGCCATCGGGGCCGTCGTCGCGATAGGGCGCGACCAGTTCATCCACCGCGCGGCGGAACGCCACCGGTGCTGCGAACAGCGTGGTGACATCGCGGAACTGCACTCCGGGCACCGGGAAATCCGGGATCGTGCGGATATAGTCGGTAAGAGGTCTGTCGGTCATTGGCGCCGCTCTGGTTTCGAGTCGGGCGCGATCTTAGGCCCTGTGCCGGCAAAGACAATCGGTCCCGCGTCAGGGGCCGCCAGCAAATACCGGATGGAGAACCGGGGGCAGGGTCCAGCGGCCGGGAAACGGCTCGGCGCGCAGGCGCTCGACGGCGGCCCTGGCCTGGCGCTCGCGCTCGTCCCAGCTTCCGTGGATCTTCTCAATTCGGGCGCCGGCACGCTCCAGCAGCGCCTCGCACAGCGCCTGGAACCGGCGCCGCCCGCCACCGTCGGCAAAATAGCGGATGCCGTCCTGCACGAACGGCACGTCGGCGTCGAGCAGCAGGTAGAGATCCGCCTGTGGCCGCGCCTCCAGCGCCGCTACCGGCTGGCCCAGCAGCATCCGCGCCCAGGCCCCGGTCAGGAGCGGGTCGGTATCCTCGATCAGAACCGGCCCGGCCGAGGGCGCGATGGCGGCGCGGTAGGCCTCGTGACGCCGCGCAAGCTCGATCAGTTCATCGGTGCTCCAGGGCCCGTCACCGCGGGTTCCTTCGTAAGCGCGGCCATATTCGGGCACCACCGGGCCGCCGAGCCAGGCCGCCAGCCGCCTCGCCATGGTCGACTTGCCGACGCTCTCGGACCCGAACACCACGACCCGCTTCTGGTACCAGGGCCGCACCGGCCCCGGGATATGGCGCCAGTGCCCGGCCGGGTCGGCGCGGATCGCAGCGCCGGAGACAGGGAAGGCGCGCCGGTTCGGATCGGTCACAACCGGGCGTGCCCCCAGTTCCTGCGCCAGCCGCACGACGTAAGCGTCGGAGCCGAAAACGAGGTCGATCGGCGACCGGTGCAGGCCGCGGATCGTGCGGCGCCAGATCGGCCAGAAATCCGGGTGGTCCGCCGGCTCCTGCGGGATGTCCCGGTCGTGGTGCACCACGTTGACGCCGGGCAGCAACGCCCGCAGCCACGCGGCACGCAGCCCTCCCGGCACCGGCTCGCGCTCCAGCGTGCAGACCATCACGGTCAACTCATCCACCAGCGCCGCCGCCATCCGGCAGAGCGCGACGTGCCCCGCATGGGGCGGCATGAACTTGCCAAGGAGAAAGCCCCGCGTGGTCACGCGCGAAGCCTAACCGAGCACCCGCCCGGCGACCGCGTCCAGCTTGGCCAGCAGCGCCGGGTCGCGGTGCTCGGGCGCCGTCATCACGGCGAACTCCAGCGCCCGGTCGCAGCCTTGGGGGCAGGGCGCGCGCGCGCCGGACAGCATCGGAATCGCCTGCTCCAGCAGGCTCCGCGCATGTCCGACATTGGCGTGCATGACGGCGAGGATCGAAGTGATGTCGACCTCGCCATGGTCCGGGTGCCAGCTGTCGTAGTCGGTGACCATTGCCACCGTCATGTAGCAGAGCTCGGCCTCGCGGGCGAGCTTGGCCTCGGGCATGTTGGTCATGCCGATGATATCGGCGCCCCAGTGCTCGCGATACATCCGGCTCTCGGCCAGGGTCGAGAACTGCGGCCCCTCCATGGTCAGATAGGTGCCTCCCAGATGCGCCTTGACGCCGATGGCGGCGGCGGCCCGGCCCAGCGCGCCGCGCAGCCGGGCGCAGGTCGGCTCGGCAACGCTGACATGGGCGACGCAGCCGGTGCCGAAGAAGCTACCCACGCGGTTCACCGTGCGGTCGATGAACTGGTCCGCCAGCACGAAGTCGCCCGGCGCCATCTCCTCGCGGAACGAGCCGCAGGCCGAGAACGAGATCACGTCGGTGACCCCGATCCGCTTCAGCGCGTCGATATTGGCGCGGTAGGGGATGCTGGTCGGGCTATGGCGGTGGCCACGGCCGTGGCGCGGCAGGAAGGCAATTTCCGCGTCCCCGAGCCGCCCGGTCAGGATCTGGTCCGACGGCGCGCCCCATGGGGTCTCGACCGTGATCCACTCCTCGTCCTGCAGCCCCTCGATCGCATAGAGGCCGCTGCCCCCGATCACCCCGATCTTCGCATTCCCCATCCGATTCCCCCTTAGAGCGTTTTCCACCCTGACGGAGTCAGGGTGGACGCTCTATCCTTCTGTTCTACGCAATTTCCGAGTCGCCAGATGATCCCATTCGGCTCGAAATTGCTCTAGCCCGGCCGTTTCATCGCCCAGATATCGGTGACGGTGGTGTAGTCCATGTAGCCCATCCGGGCGACCGGATTGTAGCCGAGCACGTCGACCCGGCCGTCCTTCATGATCGCGTCGTCGATATGCACCCCCACGACCTCGCCGATGATCATGATGTTGAAGGCGTGCTCGCGCCAGCTCGGCAGGTCGTCGACGATCTTCACCAGCCTGCATTCCAGCACCGCCGGGGCCTCGGCGACATGGGGCGCGGAGATCGCCTTGCCCGGCGCCTTGGTCAGTCCGGCCAGCTCGAACTCGTCAACCTCCGGTTGATAGGTGCCCGACGACAGGTTCATCGCATCCTTCAGCGCCTGGCTGACGATATTGCAGGCGAACTCGCCGGTCTCGCGGATGTTGGCGATCGAGTCCTTGACCGGTTCCGGGCGGCTCTTGCGGCCGGTCTGGGCGAACATCACCATCGGCGGCGCGTCGCCGCATCCGTTGAAGAAACTGAACGGCGCCAGGTTGGCGCGGCCCTGCGCATCGAGGGTCGAGATCCAGCCGATCGGGCGCGGTGTGACGATGGCCTTGAAGGGGTCGTGCGGCAGGCCGTGGCCGTCGGCCGGGCGGTAGAACATGCGGTTGGCTCCCTCTGGTCAGCAACAGGCCGGCGTGTTAACGCCGATGCCAAGAGTTAACGTTGTCCCGCCCCGAATCAACAGTCTAAGCAACCGTCGAATCACCGCTGAAGAAACCGCCGCAACCGTAGAGATGTTCCGCGTCCTCCCCGAAACGCAAGACGACAGCTTCGAGGTCGAGATGCTGCTCGACCTCGCGTTCGCGCCTGGCCGCACGGCGCTGAGCTCGTACCAACTCCGCGAAGGGGTGACCGAGATCGCCGAATTATCGACCATCGTGCGCGACGAATACGATTCGGTTGTGGGTGCGATCCGTTACTGGCCGGTCCGGATCGGGGAAGCAGGCGATTCGGCGCTTTTACTTGGACCGATTGCGATTCATCCGACTCGGCAGGGCGAAGGTCTGGGTGCGCTGCTGATGATGGAATCGCTGGAACGCGCCCGCGGCATGGGCTGGCGGCGGGTTGTCCTGGTCGGCGACGAGCCCTACTACCGGCGCTTCGGATTTACCCGCGAGATGGCCCTCGCGCTGGATTTTCCCAAGCCTGTCAATCTCAAGCGATTACTTGCGAAAGAACTTGTTGAAGGCGCAATGCAAGCAGTTTCGGGCATGGTAAGCCGGTGGAGACCGGACGACGCACAGAAAAACACGCGAAAGTCCTGATATGGAATTTTTCACTGGTGGAATAAAAATGCCCCTAGTTACTTGCAATATCTGCCATCGAAGTATATTTTCACGATAATTCGGTGTGTCGGCAATCATGTCGCAGTACGCGTAAACTGCCGGGCACCGGGTTCGAGTGAAAATAAAACGGAGATAAAAAAATGGCCGAATCCACAATCGACCATAGCGAGCTCCTTGCGCTGACTTCTGACATCGTCGCCGCGCATGCCTCGAATAACGCGGTTCCGAGCTCAGAACTTTCGGGGCTGATCGAGGCCGTGTTCGGCACCTTGTCGAGTCTCAGCCAACCGGCCGAGCCGGTGGTCGAACTAAAGCCGGCGGTGTCGATCAAGAAATCGGTGACCGACGACTATCTGATCTGCCTCGACGACGGCAAGAAGCTGAAGATGCTGAAGCGCCACCTCAAGACCGCCTACAACATGACGCCGGAGGACTATCGGGCGAAGTGGGGTCTGGCGCACGACTATCCGATGGTCGCGCCGAACTATGCCAAGAAGCGGCAGGAGCTGGCGAAGAAGATCGGTCTGGGTCGCAAACCGAAGAAAAAAAAGTGATCCAGGGGCAATAACCAGACACGGGTGAACCGAGTCGTTGCGAGGGATGCCCTGCTACGCTAGATAGACGGCGCGCCACTGGTTGGCGCGCCGTTTTCCGTTGCAGGTGGCAGCACACGATGAGCGATCCGAAGAAGCTGTTCATCAAGACCTATGGTTGTCAGATGAACGTCTATGACAGCGAGCGCATGGGTTCTGCGCTGGTCGCCGGCGGCTATGTCGAGGTGGACAGTCCGGAGGATGCGGACCTCGTCATCCTCAACACCTGTCACATCCGCGAGAAGGCGGCGGAGAAGGTCTATTCCGACCTCGGCCGGCTGCGCCCGCTGCGCGAGGCCAAGGCCGCCGCGGGTGGCAGGATGACCATCGCCGTGGCCGGTTGCGTCGCCCAGGCGGAGGGGGCGGAGATCGTTCGCAGACAACCCATGGTTGATCTGGTGGTCGGGCCACAGGCCTATCACCGGCTGCCCGCGATGGTCGCCCGCGCGCTTGATACCGGGGTGGCGGAGATCGACACCGAGTTCCCCGAGGAGGACAAGTTCGACCACCTGCCCGAGGCCCCGAAGGCGCGCCGCGCCCCCGCCGCCTTCCTGACCGTGCAGGAGGGCTGCGACAAGTTCTGCGCCTTCTGCGTGGTGCCCTACACCCGTGGCTCGGAGGTTTCGCGCCCGGCCGCCAAGGTGCTGGCCGAAGCCCGTGGCCTGGTGGCGCGCGGCGTGGTCGAGATCACGCTGCTGGGCCAGAACGTGAACGCCTATCACGGGCCGGGCCCTGACGGCGACTGGAGCTTGGCCCGCCTGGTCCGGGAACTGGCCGGGATCGAGGGGCTGGAGCGCATCCGCTATACCACCTCGCATCCGAACGACATGACTGACGACCTGATCGCGGCGCATGGCGACACGCCGAAGCTGATGCCCTATCTGCACCTGCCGGTGCAGGCAGGCTCGGACCGGGTCTTGAAGGCGATGAACCGCCGCCACACGGTGGACAGCTACCTCCGCGTGATCGAGCGCATCCGCGCCACCCGGCCCGACATCGCGATCTCGGGCGACTTCATCACCGGCTTCCCCGGTGAGACAGAGGCCGACTTCCAGGCCACCCTGGCGCTGGTGCGCGAGGTCCGCTACGCGAGCGCCTATTCCTTCAAGTATTCACCCCGCCCCGGCACTCCCGCCGCCACCGCCGAGCAGGTGCCGGAGCAGGAAAAGGCGGACCGTCTGGCGCGCTTGCAGGCGCTGCTGACCGAGCACCAGACCGAATTCCAGGCCGGCTGCGTCGGCCGCATCCTGTCGGTGCTGATCGAGAAACCGGGCCGCCACCCGGGCCAGATGGTCGGCCGCTCGCCCTATCTGCAAGCGGTGCATCTGGATTGCGACCCCGGCCTGGCGGGGCGAATCCTCGAGGCTGAGATCACCTCGGCGGGGCCGAATTCGCTGGCGGGGCGCCGGGTCGGTGGTTGACGCTTTACTGGTATACCAGACGCCAGTAGCATAGACCGAACCTGCCCGGAGGCCCGAATGCTCATTCACGCCGACACTTCCTGCCTGATTGTCATCGACATGCAGGAGCGTCTGGTGCCCGCCATGCAGGCGCCGGCCCGCACCATCGGCAACGCCCGCACCCTGATCGCGGCGGCCACTGAACTGGCGGTTCCGGTGCTGCTGACCGAGCAGTACCCCAAGGGTCTCGGCGCCACCGTGCCGGAACTTGCCAGGGCCGCCGCCGCGGCGCACGCCACGATCCTGCCGAAGATGCATTTCTCCTGCATGGAGGACCGGGATTTCGCCGCTGCGTTCAAGGCGACCGGGCGGCGCCAGGCGGTGATCGCGGGAATGGAGGCGCATATCTGTGTCCTGCAGACGGCCGTCAGCCTGATGGACCAGGGCACCGAGGTCTTCGTCGTCACCGATGCCACCTCGTCGCGCACGCTGGAGAGCGAGAAAGCATGCCTCGACCGCCTGCAAGCCTGCGGCGCGGGCATTGTCACCACCGAGATGGTGGTCTTCGAGTGGCTGGGCCGGGCCGGGACACCCGCTTTCAAGGCGTTGCTGGCGCTGATCAAATAAGCTGGCGCACGGGGTTTTGACACCCGGGTGATGGTGTTTCCACTTGCGAACCGGCCATGCCTGCGTCAACATGTAGTTGTGTGGTTGGCAAGGGACACAGGAAGTACGTGGCAAACTCCACCCTCAAGGACATGAACATGCCCGAGGCGCTGGACGAGACCCTTGTCGAATTCCCGGACAATCGGCTGCTGATCGAGCTTTGCGGCCAGTTCGACCGCAACCTCGCGGCGTTCGAGCAGGGATTCGGCGTGGTCATCATGCGGCGCGGCAACCGGCTGGCGCTGCACGGCCCCGGCGATCAGCGCGAGCGCGCGGTCTCGGGGCTGGAGGCGCTTTATCAGCGGCTGGAATCCGGCCGCCGGATCGAGCAGGGCGACATCGAGGCGGTGATCCGCCTGGGCGCCCTGCCAAGGGATGGGCTTGCGGATGGCACCGGGGCCGAAACCGCGCGCCAGCTCGACATGTTCCCCGGCGGGCGGATGGAGATCCGCACCAGGAAGCGGGTGATCGAGCCGCGCTCGCACGCCCAGCGGGTCTATGTCGCCGACCTGTTCAACCGCGAGATGGTCTTCGGTATCGGCCCGGCGGGCACCGGCAAGACCTATCTGGCGGTGGCCGCCGCGGTGTCGATGTTTTTCGAACAAAAGGTCGATCGCATCATCCTGTCGCGCCCGGCGGTCGAGGCGGGCGAGCGGCTGGGCTTCCTGCCCGGCGACATTAAGGAGAAGATCGACCCCTATCTGCGCCCGCTCTACGACGCGCTCGGCGACATGATCCCGGCCAAGCAACTCGGGCGTCTGATGGAGGAGGGCAAGATCGAGGTCGCGCCGCTCGCCTTCATGCGCGGCCGCACCTTGGCCAACGCCTTCGTCGTGCTCGACGAGGCGCAGAACTGCACCGCGATGCAGATGAAGATGTTCCTGACCCGCATGGGCGAGGACAGCCGCATGGCGATCACCGGCGATCCGAGCCAGATCGACCTGCCGCGCGGAACCGGCTCGGGCTTGCTCGAAGCCTTGCGGGTGCTGGAAGGTGTCGAGGAGATCGGCTTCGTCCGCTTCACCTCGGCGGATGTGGTGCGCCACCCGCTGGTCGCCCGCATCGTCGAGGCTTACGACGCCACCGGGGACGCCGCCGGGACTCCGGCCGGGAAGGCGGGCCGGTGAGCGACGGCCTGGTCGAGCTGGTCATCGAGGAACCCGCCTGGACCGAAGCCTTGCCGGAAATCGAGGCACTGGCTGACACCGCCGCGCGGCTGGCGCTGGAGGCGGCGGGCCTGGACCCGACGCGCTGGACCCTCTGCCTGCTGGCCTGCGACGACGGCCGGATCGCCGGTCTGAACCGCGATTTCCGCGCCAGGGCGGCGCCCACCAATGTGCTGTCCTGGCCCGCTTTCGAGCTGGCGCCGGAGCACCCGGGGGCGCGTCCGGCGGCGCCGCCACAATCCGCGGCGGGGCTGAGGCAGTCGCTGGGCGATGTTGCCATTGCGCTTCAAACCACGCGTCGCGAAGCCGGGGCAAGCGCAACCCCCTTGAAAGATCATGTTATTCATCTGATCTTACACGGGTGTTTGCATCTTCTGGGCTTCGACCACGAAGCGGAGGCGGACGCAGAGACGATGGAGGGGATCGAGACGCGCGCGCTGGCGCGCATCGGCGTCGCCGATCCCTATACGCGAGGCGATGCGGGCCAGCCGCATCCGAAACGATAGAGAGATGGAAGAAGGACAAAGTACAACGCCCTCCGCGGAGGGCGCAACCAGCGGAAAGACCGATGCCGGTTCCAATTCTGGTGGCGACGAAAGTCAGCCCAGCCGATCCTTTCTGACAAGATTGTTCCAGCGGGCCTCCGGTGCCCTGACGACCGGCAGCGAAGCGGACGTGCGGTTGCGGGCGACGTTTGGGCCCGCCTTCCGTGACACCACCCCCGCCGAACTGGCAATGGTGGCGAACATCCTGCGCCTGCACGACCAGCGGATCGTCGACGTGATGACCCCACGCGCCGATATCGTCGCCGTGGCGGAGGATGCGCCGCTGGCCGATGTGATCGCCGCCTTCGAGCACGGCTCGCTGTCGCGCTTGCCGATCTATCGCGAAACCCTCGACGACCCGATCGGCTTCGTCCACCTGAAGGACGTAGCACTTGCCCATGGCGTCGGCGCGGACCGGGCGGCGAAGCAATTCCGGCTGACCGACCACATTCGCAAGGCGCTGTTCGTGCCGCCCTCGATGCGCATCGCCGCGCTGTTGCAGCGGATGCAGGCGGCCCACGTCCACATGGCGCTGGTGATCGACGAGTTCGGCGGCGTCGACGGGCTGGTGACCATCGAGGACCTGGTCGAGCAGATTGTCGGCGATATCGAGGACGAGCACGACAGCGCCGAGCAGGAGCAATGGTCCGAGGAGGCGCCCGGGGTCTATGTCATCAACGCCCGCGCCGATATCCGCGAGTTCGAGGAGGCCGAAGGGGTGCATCTCCTGCTGGAGGACTGGGAAGAGGATATCGACACCTTCGGCGGCCTGGTCTTCATGCTGACCGGCCGGGTGCCGGCGCGCGGTGAGGTGATCGCCCATCCGGACGGCTACGAGTTCGAGGTCACCGATGCCGATCCGCGCCGGGTCAAGCGCCTGCGCATGACCCTGAACGGGGCCGGCCGGAGGCACCCGCACGGGCACGGTACGGCGCCCCGCGAGGCAGCTGAATAGCTTGATGGAGCGGAGGCGCCGGATGGACCACGTAGCCGATGGCGCCCCGCTGGGTGCGGTTCCCAGCTGGCTCGCCCGGCAAGGGCGGTGGCGGCGCCTCGGCGTGGCGATGCTGGCGGGGGCGGCGATGACCCTGGGCCAGCCGCCGATCTCGCTGCCCTGGGCGCTGTTCCTGGCGCTTCCGGTTCTGGTCTGGCTGATCGACGCAGCGCCCGGCCCGCGTGCGGCGGCGCTGGTGGGCTGGGGTGCGGGCTTCGGCTATTTCGTCACCGGCCTCTACTGGATCGGCCACGCCTTCCTGGTCGACGCCGAGAAATTCGCCTGGCTGATGCCGTTCGCGGTGACCCTGCTGCCCGCGTTCCTGGGGTTGTTCTGGGCTGCCGCCTTCGCTTTCGCGCGGCGCATCTGGCCGCACGGGCGCTGGTGGCGCGTCGTCGCGCTGGCGGCCAGCGTGACCCTGGTGGAATACGCCCGCAGCCACGTGCTGACCGGCTTTCCATGGGGCCTGCCGGGCTATGTCTGGGTCGAGACCCCGGTGATGCAGGCGGCGGCCTGGGCCGGGCCCTACGGCATGACCTTCCTGACCCTGGCGCTGATGCCGCTGGCGCTGATCGGCATCGCCGAGCGCAGGCGCACCGCCGGCCTGATTGCGCTGGCCGGCACCGCCGCGTTCTGGGCCGCGCTCTGGGCCGCGGGCGAGGCGCGGCTGGGCGCCGTGGCAGATGACGACGCCGGCCCGGTCCTGCGGCTCGTCCAGCCCAATGCCGAGCAGACACTGAAATGGCAGCCGGAGCACGCAGCGGTCTTCTTTGCTCGTCTCATGGCCGCGACCGCCGCCCCGCCGGATCCTGTCCTCGGCCCCCCGGCGGTGGTGATCTGGCCCGAGACCGCAGTGAACTTCCTGCCCGCCTACCAGCCCGAGCGCCGGGCCGAGATCGCCGCCGCCGCAGGCGGCGCGCCGGTGATCCTCGGCGCACTGCACGCGGTGCGCCGGGACGGCGAGGAACAGTGGTTCAACTCGTTGATGGTGATCCTGCCCGACGGCAGCCTCGGCCCGCGCTACGACAAGCATCATCTGGTGCCTTTTGGTGAATACCTGCCCTATGAGAGCGTCCTCGGTCTCATCGGCCTGCGCCAGCTTGTGAGCCAGGGCGGCTTCACCCCCGGCCCGGGTCCACAGGTGCTGGAGGTTCCGGGCCTGCCGCCGTTCTCGCCGCTGATCTGCTACGAGATGATCTTCCCCTCCGAGATCGTCCCCGCGGGTCAACGCCCCGGCTGGCTGTTGCAGCTCACCAATGACGGGTGGTTCGGCTCGTTCAGTGGGCCGCAGCAGCACCTGGCCCAGGCCCGCATCCGCGCCATCGAGCAGGGCCTGCCGGTGGTCCGCGTGGCCAATACCGGCATCTCGGCGGTGATCGACGCCCATGGCCGCGTGCTGACCTCGATCCCGCTCCAGACCGACGGCTACCGCGACATCCGCCTGCCCGGCGCCCTGCCCCCGACCCTCTATGCCCGCCACGGCGATGTTCCGGCGATGTCGCTGGTGGTGCTCGTCTTCTTCCTCTGCTCGCGGCGGCGCGGGCTGCGCTACCGCGGCTGATCGGGCACACCGCCGCACGGGCTTCCAACCCGGTTGACCCGGACCCGCCGGACATGCCAAAGGAACCCGGATCGCGCCCGCTGCGGGCGTTCCGGCAGCCCGTTGCATGGAGTGGTGACCAATGGCCCGTCAGAACTACCTCTTCACCTCCGAGTCGGTTTCCGAGGGCCATCCCGACAAGGTGTGCGACCAGATTTCCGACACCATCGTCGATCTGATCATCGGCCGCGAGCCCGAGGCCCGGGTCGCCGTCGAGACCGCCGCCACCACCAACAAGGTGGTGCTGATGGGCGAGATCAACGTCTCCGAGGCCAACGCCCCAAGCTCCGAGGATATGTGCGAGGCCGCCCGCGAGACGATCCGCGAGATCGGCTACATGCAGAAGGGGTTCCACTTCCAGACGGTCTCGATCGACTGCCTGATCCACGAGCAGTCCTCCGACATCGCCCAGGGCGTCGATGGCGGCGAGAACAAGGACGAGGGCGCGGGCGACCAGGGCATCATGTTCGGCTACGCCACCGACGAGACGCCGGAGCTGATGCCGGCGCCGATCCAGTACTCCCACCGCATCCTGCAGCTCCTGGCCGAGGCGCGCCACTCCGGCGCCGAGCCGCTGCTGGGCCCCGACGCCAAGAGCCAGGTCACCGTCGAATACCGCGACGGCAAGCCGGTGCGCGCCCATACCATCGTGGTCTCGACCCAGCACACCGACCCGGACATGGAGTCGGGCGACGTGCGCAAGGTGATCGAGCCTTACGTGCTGGCGGCCCTGCCGGAAGGTTTCATCGACGCCGGCACCGTCTGGCACGTCAACCCGACCGGACGCTTCGTGATCGGCGGGCCGGACGGCGACGCCGGGCTGACCGGGCGCAAGATCATCGTCGATACCTATGGTGGTGCGGCACCCCATGGCGGTGGCGCCTTCTCGGGCAAGGATCCGAGCAAGGTCGACCGCTCGGCGGCTTACGCCGCGCGCCATCTCGCCAAGAACGTGGTCGCCGCCGGGCTGGCGGAGAAATGCTGCCTCCAGCTCGCTTACGCCATCGGTGTCGCCGAGCCGCTGTCGATCTATATCGATACCTACGGCACCGGGGTTGTCGCCCCGGAGCAGATCGAGAAAGCGATCCGCGACACCGTCAGCCTGACCCCGCGCGGCATCCGCACCCGGCTGGGCCTGAACCGGCCGATCTACCGCCGCACCGCGGCTTACGGCCATTTCGGCCGCGAGCCGGAGGCCGATGGCGGCTTCTCCTGGGAGCGGCTCGACCTGGTGGACGCGCTGAAGGCGGCGATCTGAGTTCCACGCCGAGGGCCGGGTGAGAGCAATTTCGAGCCGAATGGGATCATTCGGCGACTCGGAAATTGCGTAAAAACAAAGGATATAGCGTCCAGCCTGATCCCATCAGGGTGGGAAACGCTCCAGAGCCTGAAATGACCGGACCAGAACGAGAAGACGGCGCCCCCTGGCGCAATTTCTACGGCAGACGCCACGGCAAGACCCTGCGCAAGGGCCAGAAGGAATTGCTGGAGACCCGGCTGGCCGAGTTGGCGCCGAAGGGCGTGAGCTGGGCCGAGAACCCCGGCCGCGATCCGATCGACCTGGCTGCGCTGTTTCCCGAAGCCCGCGAGGTCTGGCTGGAGATCGGCTTCGGCGGTGGCGAGCACATGCTGCGCATGGCCGCCGCCCACGCGGAAATCGGCATCATCGGCTGCGAGGCCTATATCAACGGCGTCGCCATGCTGCTGTCCGGGATCGAGCGCGCCGGGGTCGGCAATCTGGCGATCCACGCCGGTGACGCGCGCGACCTGATGGATGTGCTGCCCGGCGGATCGGTCGCGCAGGTGTTCCTGCTCTACCCGGACCCGTGGCCGAAGAAGCGCCACCACAAGCGCCGTTTCATCAACCCGGAGAACCTGGACCAGCTTGCCCGGATCATGGCGCCGGGGGCGGTCCTGCGGCTGGCCACCGATATCGGCGACTATGTGCGTCATGCGCTGGAGGTGCTGGAGCGCGACGGGCGATTCGGCGGGTTGGCCGCCCGGGGGTTGGCTCAGGGGTCGGCGGACTGGCGCGAACCCTGGCCCGGCTGGCCCGGCACCCGCTACGAGGCGAAGGCGCTGCGTGAGGGCCGGATCCCCCATTACCTGAGTTTCCGGCGGCTCTAGGGCCTGTGGACATTTAGGATTCTCAATCGTTCGATAATGTGATTCA
>Ga0209987_10000984_pt1 | contig 15331 bp, 13 predicted proteins | sample N074metaG_FD_182134 | JGI IMG/M metagenome (GOLD analysis project Ga0209987, IMG submission 182134) | Deep subsurface microbial communities from Kermadec Trench to uncover new lineages of life (NeLLi) - N074 metaG (SPAdes) (version 2) | ecosystem: Environmental > Aquatic > Marine > Ocean trench... | reverse complement strand
CCTCGTCGGCGAGGAATTCGTCGAGGTTTTCGCCACCGGTTCGGTGCTGATCGACCCGGCGATCGGGGCCGCCGGCGATGTCGACACGGCGATGGCGACACTGAAGACCGCGAGCGGCAAGATCGTGGTCATCACCACCAACCGCCGCGCCCCCTATGGCCACGATCAGCGGTGCGAGGTGCATGGCTCGAAGGGCATGGCGTCGATCGGCAACCGGCGCGCGACGGCGGTCTCGGTCGCCGACAGCCAGGGTTACCGGACGGAGCCGTTGCTGGCCTCCTTCATGGTCCGCTACGCCGACGCCTACCGGCAGGAACTGACCGCCTTCGTCGAGGCGCTGGAGAGCGGCGGTCCGCTGTCGCCGACCGGCGAGGACGGGCTGCGGGCCCTCGAACTGGCCGAGGCCGCCCGGCGCTCGATGGAGAGCGGCCGGGTGGTTCGTCTCGGGGATGGCGGCGCATGCGGGGATGACGGGGCGTGAGGTTGAGCGCCTGCTGGTGCCCAGGTGGGGAGCCTCAACCGGCCATTTCCTCGATCGAACGGGCGACCCGCTGGAGCGGAGGGAAGTCGTGGCCCTCGGTGAACCGGGCATGGATGGAGGCAAGAAGATCGCGCGCCTGGTCGTGCTTTTCCTCCCCGCGGAGCACTGCGGCGAGGTCCTCGGCGGCGCGGAGTTCCGATGACAGGTGACCCAGACTCCGGGCCTGGTCGATCGCGTGTTCGAAACATGCCCGGGCCTTTAAGTTGTTGCGCTGCAAGAGCGCGAGCTGCCCCTCGATGCGGGAAATATTGGGTTCGGAAATCCGCGCATCGTGTTTCTTCATCAGGCCACGCGCCTCGTCCAGATAGGCCGCTGCGGCGGCGAAATTCCCCGTTCGCGCCAACGCGAGGGCGTGCGTTGGCAACAGGGTCGGTCTGAACACATCGAAATTCAGTTCGGAAAGCATATCGAGCGCCGCGCGGAATTCCGGGATCGCCTCCGCGTCAAGGCCCTCGTTGACGCGCGCCATGGCTATCGAGGCGTGTCCGAGAGCGGCCCATAGCGGCATCCGGTTGCGCTCGCTGACCTCGATGCATTGCTCGGCGATCTCGACGCCGAGCGGCTCGATTTCCGCGGCGCAGAGGAAGCAGGCCAGATGGCCCAGCGCGTAGCCGGTGGTGTGGACGTGGTTCACCACGTCAAGATCCCGCAGGATCTTCCGCGCCAGTCCGGCGGCGCGTTCGAAATGGCCGCTCAAGGTCAGGACGCCGGTCATGTAGCAATCGCGCGCGATCCCGACATCCTGCCCGAAGCGCGACGCAAACCGGGCATGGGTCTCGGGGTCGTAGTGCTCATCGACGGCTGCGAGCGCCGTGGCCGCCTCGTCGACCCGCCCCATCATTGTCAGCACCGTACCCCGCAAGCGGTGGCCGAGCGCGCGCGCCAGTTGGTCGTCGACCTCGGCGCTGACCTCGCGGATCGTGTCGGCGACTTCCAGCGCGATCGGGTTGCGTCCCGGCACGTAATGCCCGGCCCAGCGCCCGTAAAGACCCTCGATGAGCAGCTCCTTGTCGCCAATCTCGCGCGCGATGCTCTCGATCTCGGCATAGGTGGCGACGGTTGACTCCGCTGCATATCCATAATGGGCGATGCGCGCCTGCCCGGTGAGCAGCAGCAATTTCATGCGTTGCTTCAGCACTTTGTCGCTCGGCTCCTGCAGGGCGAGCACGCCAAGCGCGGCTTCCAGATGGGTGATCGCCTCGGCATAGGCGGGCCGGCGCAACGCTTCCTCTGCCGCGAGCCGGCCGTATTTGACCGCTTCCTTCAGGCGGCCCGCCTCGGCCGCGTGGTTCGCGAGAACCCCTGGCATGGTCAACTCGTTTTCGCGGAGAACGTCGAAGATGCGCCCGTGGATCTCCTGTCGCCGTCGGTTGAGCAGGCTCTCGTATGCCGCGTCGCGCACCAGCGCATGCTTGAAGATGTAGTGCCCGGCCTTGCCGCCCCGCGGAAACACCAGCTCGACCCGGCGCAGGTTTTCGAGTGCCGCGACGATCTTCTGTTGGGAAAGCGCCGCGACCTGGGCCAGGGGATCGGCGTCGAACTCGCGTCCGATCACGCTGGCGATCTGGGCCACCTCCTTGACCTCGGGGAGCCGGTCGAGACGGGCCATGAGCGTGTCGTGCAGGCTCGCCGGCACGCTCATATCGCCGCTTTCGATAAGCGCCTTGGTCAATTCCTCGACGAACAGCGGCACGCCGTCGGTGCGTTCGATGATCGCCGCCACGGTCGCTGGCGCAAGCCTGCCGCCGCCCAGACGCGCGACGATTTCCTCCACACCGCTGCGCCCCAGCCGATTGAGGGCGAGGGTCGTGAAATGCGGGTACGACATAAGTTCGGGCTGATTTTCAGGCCGGCTGGTGATCAGCAGCATGATCCGCTCCCGATCGATCCGATCGGTGACGATGCTTAACAGTTCGAGCGTGGTCGGGTCGGACCAATGTGCGTCCTCGAACAGCATGAGAACCGGCTTCCGCTTCGACAGGCCGACAACCTGATCGACCAGCACCGTGAACGTGGCCGCGCGCCTGGCCGGTGGAGACAGGTCGATCGGCCCGTAACGGTCTTCGAATTGGAGGCCCAGCAGGTCGGCAACGATGGCGATGGAGCTTTTGTCGACTTCGCCCGCCTGCGACAGCAGCTCTTCGAGCCGGTCGAGCCTTTTGTCGTTGGTGTCGGTCTGGTCGATGCCGCTGACCGCGGTGATCTGGTGGATCACCGGCCACAGCGCGGTATCGCGGTAATAGGGCGAACACTGGTACCTGACCCGGGTGTAGTCGTCATGCGAGAGCGAGTCGAAAAGCGCCCGGCAGATCCGGGACTTCCCGATCCCGGCCTCACCGGCCAACAGGACCACTTGCCCCTCGCCGGCCTTGCTCAGGGACCAGCGGTCCTTCAACAGCGCCAGATCGTGATCGCGTCCGACCATCGCGCCGATCGACTGCCCGGCCCGCGCCAGGAAGCGGTCATGTGCGGGATCGCCGCCAACCACGACGTGAATCGGGTGCTGGCCGGGCAGGCCCTTGAAGCTTCGGGCGCCGAGCGATTCGATGGTGAACGCGCTGCCGAGCAGCCGCTTGGTGCTTTCCGAGATCACGACCTGCCCGGGCTTGGCGAAGTCCTGCAACCGGGCGGCGAAGTTGGGTGTGTCGCCGATCGCGGTATCCTCGTGTCCGGGCCCTCCGCCGAGCATATCCCCGACCACGACGAGGCCGGTGGCGATCCCGATCCGACAGGCGAGCGGCTCGTTGCACGCGGTGACTTTCGCGATTGCCTTGTTGATGGCGAGACCAGCGCCGACGGCGCGCTCGGCAGCGTCCTCGAAGGCCCGTGGCCAGCCGAAATAGCACAGCACCCCGTCGCCGAGATACTGGGCGATGTGACCCTCGAAGCGGGTTGCGACGCCGGCCACCGCATCCTGGTACTCGCGGATGACCTCGCTCCATTCCTCCGGATCAAGACGGCTCGAGAGCGCGGTCGAGCCGATCAGATCGACGAACATCACGGTCAGGCGGCGGCGCTCTGCGTGGGCATGGTGGTTGCTCTCGGGCGATTGATCCGGATCGGCCCCGTCCTGGTCGGAGGCGTCGCTCAACTCGCCGACGGCGCGCAGAAAACGCTTCCGGTCCCCCAGGTTCAGCCCCAGTTCCTTGAGATCGTCCCCGGAAAGCTCGCCCAGCAGGTCCGCTGTGACATCGTTCTCTCGGAACGCCTCGATGTAGCCGCCGCATCCAATGCGTCGCAGCCACTGTTCCAAGTCGATCATCTCTGTCCGGCCCCTCCCTGTCTGTTTACATCTTGGCGCCGGGACAGCCGCTTGGCAACTCTTGCAATCGATACGGGGGCGATCTTGCGATCGATGCGGGGGCGATACGGGGGGCGATACGGGGGCAATTCACCAGCGGTTCACGGTTTCTTTCCGCCTTTCGGGCTATGGTCTTGGCGCGGTTCGCAAGGGCCGCAGCCGAGGGCGCTACCGGCCCAGGCTGGGGCACGGGGTGCCCTCTTGCAACATCACAACAAGACAAACAGTTGCATGGCGCCGGAGGCGGAGCCGAGAGGCACCGCGGCCGGCCCGAAAGGGGGCAATATGACAGCCGAACTGGCAGGCAAGGCTGCTGTCGAGGGATTCTGGGTGACCCTCAGGAAGCTGAAGGAGCAATGGGTGCTGCTGGTGTTTCTGACCGGAGCGCTGCTCTGGGCGCGCGACACCTTTGACGAGTTCGTGAAACTTCCATCGCTGGTACGCCAGCAGATGGCCGGACTCGCGACGCTGGAGGCCACGGTGACGCGGCTCGAAGCGGAGGTTGTGGGGCGTCTGACGGAAGACCATTCGCCGGTGCTGGGGTTTCCCGGCACCAAGCATGGCATCGATGACGGGGCGCCAGGGGCGTGGACAACGCTGTACTGGCGCCCCGTGGAGCGGCTGCGCGACGACTGCGTGGCGAGCGCGATCGATGCCTGGATGGTCGACCGGAACGGGCAGTGGTTCTCGGTCGAGACCGCGGTGGCGCCAATGCCGGCGCTTGAAGGAGAGGCCGACCTGGCATTCGGGGTGAGGGTCCATCCACAGATGGACCGGGGGCGTGCCCAGGTTCTGGTTCAGATCACCTTTGATTGCGGGACCCACCGGCAGGTGGAGACCGCGCCCTGGCTGCAGTTCCGCGTGCTCGACGACTGAACACGCGGCGACCTGACCAACCACTGGCGGACCGGCCTGGCCGGTCCGCCTTTTTCATTCTGGCAAAGCCATGTGGTGGCGAGCGGCGATTTTGGGAAAATTGGCCAGATAGCCTTGCCAATCGATCGGTTTCAGCCGTTTTTTGACCGCAAGAGGGGCTTGTGCCGTGGCGACAATCCGTGTTTACGTCAACCCTGACAGGGAAAACAAAACATGCCGCAAGGCAGGGAGTAGGTATGGCAGCCGGTTCCGGCGACGACGTTTTCGTCGAATTCGAACGCGTCCAGAAGAGCTATGACGGCGTGATCCTGGTCGTGAAGGATCTCAATCTGGCGATCCGCAGGGGCGAGTTCGTGACCATGCTCGGTCCGTCAGGCTCGGGCAAGACCACCTGCCTGATGATGCTGGCCGGGTTCGAGACCGCGACCCATGGCAACATCAAGCTGGACGGTGTCTCGATCAACAACATCCCGCCGCACAAGCGCAACATCGGCATGGTGTTCCAGAATTACGCGCTGTTCCCGCATATGACGGTGGGCGAGAACCTGGCCTTCCCGCTGGAGGTGCGCAAGCTCGGCAAGGCCGAGGTCGCGCAGAAGGTCTCGCGCGCCCTCGACATGGTGCAGATGGGCGCGTTCAAGAGCCGCCGGCCGGCCCAGCTCTCGGGTGGCCAGCAGCAGCGCATCGCGCTGGCCCGCGCGCTGGTGTTCGATGCCGAACTGGTGCTGATGGACGAGCCGCTGGGCGCGCTCGACAAACAGCTTCGCGAGCAAATGCAGTACGAGATCAAGCATATCCACGAAAACCTCGGCATCACGGTGGTCTATGTCACCCATGACCAGTCCGAGGCGCTGACCATGTCGGACCGGATCGCCGTCTTCGATGACGGCGTGATCCAGCAGCTCGCCGATCCGACGACGCTCTATGAGCGGCCGGAGAACGCCTTCGTCGCCCGGTTCATCGGCGAGAACAACACGCTTAGCGGCAAGGTCACCGGAACCGATGGCGCGAACGTCTCGGTCCAGCTTGACGGTGGACCGACGGTGCAGGCGCTGGCGGTCAACTGCGGTGCGGTCGGCAACCGCACGATGTTGTCGGTGCGGCCCGAGCGGATCCTGATCGGCGACGCGTCGGCGCCGAACGCGCTGGAAGCGCGGGTCGTCGAACTGATCTATCTGGGAGACCACATCCGCTGCCGGATGGAGGTGGCGGGCGATGACACGTTCATCGTCAAGGTGCCCAACAGCCATGCCCATGCGGCACTCAATATCGGCGAAGTCACGCCGATCGGCTGGGTCACCGAGGATTGCCGCGCGTTGGACGCGGTATAATCGTATTCGAGCCGTCAGGACCCGAGGCGGCTCGCTCAGATCTCACTTCGGGTGAACAGCAGGGAGAAGAAAATGAAACTCACGCATGTTGTTTTGGGGGCAGCCGCGGCCGCGCTGTTGTCCTCGGCGGCGTTGGCAGAGGAAATGACCATCGTCTCCTGGGGCGGCGCCTATTCCGCATCCCAGGACAAAGCCTACAACCAGCCCTACATGGCGAACAACCCGGGCCTGAACATCATCAATGACACGAGCTCGAACGAAGCGGTAGCCAAGCTGCGCGCCATGAATGAGGCCGGCAACGTCACCTGGGACGTGGTCGATGTGGTCGCCTCCGACGCCATGCGTCTCTGCGACGAGGGGCTGGCGATGGTGATCGATCCTGACACCATGCTTGCCACGGCGCCCGACGGCACCTCGGCACGCGAGGATTTTGGCGATCTCCTGGTCTCGGAATGCTACATTCCGACGATCGTCTATTCGACCACCTTCGGCTATCGCACCGATGTCAAGGCGTGGGGCGGCCGTGAGCCGGATGACATCTGCGACATCTTCGATCTCGAGAACTTCCCCGGCAAGCGCTCGCTCGAGAAGCGCCCGATCAACAACGTTGAGTGGGCGCTGATGTGCGACGGCGTCGCGCCGGAAGACATCTATGACGTGTTGTCGACCCCCGAGGGCGTCGATCAGGCGCTGGCCAAGCTCGCCACCATCCGCGACAACGTCGTGTGGTGGAGCGCCGGCGCCGAGACGCCGCAGCGTCTGGCCGACGGTGAGGTTGTGCTCGGCTCGACCTATAACGGCCGTCTTTTCGCTCTGATCGAAGAGCAGAAGCAGCCGGTGAAGATGCTGTGGGACTGGCAGGTGTTCGACCTTGACGGGTATATCATCCCGACCGGCTTGTCGGACGAGCGCAAGGCGCGCGCTCTCGACTTTATCTACTTCGCCTCGGACACCCAGCGCCTGGCGGACCAGGCCAAGTACATCTCCTACGGCCCGGCCCGCAAGTCGTCGGGGCCGCTGGTCGGCAAGCACGCCACCCTCGGCATCGACATGGCGCCGCACATGCCGACCAATCCGGTCAACGCCGTGCACACCCTGCTCTACAACTTCGAGTTCTGGGCCGATAACCGCGACGACATCGACGCCAAGTTCCAGGCCTGGCTGGTGAAGTAAGTCGCTGACATCTCCGGGGGCGGCGTGGCCCGCCCCCGGCCGACCGTGGCCTTTTGCAATCGCACGGGGACGACATGACGGATATGACGGCACCAAGCGGCCCGATGCTCGCGGCCGACGGCACGCCGCTGAAGCAGAGCCTCGCGCGGGCGTTGCGGCGCCAGAAGCGCCGGGCATTGATGCTGATCGCCCCGCTGCTGCTGTTCATCGTCGTTACCTTTCTCATGCCGATCGGGGACATGCTGTTCCGCTCGGTCGAGAACAGCATCGTTCCGGACACCCTGCCGCTCACGGTCGAGGCATTGAAGGACTGGGCCCCGTCTTCCGGCGAGGCTCCCGGCGAGCCGGTCTTCGCGGCACTGGCCGCCGACCTCAAGATCGCCGTGGCGGCGAAGCGCCATACCCGGGTCGGTTCTCGGCTGAACTATGAAACTCCGGGCATTTCGAGCCTGTTCCGCAAGACCGGCCGCAAGGTGAAGAAGCTGAAGGAAGGCGATTACCGCGAACAGTTCATCAAGATTCATAAGGGTTGGGGCGATGTCGCCGTCTGGGAGACGATCAAGCGACTTTCGGGGAAATACACGACGAGTTATTTCCTGTCGTCGGTCGATGCGGAGGCGACCGAGGACGGGGTCCGGATGAAGCCCGAGAAGGAGCGGATCTACCTGTTCCTGCTCAAGCGCACGCTGATCCTGTCGATCACCATCACAATCACCTGCCTGATGTTCGGCTATCCGCTGGCGTGGCTGCTGGCGAACCTGCCGATGAGGACATCGAACCTTCTGATGATCCTTGTGCTGCTGCCGTTCTGGACCTCGCTTCTGGTGCGCACATCGGCCTGGATCGTGCTGTTGCAACAGCAGGGCGTGGTCAACAACGTGCTGGTTGCCCTGGGGCTTGTCAGCGACGACAACCGGCTGGACATGATGTTCAACGCGACCGGGACGGTCATCGCCATGACCCATATCCTGCTGCCGTTCATGATCCTGCCGCTCTATTCGGTGATGAAGACCATCCCGCCGACCTATCTGCGCGCGGCGAAGTCGCTGGGCGCGACCGACTGGACGGCGTTCTGGCGGGTCTATTTTCCGCAGACGGTTCCGGGTATCGGCGCCGGGGCGATCCTCGTCTTCATCCTGTCGATCGGCTACTACATCACGCCCGAACTGGTCGGCGGCACCTCGGGCATCTTCATCTCGAACCGGATCGCCTATCACATCTCGTCATCGCTCAACTGGGGTCTGGGCGCGGCGCTTGGGGTGATGCTGCTGGCGGTGGTTATGACCCTCTACTATGTCTATGACAAAATCGTCGGTATCGATAATGTGAAGCTGGGGTGATCCGATGGCTGCTCTCCCTCCCTATGCGTCGATGGGCCAGCGGGTCTGGTATTACACCTTCCGCGTTATCTGCGGTCTGCTGTTCTTCTTCCTGATCTTTCCGATCATGGTGATCGTGCCGCTCAGCTTCAACGCCGAGGATTTCTTCACCTTCACGCCGGAGATGCTGTCGTTAAGCGCCGAGGGCTTTTCGCTCAAGCACTACAAGGATTTCTTCAGCAACAGCGACTGGCAGAGTTCGTTGCGGAATTCGTTCACGATCGCGCCGGTCGCAACCTTGCTTTCGGTCAGTTTCGGAACCCTGGCGGCGATCGGGCTCAGCCAGAGCCATGTGCCGTTCCGGGGCGCGATCATGGCGATTCTGATCTCGCCGATGATCGTTCCCCTGATCATCTCAGCGGCGGGGATGTACTTCTTCTACTCGCGCATCGGGTTGCAGGGCACGTTCATGGGCGTTGTGCTTGCCCATGCCGCCCTCGGGACGCCGTTCGTGATCATCACCGTGACCGCGACGCTGGTCGGCTTTGACCAGAGCCTGGTGCGGGCGGCGGCGAACATGGGGGCGGGACCGGTGCGCACCTTCTTCAAGGTGCAGATGCCGCTGATCCTGCCCGGTGTGATCTCGGGCGCGCTGTTCGCCTTCATCACCTCGTTCGACGAGGTGGTGGTGGTGCTGTTCGTCGGCTCTGCTGGGCAAAAGACGCTGCCCTGGCAGATGTTCATCGGCCTGCGCGAGCAGATCTCGCCGACCATTCTGGCGGTGGCGTCGCTCATGGTGGCGATTTCGATCCTGCTTCTGACCACGCTCGAGTTGCTGCGTCGCCGCTCGGAACGCCTGCGCGGGGTGACGCCGCAATGATGCTGCGCCTCGCGGCGTTCCTGATCGCAGCACTGATATCGGGGCCCGCTGCCGCCTGCCCACCGCCTTCGGACAAGCTGCTGTTTCACAGTTGCTGGGGGCAGGGGCGCCTCGCGGTGGTTCTGCTGCCCGAGGATCTTCCCTTGCCCGAAGCCACCGCGGAAGGGCGCCGTCTGGTGGTGACCGGCAGCTATACGGCCCGCGACCGCCGGGGCGATGGGCTGCCGAAGCCGGTGGGGCTGTTTGTCCAGGGCGGCGCGGTGATCAACCCCAATCTTGGCCACATGGACGGGATACTGCTGGTCGATCCCGCGAACGGTCAGCCCGAGCTGCAACACCGGGCGCGGTTGGCGCTCGGCGGGCGCGACTATGACCTGACCGCGCTGGACCAGCGCCGCGCCTTCCTCGCCGAGGCGTCGGCGCATGGCCTCTCGGTATTGCAGAGCCATCTGCTGATCGTTGATGGAGAGGTCGATGTCCGCCCGCAGGAGGATGCTCCGGTGTTCATCCGGCGGATGCTGTTTGTCGATGACGAGGGGTTCGGGCTCTACCAGACCCGTTGGCCGGAGAGCCTGCACGACGCGGCCAGGCAGCTTGCCGAGGCGTTGGCGCCCCGAATGGCGCTGAACCTGGACATGGGCTCCTACGACTACTGCCAGCGCGCGAAAGCGGGCACCGAGGCCAGTTGCGGGCGGCTGGACCGCGGCGACACCGGGAAACTGTCGAATTTGCTGGTGCTGACCTTAGAGCCTTTTCCACCTTGATGGACTCAGCCCGGAACCTCTACCCCTTCGTGTTCACGCAATTTCCGGTCGCCGAATGAATTCATTTGGTTCGAAATTGCGCCAGAGCCTTATCCGACCGGATGGAATCAGGCCGGAGGCTCCATCCCTTTGTTTTGGCGCAATTTCCGAGCCGCCAAATGAAGCCATTTGGCTCGAAATTTCGTTAGAATGAGCCGCCGATTGCAATTGCGCGAGCTTCCGCGAATTCTTACATTGGAGCGGAAGGAGGGCCGGCGATGTTTCCGGTGGTGATGCGGTTTGCGATCCTGATGGCGGTGCTGAGCGCGATCTATATCGGGCTCGGCTGGTATATGCGCTGGGATCGGACCCGGCAGCTGAAAGATGAACACGCCAGCGGCCAGGGCGCGGCGCTGACCAGTGAGGACTATGTCGCCAAGGGGATGGCGAAATACGACCGGTCATGGGAGCGCAAGCTGTTGCTCGGTGTCTTCATTCTGCCGATCCTGGCGGCACTTGGGCTTGCCCTGGTGGCGAATTACGGTTGAGGGACATGTTTTTTTCGCGCCTGAGAGCGGCGGCTGGCATTGCCGCCATGCTCCTGACTGCCGCCTTCCTGCACTACGGCTTGCCGTCGCGCGATGTGGTCCGCATCGTCGGGACCGACGTGGTGCGCAAGGATGTCGGGCGCCGCGACGCCCAGGGCAATCGGGTGACCGTTACCCGCGATGTCCGGTTTATCTATGCCAAATGGCCCGATGGCGGCGACCGGGTCTACCGCAACGAGGACACCAGCTGGGGCTGGCCGCCCTATTTCAAGTTCGACACCGCCGATCTGGCCGCCCAGGCGACCGATCGGGTCTCGACCGCCGAGGCGCCGGACTGGGTTGTGGTGCGGCATTACGGCTGGCGCATCCCGGTCCTCTCGATGTTCCCGAATGCGCTGTCGATCCGGCCCGCCTCGGGGCCGGACGAAAGCCCGCTGCCGTGGTTCAATATTATCTTCATCACGCTTCTGGTGCTGAGCGTGCTGATCGTCCGGCGGGTGCTGATCATCCTGTTCAGGCGCCATGTGGACCCGGTGATCGACGAGATCGACCGCGAATTCGACGACCGCGCCGGCGCCATCGCCGGGCGCTACCGCCGGGCGCGGCGCTGGTTCAGGCGGCGGTTCGGGCTCTGATACCTCACGAACAGCGTTGGAGCTGGCCGCGATAGCGCAGCGCCTGGTCCGCTACCTGGGTCGCGACCCGGCGCAGCCATCCCTTGCCCCGCCAGTCGCCCCGTCTGTAGCCGGCATGGCCCTCATAATAAGCGAGGTATTGGCTGAAGGCATCGGTCATCTGAACGCCGTTCGACACCAATGTCTTGGCCATGTACCAGCCGACGAAATCGGCCGCGTCCTCGAAATCGTCGCGGTCGGCGCCGGAGTTCCCGGTCTCGCGCCGGTACCAGTCCCAAGTGCCGTCGATCGCCTGGGCATAGCCGTAGGCCGACGAGGCGCGGCCCCAGGGGATGATCCCCAGCGCGTATTTCTTCGGCGGCCGGGCCCTGGCGCTGAAGCTCGATTCCTTCCAGATGATCGCCATCTGAACCTCGACCGGCGCGCCCCAGCGGATCGCTGATTCGAAAGTCGCCTCGCGCCAGTTCGGACGTTCGTCGAAGATGGCGCAGATATTGTTCTGGGCGCGCGGTGGACCGGAGGGCGTCGATGAACACGCCGCCACTATCAGCGCCAGCAAAATGGCGCCGGAGAGAGATCGGCGGTCAGAGGTCCACTGCTCGATTTTTATCATTACCAACAGGATAGCAGAAAAAATTCCAGTGTGGCAGCAGGTTTTTTTGCTAAAGCAGCAGCGCCAGTGCGGCCGGAATCGCCGCGACCGAGATCAGGGTCGAGACGACAACGGTCCCCGCCACCTTGTCGGGCTCGGCGCGATAGCGTTCGGCGAGCAGGTAACTGGTCACCGCGACAGGCATGACAAGTTGCAGGACCAGTACGCCGCGCGCCGCCCCGGTCAGGCCGAAGAGTTGCACGACGAGAACGGCGATTGCCGTGGTGATCGATAACTTGGCCAGGGAAAGAGCGATCGCGCGCCCAACCTCGCCGACCGACAGTTTCGCGATCGAGACGCCCAGCGTGAGCAGCATCAGCGGAATCGCGATCTGTCCGGCGAGATCGATGGAATTCAACAGCCAGACCGGAATGCCCCAGCCCTGGAGGGCGAATACGCCGCCGAGAACCGAGGCATAGACCAGCGGCTGCTTAAGCGCCTCGGACAGCTTGCCAGTGCCGGCGACCAGGTAAATGCCGATGGTGAAGGAGAAAATTATCATGACCGCAAAGATGACAATGGCAAAGGCCAACCCCTCCTGGCCATAGGCGAACAGCGCCACCGGCAGGCCGATATTGCCCGTGTTGGCGAAAACGCCGGGCGCGAGATAGGTGCGCATGCTCAGCCCGGCGGCCCGCAGCCCGAGCCACAGCACCACGCCGATGGCGGCGTAGGAAACGACACTTGCCAGCGCGATTTCCCGGAACGCGGCCGGGTCGATCTCGACTTTCACCAGCACCGCGAAGATCAGGCAGGGCAACGAAAATGAGATCGACAATCGAGCGATGAACTCCAGATCGAAGGGCATCTCCATTCGCGCCCAGACATAGCCGGCCAACGCCAGAAGAAAGACCGGGGCGGTGATTTGAAGGATCAGGGGAAGCATGCCTTGCCTTGCCGGATAAATTCACTATGCGCGCCGATATGGACAGTATGCTAAGATCACGATACTAGGCTCCGCGTCCAGCCTCCGGAAAAGGGAATCGCGATCGTGCTTCGTGCGCAGGCGAAATTCAGGATCGGTCAGATCGTCAAGCATCGCATTCACCCCTTCCGGGGGGTGATTTTCGACGTTGATCCGGTCTTCGCCAACACCGAGGAGTGGTGGCGGTCGATCCCGGAGGAGCTGCGGCCGAGCAAGGACCAGCCGTTCTATCATCTGTTCGCCGAGAACGAGACCAGCTACTACGTCGCCTATGTCTCGGAGCAGAACCTGCTGGCCGATATCTCGGGCGAGCCGGTGGAGCATCCGGACGTGCCCGAATACTTCTCGGAGCTGGAGGGCGACCATTATACGGTTCCGCCCGACCAGCACCACTGAGCGATTTCAAGCAAAGTGAATTCGCTTTGCGACTCGGAAATCTCGGCAAACCAATAGTTTAGAGCGTTTTCGGTGAATCAGGGATCACCGAAAATGCCCTGAACCCAGGCCCCCTCGGCTCCGTTATTCCTGCCTTAGAGCCTTCTCCGACCTGATGGAATCAGGCCGGAGGTTCTATTTTTTGTGTAATTTCCGAGTCGCCAAATGAACCCATTTGGCTCGAAATTGCTCTAATGCCCCAGCGCGAAGCCGGCCGGCCGGCGAAATTTCCGCGGTGTGGACTCCGTTGCGGCGGACAGGGCTGCCGGCGGCACCGGGCTGCCCGCAGGAGAAATCAACCGGAAGCTGTATCAAGACGAACAGTGATCGGAAAATGGCGATGCGTTGAAAAATTGCCGACTGCGGCCAGCCCGCATTACAGGCTTGCAATCATTGCGAATCAAGTGGCATCTTGGGGTATGAGCTTCGAGCGGATCTTCACCCGTCCTGGCGTCGCCCGCCCTGCCGAACTGACTTTCAACCGGCGCGAGCTCTCGCTGATCCTCAATGTCTATGGCCGCATGGTCGCCGCCGGCGAGTGGCGCGACTATGCCATCGACCACCGGCGCGACCGCGCGGTGTTCTCGATTTTCCGCGGCTCGGCGGAACAGCCGCTCTATCGGGTCGAGAAGGCGCGCGGTGACGGCAAGCAGCCGGGCTACTCGGTCGTCGCCATGGACGGGCGCATCCTGAAACGGGGTCGCGACCTGCGCGAGGTGCTGCGGGTGCTGGAGCGCAAGCTGATCCGGCTGGTGGTTGACTAGCGCTTCCGGCGCTCCTTGCTGGCGGCCTTGGCGCGGGCGATGCGGGCGCGCCCGAGCTGGCGCTTCGGGGTTCCCTTGCCCCCCTGGCGCCGGTCGGGAGCGCGGCGCTGTTCGCCCTCCACCGACAGCAGTTCCAGGATCAGGCCGCCGGTGACCGGGACCGCCTCGACCAGCCGCACGGTGACCCGCTGGCCGAGGCCGAGAACGAGGCCGGTCTCCTCGCCGCGCAGGGTCTGGCTGGCGGCGTCGTGGCGAAAATACTCGCGCCCGAGGGACGACACCGGGATCAGCCCGTCGGCGCCGGTCTCATCGAGCTTCACGAACAGTCCGAAACGGGCGACGCCGGAGATGCGCCCGCCGAACTCGGCCCCCGCCCGCTCGGCCAGATAGGCCGCCAGATAGCGGTCCACGGTGTCGCGTTCGGCCGCCATCGAGCGCCGCTCGGTCATCGAGATATGCTCGGCGGTCTCGTCCAGGCGGTCGGCCTCCTCGGGGGTCTGGCCACCCTCGCCCAGCCCCAGCGCGGCGATCAGCGCCCGGTGGAGCACGAGGTCGGCGTAGCGGCGGATCGGCGAGGTGAAATGGGCGTAGCGGCGCAGATGCAACCCGAAATGGGCAAAATTCTCCGGGGCGTAATAGGCCTGGGTCTGCGCGCGCAGAACCGAGATGTTCACCATCTCGGCGCTTTCGGTCTCGCGCGCCTTGTGCAGCAGACCGTTCAGGTGGCGGGTGGTCAGGACCTGGCCCTTGGCCAGCGTCAGCCCGACCGACCCGACGATCTCGCGCAGCGCGTCGAGCTTTTCCGGGTTCGGTTCCTCGTGGACCCGGTAGAGCAGGGGGCGGCGGCGGGCTTCCAGGGTCTCGGCGGCGGCGACATTGGCGAGGATCATGAACTCCTCGATCAGCCGGTGGGCGTCGAGCCGCTCGCGGATGCGGATCGCGGAGACATTGCCGTCGGCGTCCAGCTCGATCTTGCGCTCGGGCAGGTCGAGGTCCAGCGGCTGACGCCGCTCGCGCGCCGCCGCCACCGCCCGGTAGGCGCCGAACAGGGGCCGGATCACCAGGTCGAGAAGCGGCTCCGTGGTCTCGTCGGGCGCGCCATCCTCGGCCGCCTGCACCTGCTGGTAGGACAGCGAGGCGGCGGAGCGCATCAGCCCGCGGGTGAAGCGGTGGCCGATCTTGTCGCCGGCGGCGTTCAGCACCATGCG
>Ga0209987_10000983_pt1 | contig 15338 bp, 16 predicted proteins | sample N074metaG_FD_182134 | JGI IMG/M metagenome (GOLD analysis project Ga0209987, IMG submission 182134) | Deep subsurface microbial communities from Kermadec Trench to uncover new lineages of life (NeLLi) - N074 metaG (SPAdes) (version 2) | ecosystem: Environmental > Aquatic > Marine > Ocean trench... | reverse complement strand
GACGCGGCCGTCGCCCTTCGATCGCTGTGGCTCGCCAATGGCCTGAATATCATCCTCGACCCCTGCCTGATCTTCGGCCTCGGTCCATTTCCCGAAATGGGCGTCACCGGTGCGGCAGTCGCGACAACAATCGGGCGTGGAACAGGCGTTTTGTATCAGCTCTGGTACCTTTTCGACGGGCGTGGTCGGCTCAAATTTCATTTTCGCCATTTGCGCGTCATTCCCTCGCTGATTTCACGAGTGCTACGCATCTCGGTTGGTGGCGTTGGCCAATTCCTCGTAGCGACGTCGAGCTGGATCGTCATCATGCGCATTGTTGCGCTGTACGGCAGTTCCGCGATCGCCGCCTATACGATCGCTTTGCGCATGCTCGAGTTTGTCTGGCTGCCTGCCTGGGGACTCGGTAATGCGGCTGCAACCCTGGTCGGGCAAAATCTCGGTGCCAAGCAAGCGCTGCGGGCCGAGCGTTCCGCCTGGCTTGCCGCCAGGTACAACACAATATTCATGAGCATCGCCGGCGTATTTTTAATTGCGCTGGCGCCCTGGATCACCGAATTGTTTACGAATGAACCCGAAGTGCTGTCCTACGGCACGACTTGTCTGCGCATTCTCGGACTCGGTTTCCCGATGTATGCGATCGGCATGATCATTACGCAGGCACTTAATGGCGCTGGTGATACGGTGACACCGACAGTAATCAACCTGATCTGTTTCTGGATGCTGCAGATTCCACTCAGCTATTGGCTGGCCACAACGGTAGAGCTTGGACCGAATGGTGTGTTTCTCGCCATGGTTATTTCCGAATCCCTGCTGACAGTGCTCAGCGTTATCGTCTTCCGCCGTGGCAACTGGAGGCATCAGCAAGCCTGACAACAAGGCGTGAGCTTGAGTACTATGCCCCCAATCATCCAATTGGAGGGGCATTGATGACTGACCTGTCACGACTGGCCGACATGGCCGAAATTCTCGGCGCATTGGTCGTCATCGGCGGCCTGATTTTCGCCGTACTGCAGATGCGGAACATACGCCAGCAGCGGCGCGAGCTGGCGGCTATCGAGCTGTTTCGTTTCTTCGGCAACGCAGAATTCAACCGGGCTTACGAAAAGATCATGAAAATGCCGGATGGCCTGAGTACCGCCGAGATCGAGGCCAGGCATCCGGACCTCGAACACTATGCGATGTTGATTTGCACGACGATGGAGAATATCGGCGTAATGACCTTTCAACGCATCGTGCCCTATCTTGTGGTCAACAACCTGATCGGCTCAAGCACGGGGCTGCTATGGAGCAAGCTCGAGAAATGGGTTTTCGACCTGCGCGAGGAACTGGGCAGCCCGGATGTGTTCGAATGGTTCCAGTGGCTGGCGGAGCGGCTCGACGAGAATAGGGATCCGAACGAGAAGCCGGCGTTTGAAGCGTACAAGTCGTGGAAGCCCATGCGAATCGCGACTGACATCTGATCCCACCCTGATCCTCCAAAACGTGATCTGCTACGATCATTCGCATTCACATATCACTATTCTCGATGAATGACGACTGGAATCACCAACATTGGCCCGGCCGCAATTTTTTTCACGATCGCTGGCGCCCTGCTGCTTACGCTGATTTTCCGCTCGACGGCCAGTCACATCGTGGGCCTGGTCACAAGCTGGATCGGCACGTTGCGAATTCGGCGTGCTCTCCGCCGACGCAGCCCGGACGTACTGCACGACTTCATTCTTCCTGGTGCGTATGGTGGCCTGACCAAGATTGACCACGCGATCCTGACTGCAGGCGGCATTCTCTGTATTCAAACCAAGCATTACAACGGCATTGTATTCGGCGGTGAAGACGAGGCTCAGTGGACGAATGTCGACGGTACGATTCGACGACGCTTTCTGAACCCTTTGATACAAAACGAGGGCCGTACGCGCGCGTTACAAATAGTTGTGCCCAATGTCCCGGTTGCCAACTTGATCGTATTTACAGGCAACGTCGAATTCACGACGCCACCGCCGAAAAACGTCATCCGCGTTTCGCAGGTGGACAGCTATATTGCGAAATTCATTTTCGGCCCCAGCAAGATCAAGGATTGGCACGCCGTCTGGCTCACCGTCAATTCTGCAGCACTGACTGATGGGGCAAGCCGCAAGGACCTGCAAGCGCAAATCGCGTAACCGGGCGATGCCTGCCCTGAATTAGTCATTGCTTTATACTCGGCCAGGTCTTTCACTCTGAAGGATCGACTGGCGATGGGAAGCTTTGACTGGTACCAGTGGCTGGCCGAACAGCCAGCGGAAGAACTGATTTCGTCACCACTTGGCGTACTCGCTACACTTATTTTTGTCGCAGCCTTCTTTTTCATGCTTGAGCAAACGACTAAAGCGAAATTTTTTCAGTACATTCCACCGCTACTGTTTATTTACGCGACGCCGGTTTTTCTCAACAACTTTGGCGTCATACCCAGCAAGTCTCCGGTCTACTCAGGCTTGAGCGCTTTCGCGTTGCCCGCCTTCATCGTACTCATGCTGATCAAGGTCAACGTGCCGGCCGTTATTCGTGTCATGGGCAAAGGTGTCCTTGTGATGCTCATGGGCACAGCGGGAGTCATCGTCGGCGCCGTTGTTGCCTACTTCATCGTGCACGGCTCACTGTCAGATGACGCGTGGAAGGGTTATGGCGCGTTGGCTGGCAGCTGGATTGGCGGCACGGCGAACATGGCGGCTACGGCCGAAATGCTCGGTACTTCGGATGAACAGTTCGGTCTCGCGATCATTGCCGACAACGTCGTGTACATAGTCTGGTTGCCATTGCTGTTGATGTCGCGTGATTACGCGGACAAATTCAACCGCTGGGCGCGAGTGCCGGAGGACCGAATCAAGAGTATGGACCTGGCAGCCGAGGCTCACGTCGAAACAGACCGCGCACCGACGATGCCACAGTATCTATTCATTGGCGCAATCGCGATTGGCGTCACCTGGATTGCAACGGCGATAGCGCCCAACATCGCGCAATGGCTTGCGGGAGTTAACTCAAGCCTCGAAACCGCTTTTTCGGCAACCACGGTTCGAATATTGCTGGTTACCACGATCGCACTCCTGTTATCTGCGACGCCAGTATCCAGGTTGCCGAACACCACGGCACTTGGCACCGCGCTGATTTACATCTTCGTTGCCGGCATGGGCGCCCGAGCATCGTTGTCGGGCCTGACCGAGGCACCCATGTTTGTATTCGGTGCTTTTATCTGGATATTTATCCACGGTTTGTTCTGCATCGCAGGCGCGTGGATGTTTCGGGTCGACATTCACAGTGTTGCGATCGCGTCCGCCGCCAACATCGGAGCTGCAGCATCAGCGCCCATCGTCGCGGCTCATCATCGACCCAATCTCGTGCCAGCTTCAATTCTGATGGCATTGCTGGGCTATGCAATGGGCAATTATCTTGCGCCACTCACCGCACATCTTGCACGCGCGGCCGCCGGTCAGTAATTTGCCACGATGCAGGACGGTTGCCCGGAAAGTTGATGGTACTGTTATCCCATGCTGACATTTAGCCGCGATCAGATCACAAATTGGGCGATACGAACCGCAACGACGGTTGCGGCACTGATCATTTTTGGCTCGGCACTGATCGCGTGGTTGCTACACGACCGCCCGATGTTATCCGCGATAGAGTGGCCTCCTTACCCGGAGTTTGAAGCTGGCGCCGAGGCGGTTACCGTCACCTGGCTCGGCGTGACCACCTTGCTTTTCGACGACGGTGACACACAAGTCCTGATTGACGGGTTTTTTTCGCGACCATCTCTCGCCGATATCGTCTTCGGCGTGAGCGTCCAAAGTAACGCCGCGCACATCAATTACATTATTGACGAGTTCCAGTTACGTAGACTGGCCGCCATTATCCCGGTTCATTCGCATTTCGATCACGCCATGGACATCGGTGCAATTGCGAACCGCAGCAGCGCATCGATACTCGGGTCAGGCACAACCGCGCAAATCGCCCGCGGCGCAGGTGTGCCCGCTGACCAGATTATCGTCGCCGAAAGCGGCACTGAATACCGGTTTGGAAAATTTGCGGTTACTCTTATTGCTTCCCGACACGCGCCGCTGGGTTGGGGCGGCTCGACACCCTACGACGGCACCATCGACGAACCGCTCGAATTGCCAGCTCCGGTCAGTGCCTGGCGCGAAGGCAAGAGTTATTCGATTGTCATTGCTCATCCGCAGGGCACAACGCTTGTGCAAGGTAGCGCCGGGTTCCTCGCGGGCGCAGTGGATTACATCGAGGCCGACGTTGTCATGCTTGGCGTCGGGGGTCTCGAGAGTCTCGGGCGCGAGTACGCCGAACAATACTGGCTGGCACTCGTAACCTCGACGGGTGCGAAACGCATACTGCCAATCCACTTCGACGATTTCACACGCCCATTTGGAACAATCGAACTCAGTCCCCGGATACTCGACAATTTTGTCGATACCGCCAGCTGGCTCGATGAAATTCGTGCAACCTGGGATACCGACGCCAGGCTGCATCTATTGGAATTCGGCAAACGGATTGTGCTTTATCCGCCCGCTACGCCCGACGCCTGACGCCGGTCGGTCTCGTTCGTTAGTTCGGCGAGCGTCATGTGCCCCGCGACCAACGATTCCTTGGCTGACCTGCGGAGATTTTTAACGCGGTACTCGACTCGCAAAGCATCGCTGCGGTTGCCGATATACTCCTGATACTCAAGCTGCAGGGGGCCTCTACCGCGCAAATACTTTGCGCCACGTGAGTTCGTTTCATGCTCCTTTAGTCGTCGGGCGACATCAATGGCAATGCCCGTATACAGGCTGCCATCGGCGCAACGAATAATGTAGAGGTTGTAATCGCATTTCGTCACGCATTGCCGCCGGACAGCGTATCTCCAAGTACGCGAAAAGCGCCGCGCTCGATACTCGTGCCATTTTCGGGCGTATCCGTATAGGTCAATACGATTTTCGTCGCACCGCCCAGCTCTTCGGCGGGCTCATGCAGCGTCAGCGTGAGGGTATTGCCCATCAGCGCCGCCTCGCTTATCAAATTGTGACCGCCAAACTGATGCTCGTTGATTTCGATGTACATCGACTCATCGAAGTTCTCTTCGATCGTCCGCATCAGGAGCAGATAATCATTGATGTCGCCTTCGGGCGTTGTACGCGCGAAGAACAGCATCGTCGCATTGTCACGAACATCGAAGGCGACTGTATCGTAATGACGGCTGTCGAACATCGATTTTCCCTGGCCGGAGATTACGACACTCAGTCTACGCCATTGTGGCGCATGGCGTCATGCCATACCGGCTGCTTGCCGCATCCCAAGGTGTGGGGTACCGTCGGAATCCCATGCTGCAACTGAATATCAACGGCGCACTTTACGACATTGATGTCGATCCGGCGACGCCGCTGCTTTGGGTCATTCGGGACTACGCCGGCCTGACTGGCACCAAGTACGGCTGCGGCATGGCGCTTTGTGGCGCCTGTACGGTGCATCTGGACGGAGCGCCGATCCGATCTTGCGTGACTCCAGCCGCGGCCGCAGTCGGACACAGTATTACAACGATTGAGGGCATCAATCAGGGTCTCGACGGATTGCATCCCGTGCAACAAGCCTGGATTGACGAGCAAGTACCTCAATGTGGCTATTGTCAGTCCGGCCAGATCATGTCTGCAGTGGCACTGCTCGAGCGCAACTCAACGCCAACGGACGTTGACATCGATACGGCAATGTCGGGGAATATTTGTCGCTGCGGCACCTACCCCAGGATTCGCAAGGGCATCAAGCGCGCGGCCATGGCAATCAATGCGCTCGCGGAGGATGCGGTAACCGATGGCTAGGCTGCATCGACGTGCGTTTATCAGAATGGGTATCGCCACCAGCGGCGTCCTCGTTTTCGGCGCCGCAATTCGCCGAGGTGATCGAGCTGCCTCAGTCAAGAGTCTGGTGGCAACGGATAATGAGTCTCTATTTGACGCTTGGCTCAAGATATCGCCCGACAACACGGTGACGGCGATCATCCCGCACGCCGAAATGGGCCAGGGCGTGCACACATCGCTGGCGATGATGCTCGCCGACGAACTCGACGCCGACTGGGCCAGCGTTACAATGCAGGAAGCACCCGCCCACAGCGAGTATGCGAACTACGCGCTCGCTCGCGGTTACACTCTTGGCGACACCGATTTTCCGGCCTGGCTGGTCGACTCGGTCAATGGATTCTATTTTCAGGCAACGCGGATCGCGGGAATCCAGATAACAGGCGGCAGCCTGTCGGTCAGATCAACCGGGCAGATTGCAATGCGCACAATTGGCGCCGCCGCACGGTGTGTTTTGCTGCAGGCCGCAGCCGACCAGATGCAGGTTCCTGTTGGGGAACTCGTTGCGACGGACAGCGTGATAACGCATCCGGCTACCGCGCGCACCGCAACCTATGCGGAATTAGCGCCTGCGGCAGCGACGATGAATCTTCCCGACAAACCGACGCTCAAAGACAGCGCCGCATTTCGCATCATGGGGACCTCACCACCGCGAATTGATGTGCCTGCCAAGATCGATGGCAGTGCCAAATTTGGTATCGACGCCGTGCTGCCGAATATGAAATATGCCGCCATCAGAGCTGCGCCGGTGTTCGGTGGCAAAGTGCTGTCCGTTGACGAAAGCTCAATACAAGACATGCCGGGCGTCCGCAAGGTCATCTCGCTTGGCAACGCGGTCGCAGTGGTCGCCGATGGCTATTGGCAGGCCCGCCAGGCACTTCTGCAATTGAAGATTGAATTCGGGGACGACGGCAATGGCTGTGATCAGTCCGGGATTTTTGAGAAATTTGCCAGGGACATGGACCGAACTGCGAGCACGAACAGTGAGAAAGTTGATTTCCTTTCCGGCAATGCATCGCGAGCATTGACCCGGGCGGAAACTACCGTCACCGCAGAATACCGGGTGCCGTTTCTTGCGCATGCAACCATGGAGCCGATGAATTGCACGGCCTGGGTTCACGATGGCAAATGTGAACTCTGGCTGGGATGTCAGGATCCACTGCGTTTCGCGAGAAAAACAGCCCGGGCAATCGGCTTCGACAGCGACGATGTCATTGTGCACAACCAGTATCTTGGCGGCGGTTTCGGCCGTCGGTGGCAGTCCGACTTTGCGGAACAAGCGGCGCATATTGCGGCCCAGGTACATTACCCCGTGAAGTTGATCTGGTCACGTGAAGAAGATACGCAGCACGATCATTACCGGCAGGCCTGTATCAGTCGTTTCCAGGGCGGTCTCGATGGCGACGGTAACGCGACCGCCTGGCAAAACCACTACGTCAACAAACACGAACCTAAAAGGGCGACTCGTATCCCGTACGCGATCGAAAACCAGCGCATCGTGCATACCGTTAGCAAGACCCAGGTGCCGTGGGGAATTTGGCGCAGCGTCGATCATTCTTTGCACGCTTTTTTTACCGAGTCATTTATCGATGAAATGGCGGAGGCGGCCGGTCGTGACAGCTACGAATACCGCCGGAACCTGTTGGCAGACGCACCACGATTTCAGGCGGTGCTTGATCTTGCCGCACGAAAAGCCGGTTGGGGAAGCCAAATGCCAAAGAATTTCGGCCGCGGCATATCGATTCACCAGTCCTTTGGCACAATAGTGTCACAGGTGGCTGAAGTCGAAATTCGGGACGGCGATCCCCGGGTGCACCGCGTCGTATGTGCGGTCGACGCTGGCTTCGCTATCCATCCGGACGGCCTCATCGCACAGATGGAAAGCGGTATCGCGTATGGCCTGACGGCCGCGTTGCACGGCGAGATCTCGATTCGCGGCGGCGCCGTCGAACAATCCAACTTTCACGACTACCCAATGCTGCGCATGAACGAGGCACCGACTATCGAAACCCACATCATCAACAGCGGCAAATCGTTGGGCGGTGCGGGCGAACCTGGTACCCCGCCAATTGCGCCGGCTGTGACCAACGCCATTTTCAACGCCACTGGGATCCGCATTCGTGAGCTACCAATACTCAAGCAAAGTCTCAGCTTGCGAAGAGCATGAACCTGGCACGTAACACGAAGACTATCGTTCTGATGCTTGCGTCGATCGCCGTAATAATCGCGGTCTTCCTGTTTGTTGCGCCGGTTCCACAAGACCCTGCCTACCACAACTTCAGTGATACGCGCATGCTGTTCGGCATCGACAATTTCTGGAACGTCTCGTCCAATCTGCCGTTCCTGCTGGTCGGTGTGGCCGGCTTTTATTATATTCATCGGCACAGGGACGCAGTTTGTGTGCCGGGGCTGGAAACCGCCTACCGCGTATTTTTCGTCGGCATCTTATTGACGGCGTTCGGCTCAGGCTACTATCACCTCGCACCGGGCAACAATGCGTTGGTCTGGGATCGCCTGCCAATGACGATTGGGTTCGCCGGCCTTTTTTCGATCATCGTCGGCGAATTCGTATCGGTACGGGTTGCACGGCGCTTGCTGCTGCCCCTGCTCGTCGTCGGACTTGCGTCCGTCGAATATTGGGCGTGGACCGAGGCCCGCGGCAGCGGCGATCTGCGGCCTTATGCGATCGTTCAGTTCCTGCCGATGTTGCTTATTCCGGTAATACTGTTGAGTTACCGTCCTGTGACAGGCACAGCTCGCTATTTCTGGTGGATGTTTGCCTTCTATTTCATCGCCAAATTGTTTGAGCAGTTCGATGCCGCGATCTTCGCGGTCGGGCACCTCATTAGCGGTCATTCGCTCAAACACATCGCCGCCGCGCTTACACCCGTCGCGTTTTTGTACGCGTTGACGTTGCGCCGGCATGACAATAGAGGAACCTGACATCGACGGTGACTTGCAACGATTTCGATTCGGTTTGCGAACCGCCGATTTTTTTGCTGTGCCGAAACTGCGGCGATGCCTGTTTACGCCGGTAACTGGCGACGGTACCATGCGGCGCCGACCAAGCAGGTCGCAGGCACTTCTTATGAACGAGGCAGTACACCCGATGACCAAGGCGAAACGCATCGATGGAAAGGCGATGGCCGCAGACCTGTCCGCGAAAATCACCGAGGAGACCAAGGCACTGCTGAGTAAACACGGCCTCACGCCAGGCCTCGCGGTCGTAATCGTCGGGGAAGATCCGGCAAGCCGGGTTTACGTTCGTAATAAGAAGCAGACGGCAGAGGCCTGCGGATTTCACTCAGTGCAGCATACGCTCTCCGAGGACTCCTCCCAGGATAAGGTGCTCAAGCTCATTGACGAGCTCAACGGCGACGACAGCATTCACGGCATTCTTGTGCAGTTGCCGCTCCCTGCGCATATCGACGAGCAAGCTGTTACCCAGGCGATTTCGCCCGCCAAAGACGTCGATGGTTTTCATTTCGTCAATATCGGCAAGCTGAGCTCGGGCAATACCGCAGACGCATTCGTTCCATGCACTCCGGCAGGCTGCATGCTTATGATCGAGGCACATCTTGGCGCTGACCTGTCGGGACTAAACGCGGTGGTCATTGGTCGCTCCAACATCGTCGGCAAACCGGTGGCCAGCCTGCTACTGAAGGCCAATGCTACCGTTACCGTCACGCACAGTCGGACAAAGGACCTACCCGATGTAGTCAGTCAGGCGGATATCGTGGTTGCTGCAGTCGGCCGGGCGAATATGGTAACGGGCGACTGGATCAAACCTGGCGCGATTGTTATCGACGTTGGCATCAACCGTATTGAATCGACGGTGGACGGGGAGACAAAATCGAAACTGACTGGTGATGTCGACTACGATTCTGTCTGCGAGGTAGCGGCCGCCGTAACACCGGTTCCCGGTGGCGTTGGTCCGATGACAATCGTAATGTTGATGGCGAATACACTGCGGGCCGCTCGGCTTGCGTCAGGGCTCGACGTCAGCGGATAGCTCGTCGGGAACTTCGATCGCAACCGGATCGAGCAGGAATCGAAACGTCCGGCAGGTCTTGATTCCTGACAATTCTTTGCCTTGCGGCAAGGGCGCATAGGTCGATCCCCGAATAGCCAGCATTGCCGGTTTCTCAAACAGTCGGTTGCTGCTCCGGCGTACGGCGATTCTCGACGTACGCCCTTCACGATCCACGTTGAAACACACCTGAACGTCACCTTCGATGCGATCAGCTAATGCACGTTCCGGGTACATAGGAACGAGAGTCTGCAGCGGCATGCGATTGCCCGTGTCGTCGGTAAGATGCCTCACGTCAGAGTCGTCCTCGGCGGCGCCCACCGCTGCAAACAGCCAGCAGATCAGAACAACCGCACCGCGGAGCCTAGTCTTCATCCGCATCCCTGGCAGGGGCCCGCCGATCGTCAATGATAATCGTCGGTGACACAGGGTTGGTTTCGTCGAGCAGCATCCTGCGCACGGCTTTCAGCGTTCTGGAACTTGGGCTAATCGCCTCGCCTTTTTCCAGGTCCTGTCTGGCGTCGTCAAATCGCCCGAGCTTCACATAGATCAGCGCTCGATTACTGTGTGCGCGCCAGTGTCCGTCGTTTTCCCCGAGCACTTCATTGCAATACGCGAGCGCCGTATCGTATTCCCTGAGCATGAGGTAACCGGCGCACAGATTGGACTTCGCGGTTTGTCGTTCCCGCGCGCCCCTGGCCTGCACGAGACCCATCAATGTCAACCGGACGCCTTCGTCGGCATCGCCCGACAATAGCGCGTCGGCACCGTACTTCAAATTCGGATTGCTTGGACCGATAACCGTCGTGTTGGACTGCGCCAGCACGCCTGCTGCAAAAAAACACAGGCAACCGACAATGCAAGCGCGATACGCTCCATGGTCAGAAATAATTTTCATGGCTGCCTCTCTGACGGCATGTACGGGCCCGCTACGGGTCCGTTATCAGATGCTCCGAAAAGTGCTCGATTGTTCGCTGCCAGGCCAATTTTGCGGCCGCTTCGTCATACCGTGGCGTCGTGTCATTGTGAAAACCATGGTTCGCGCCGTCATACATATAGTCGACGTAGTCGCGATTCGCGTTCTTAAGCGCATCCTCGAAATCCGGCCAGCTTGCGTTCACGCGCTCATCGAGCGATGCGTGATGAAGCATAATCGGCGCCTCGATGAGTGCGGCATCTTCAGGCGCGGGATGGCGGCCGTAGAACGGCACGCTCGCCCCAAGGTTTGATATTCGCACTGCAAGTCGTAACACGATGCCGCCGCCAAAACAGAAGCCGACGGCACCCACTTGACCGGTGCAGTCGGGATGCCGTTGCAAGTATTCAACTGCTGCAATGAAGTCCTCGAGCATTTCACCAGCATCGCGCTGCTTTTGCAGCGCTCTGCCTTCGTCATCGCTGCCCGGGTAGCCTCCTAGCGGCGTCAACGCGTCGGGCGCAAACGCGATAAAACCTGCCACCGCAAGCCGTCGCGCCACATCTTCTATATAAGGGTTCAGCCCGCGATTTTCATGAACAACGACAACACCAGGCAGCTTGTGTTCAACAACGGCCGGTCGCGCAAAGTACGCGCGCATCACACCCGCCCCTTTCGGCGATGAGTACTGCTTGTACCCGGTTGTGATCGATTGATCGTCGGCCGGCACTTGTTCTGCGAGTGAATAATCAGGGCTCAGGCTTGCAAATATGGTCGCAGCAGATGCTCCGCTCAGCGTGAACGCTGCCGCCCGATCAAGAAACTGCCGACGACTTAGCGTGCCGTGCACATAACCGTCGAATAGTTTAAGGATGCGCGGATCGTAGTCGGAGCTTTTAGCCACTGATATAGTGTTCCAGCTGTTCGATTTCTTCCTGCTGATCAGAAATAATCGCCTCGACCAGGTCACCAATCGATATCATTCCGATTACGGCATTGTCCTCAACGACCGGCAAGTGACGAATCTTTTTTTCGGTCATTACGCTCATGCAGTCATTGACGGTCTCGCTGCTCGAGGTCGTAATAACGTTGTCCGTCATGATTTCGGACACCGCCGTGCTCTCCGAGGATCTGCCCTTGATGATTACTTTGCGCGCGTAGTCGCGCTCGGACATGATGCCGAGCAATTCTTGGTCCTCCATAACCACAAGAGAACCAATGCCTTTCTCTGCCATGACCCGGATGGCGTCGAGCACCGAGTCCTCAGGTTTGATGGAAAAAATGTGTCGGCCTTTTTTATCCAGCAGATGCTTGATGAGTTTCATACTGACTCCCTTCTAAATCCCTGCATCATTTGATTCTAGCAGCACACGAACCGGGCGCACACGATCCTCCTGACCGAAATTCTAAAAGTTAGTCTTTTCAGAGAGTTACAACGTCAGCTACGATGACCAGATCGGGTCAGTGGCCCTTCGACAGATAGCGAGACAGGCGGGACTCAAGATCTCGCGACGAATGCCAGGCACCGCGTAGCATGACCCCGTGCACTCGGCGAGTATTGCTGATGTCGGCCAACGGATCGGCGTCCAGCAGGACCAGGTCGGCGGTACGGCCGATTTCAATGCTACCTGTGTTCGTACCGAGGAACTTCGCAACCGCCGTGGTTCCTGTCGCGATTGCCTCGAAAGGCGTCAGCCCCGACGCAACCATGAAACGCAATTCATGATGCAACGAGAAACCGGGCACGTTGAAGACCTGGGGTGCATCTGACCCGAGCAGCAATCCGGCACCGGCCTCATGCAATGCCATGATCAATTTGCGCCGCAACCTGATCGCACGGGCTGCGAGGTCCGAATTGAAACCTGCCTCGCTCTCCTGGCGCTCTTTTGCCTGCGCCCACCGACGCACCGTCTCATCCGGCATGTAACGCATTTCCAAGCGACTGCTAAGTTCTGCAACTGTCACTTCGGATACCCGGTGTTCGAATAGCGACTCCGTCGGAACATTCCACGTACTCGACGCCGCCGTTAGCGCTGCAATTTCGGCGATCCGCCCCTCCACGAGTTGATCAGCCAGCAGGACATCGAAGAAACCGCCGTAACCGCCTGACGCATCGGAATCTGCGGGCATCAATGCCACCAGGTAGCCATCGAGATGGTCGATCGTCGCCATGCCCACGTCCAGTGCTCTGTCCACGCCGACCGCAACGGGCACGTGTCCAGCGAAAGGCATGCCGAGTTCATTGGCCGCATTGGCTATCGCGAAGTACTCGTCCGAACTGAGACCCGGGTGAATCTTGATGAAATCGTAGCCTGCCTCGTGTTGTGCTCTGACCTGACGCGCTCCATCCGCTGCCCCGCCGACTGATTTACCGTTCATCGACGGACCTGAGGTAATCAGTCGTGGTCCAAACACGTCACCATCCAGTAATTGCTGCCGAAGTTGCAGATGCGACGGACGACCCAGCATGCCGCGAATCGTAGTGACACCATTGGCCACAAATAACGTCAATACTCTGTCGAGTTCCGCCGAGCTGACGTCAGGAATGTGCGCGTGCATTTCGGCAAGACCCGGCATCAGGTAGCGATCGGTGCCGTCTACAATCTTGCTGTCCTTTGGTATCGGCGTGGTGTCAACCGGACCAATCGATATGATCAAGCCGTCATCGACTATGACTGTCTGACCGGCGACAACCAAGTCCTCAGTCATCGAAACAACATTGACGTTAATGAACACCGTTGGCACTGCGAGCACCACATTTGCAACCGTTGCAAGAATGGTGATCACTATTAGTCTGCTTATATTCGAAGTCGCCGTGTGCATAGCGGGAATTTACTCGATAGTGTCCAGAACTTGCTGGCTCACATTGCCGCCACAGATTATAACGGCGATTTTCTGGTCTTTTACATCGTCTCGTCGTGCGGTCATGCCGGCTAGCGCAACGCCGGCCGCCCCTTCGATGCTCTCGTCGAAGGCGGCCATGTATTGGCGCATCGCCGCAGCGATCTGATCCTCGCTGACCAGCACAAATTCGTCCACCAGCTGGCGGCAGAGATCAAAGGTAATCGCGTCGGCTTCTATTCCGCCAGCTGTACCATCGGACAGCGTCGGACCGCTGGCCAGATCGAGAATGCGTCCGGCTTCGACGGACTTCGCCATGACGGCTGAGGCCTCCGGCTGGCAACCGTAGACGCGAATTTCTGGGTTGTGTGCCTTCAGAACGCTGCCAACACCGCTGATTAAGCCGCCGCCACCGACCGCGATAAAAACGACGTCGAGGTCCGGCAATTGTTGCAGAATTTCAAGACCACAGGTCGCCTGACCAGCTATGACCTCCCTGTCGTTATAGGGAGAAAGATAGTACATCTCATTGCGTTCGGCGAATGCCCGTGCGTGTTGCTCAGTATCGAGGCCGTCTGTCCCGAAAAACTGCACATCACCGCCGTAGCTTCGAATGGCATCCACTTTCGCCGTCGACGTTTGTTCCGGCACAAATATGACGCCGCTGGTTGCGAGTTTTTGCATCGCGCAAGCAACCGCTGCCCCGTGATTGCCGCTTGAGGCCGCAACACATCCTTGCTGGCGCTGTTCCACCGACAACGTCATCAATCGATTCGTGGCGCCACGCAGCTTGAAGGATCCCGTGAGCTGCTGGTTTTCAAGCTTCAGGTAGACGTCGGCGCCCGTCGCATGACTGAATACCGGTGATTGCCTGAGCGCCGTGCGACGAACGATTTCGCCAATTCGTTTGTCTGCGGCGTGCGCATTTTCAACGATTTCACTGATCGAGTAAGCCACGACCGCAGCTTGCGTCAGTAGCGGGTAACTGACAAGCCACAACGTGATTTGACAATAAGATTTTTGATCGCCGCATTTCGTTGACAGTGATCTGCACGCTATGCAACGATGTTTGCTCGCATGACAAAGGCACACCTGTTGAAAAACAGGGTCGCAAAGCCACCGGTCTAAGGGTTCATCCTATGACAGCGGGGCCGCCGACACGAAACGCTGGTCGCCGTTCAGGCGACAGCCACTCGATCTGTGACTTTGGCATTCCAGGACTAATTGCTGGAGACATGGATGCTCGCAACGAATCTACGCAATACCGGACGCCATCGCAGTCCGAATCACACCGAACCCGCACATATGCGGCCAAAAAACCTCAGCGACCTGCGCCGATGTCTCGAACCGGACGCACACACTGCACTGCCAATCCGACCGCAGGGCGCGGGTACGGCATCGACAGATTGCTACCGGGCCACCGGTGGATCGACCATCCACATGACGGGCGTGGACCGCATCATCCGGGTCGACACTGACAGACATACGGTAACTGTCGAGGCAGGCGTTCTCGTGGAAACTCTCGTTGACACTCTCGCCGAAGACGGATTTGAATTAATCGGTGGTTTCGAGTTGCAAGGCCGAACAGTCGGCGGCGCAGTTTCTGCGCCCTGCTATGGTCCGTGTATCGGGAACACAGGTAGCTATTTCTCAAGCCATGTCGTCGCGATGAAAATTGTTACCG
>Ga0209987_10000981_pt1 | contig 15362 bp, 13 predicted proteins | sample N074metaG_FD_182134 | JGI IMG/M metagenome (GOLD analysis project Ga0209987, IMG submission 182134) | Deep subsurface microbial communities from Kermadec Trench to uncover new lineages of life (NeLLi) - N074 metaG (SPAdes) (version 2) | ecosystem: Environmental > Aquatic > Marine > Ocean trench... | reverse complement strand
CGCGAACCCACAATAGTCCACTAGCGCCCCGTCCACCCGGGCCCCCGAACCACCCGGCCGGGTGTCGCGCCGGTGTGCTCGCCGTCCCGCAACACGGCGGTGCCGTTCACCCACACGTGCACCATGCCCTCCGCAAACTGATGCGGCTCGGAGAACGTGGCGTTATCACCAATGCGTGCGGGATCGAACACCACGACGTCGGCGTACATCCCCGGGGCCAGGCCGCCACGTCGTTCGATTCGCAGGTTCTCCGCCGGCAACGTCGTCAACCGCCGGATGGCCTCCTCCAACCGAATGACGCCTTCGTCGCGAACGTACTTGCCGAGCAACCGGGCAAAGTTGCCGTACGCCCGCGGATGCGGGTTGGACTCGAGGAACACTCCCTCGGGCGTCATCGATCCGGCGTCGGAACCGAAACTGACCCAGGGGATGGCGATCTGTCGCTTGACGTTGTCTTCCGACATGAGGAAATACACGGATCCGACGCGACTGTGGTCGGCGATCACCAGATCCATCGCGGTCTCTTCGGGAGACGTGCCGCGGAGAGCCGCCACCTCCGCCAGGGTCTTCCCCGTCAGGTATTTCAGGGAATCCTCCTTGAACCCGACCAGGATGACGTTGTCGGGCGTCCCCGCGGACAGGTACAGATTCTCCCAGGCATCCGAGGGCGTGGTCATTTCCTGGATGACACGCTCGCGCGTGGCCGGGTCGGCCAGACGTGCCACCCATTCATCGAGGCCGCCTTCCTGGACCCACGGCGGCATCGCCGCATCGAGACCGGTGGCCCCCGCGGTGTAGGTGTACATGTCGGCGGTGATGGCCAACCCATTGCTGCGGGCGGAATCGATACGCGCGATGACCGCGTCGATCTTGCCCCAATTGTCTCGGCCGGCAGCCTTGAGGTGGTACACTTCCGCCCGGATGTTGGCCTCATTGGCAATGGTGATCAATTCCTCCAACGCGCCCAGCAGGTTGTTCCCCTCGCTTCGCATGTGGGAGATGTACATCCCGCCGTACTCCCCGGCGACCGCCGCCAGGGCAATGAGTTCCTCGGTGTCGGCGTAGAACGCCGGGGCATAGATCAGCGACGAGCCCACTCCGAGTGCGCCTTCTTCCATGGCCGTCTGCACCAGGGCCTGCATGCGGGAGAGTTCTTCCGCGGTCGGGGCGCGGTTCTGGTACCCCAACTCGTGGATCCGTACGGTCGTGGCACCGACGAATGATGCCACGTTGGGACTGACGCCACGCCGCTCGAGCATCTCGAGATACTCGCCCAGCGTCGTCCAGGTGATGTCGTAAGTGATGTCGCCCTGTTGCTCCAGCTCCTCCAGTTTCATGGCCTCCGTCCACGGGCCCATCGACCAGCCTTCGCCGAATACCTCCAGGGTAACGCCTTGCCGGATATCGCTTTGCGACAGGCCATCCTCGATGAGTGATTCGGTCGCCCAGCTCAGCATGTTGATGAACCCGGGGGCGACCGCCATGCCACTCACGTCGATCTCCAGGCGCCCCGAGGCTTGGGACAGATCCCCGATGGCCGAGATCGTGTCACCCGAGAAGGCGACGTCCGCCACCATGGGCGCCGCCCCCGTGCCGTCGTACACCGTGCCGTGGCGCAGGATGACATCGTAGTCCGGCGCCTGACACGCGCCGGCTACCAGGATCAATGGGAACAAAACCGGTCGCATGTTCATCGAGCCTCACCCGAGAGAGTGTCAGTCCACTTGCCGTATCGCACCGCGGTGATCTCCGCCAGAATCGCCAGCGCGGTTTCTGCCGGTTCCCGTCCTCCCAGATCCAGGCCTACCGGCCCGTGCAGCCGGGCGAGCTGCTGCGGCGTCACCCCGGCCGCCGCCAGGCGTTTGCGTCTGGCTGATTGGGTTTTGCGTGATCCGAGGGCGCCAACATAACGAGCCGGTGAGCGCAGCGCGATCTCGAGTGCCGGATCGTCGAGTTTCTTGTCGTGACTCAAAACCACGACGTATGTTGCGGCATCGAGGCCGATCTCCTCGAACGCGTCACCAGGCCACCCCAGCACTAGTTGGTCGGCGGTGGGGAATCGCTCTCTGGTCAGAAACCCCTGTCGGGCGTCGGCCACAATGGTGTGGTAGCCGAGTTGCTGCGCCATCGTCACCAGAGGCATGGCGATGTGTACCCCACCGAACACGACCAAACGGGGTCGGCGTGGCACGAGTTCGAAGAACACGTCGATCGTGCCGAGTGAATCCTCCACCGCGTGGGTACGACTCCGGTTGCTGTGCAACACCTGGCGGGCCAGTTGGTGCACCTGCTCGGTCAGGTCATCTAGCCGCTGGGGCACCGGCCGACCGCTCGCCGCCAACCGACCGACGGGCTCCAGCGGTCCGTCGATGGTGCCGTCGTCCCGCACCAGCCAACTCCAGCCTGGCTGCGCGTCCCCGGTGATGACCGTGGCGAACACGACCCCGCCGGGACCGCGCGCCGCTTCGACGAGTTCGGGACGGACGGACGGCTCGACGAATACCTCGATGGTGCCGCCGCAGGTGAGGCCCACGGCCCACGCCTGCTCGTCCGATATCCCGTAACTGACGGATACGGGAGCACCGCGCTCCATGGCCGCCACGATCGCCTCGGCGGCCGCGCTCTCGATGCATCCCCCTGACACGGATCCCGCGATACCCCCCTCGCGGTCGGCCAGCAGACAGGCGCCCTCGCCCCTCGGCGCCGAACCCCAGACGCGCGTTACCACCGCGCGCCCGACCGCGGCGCCGGCCCCGGTCATCCGGTCCCAGTCGGTCAATACGTCACGCATCGGTGAACCGCGGTCAGCGGGCTGCCTCCGATGCCTGTTGGGCGAAGGTATCCCAGAAATCATCCGTCAGCTTGCGAACCGCTCCCTCCAACAACCGGGCGCCGAGGCTGACGATCATGCCGCTGATGGTAGCGGTCGCCTGCCACTCGAGTTGGGTCATTTCGGTGTCACGCTCGTGGAGGCGGAGGGAAGTGAGTACCTCCACCTCCGATCCCGGGGCCTTGCCGCGTACTTGCATCCTGGCGCTCTCCGGCTCGACCAGATCGGAGAGTTCGATCTCGAGTGTGAAACTCAACCGGATGGCGCCGACGCCCAGACTGCTGATCACCTTGAAGTGGGTCTGGTCGATGGCTTCAACCGATTCCACACCCGGGGCGGCGGCGGCGACGGCGTGGGGGTCGAGCAACCGGCGCCAAACCGCATCCCGGGGAGCGGAGATCATGGGTTGGCCGGAGTAGTCGAGGTGCATCTAGGGTCGTTCCTCCAATACTGCGAGATCGGCGGGGGTGTCGATGTCGGGATTGTACCCCTCCACCATCACCGTCGTCACCCAATCTGTGTGAGACGCTAGTGCCGGGCCAAGCCCCCGGTCTCCCTGGACGTCGTCGACCAGGTGCCAGCGGGTTCGGTCGAGCAACACCGGATGACCGGGGGTGTCTGGGTCTTCGCGGTACACCGGCCGGGCAATGCCCGCCCCGCTCAGCCAGGCATCCCGCAGCGCGGTGAGTACCTCCTGGCGCACCACTGGTTGGTCTGCCAGGACGATCACGGCAGCCTCGGCCATTGGCTCCACGGGGGGATGGTCGAGCCGCCCGATGCCGAGCTGAAGCGATCGTCCCATTCCGCTCGCCGGATCGGGATTTTCGACCACCACCGAGCCGCTTTGGGCGATTGCATGCGCCACGGCTTCGTCGCCGGCCGCGATCACGGTCACCACTCCGGCCAGCAGGCCCGAGCGACGTGCCGACGTGAGGTGCTCCAATGTTTGCAACACCAAGGGGCGGCCCCTGAGCGTGGCCACGAGTTTGTTGGACCCGAACCGGGTCCCGGACCCTGCCGCCAGGACCACCGCCCATAGCGGCCGCATCGGGCCGGCTACCCGGCGGGCCATGGCCGCGCTCACCGCGCGTCCGATGGGGACCCTGGCGCGTTGGTGTCGATGCGGGGCCGGGGTGGGCAAGTGGCCCACGCCGCCGCCGAGCCCTCCGCCGACTTCCGGGGCGATGACGTGGATGTGTGCTCGGGCAGCTTGACCATGATCGAACAGAGATGCCGAGCGATGATGGTTATCTCGGCCCTCTCGGCCTGCACCGCGAGCACGGTTCGACGGTCACGGTGTGGGACGCGCCGTTGGATAAACGGGGTAACGGGTTGTTTCATAGGCCGTGGTCGCTTTCAACCGGGTCCCAGGGCGACTCCGGCAGGCCGGACCTGCCGGGGGAGGTTCCTCAGACTAGGCTACTCCTGTGGCTGCAGACGTCAAGGAAGGTGTCTTGTCTCGCACTAGCCGTCATGCTAGCCTAGAACAGCGACGAAGAAGCCTCGTCTCGGTCCCTAGTCCTGAGGAGCCCAACGGGTGATCGACAGCCGCCCTCTCCGTATTGCCATATTCTCGGAGGTGTATTGGCCCATGGTGAGCGGCGTCGGTGTGACGCTCCGCCGCCTGACCGATGCGCTACAGGGCCTGGGGCACGCCGTCAGGGTCTACTCGCCATCGTACCCCCTCCCGCCAGAAACCAAAGACCGGCCCGAAGTGTTCCGTGTGCCGGGCGTCCCGTTCTTCCTGTACCCCGACGTGCAGTGGGCCTTCCCCCGCCAGGGAGACATCCTGGAGGATGCGCGCGCCTTCCGGCCGGACCTGGTGCATGTGGCCACCGAGTTTTCCATGGGTATCACCGGCCTCAAGGTTGCCAAGGCGCTCGGTGTTCCGGCTATCGCTTCGGCGCACACCGACTACGAACAGTACGCGTCGCGCTACTACAAAGTCGGCTGGGCCATCCCCGCCGGCTGGCACTACATGCGCTGGTTTTACGGTCAGGCCGAAATGGTGCTGTGTCCCACCCGGTTCTTCGAGCGGCATCTCAACAAGAGAGGTGTTGGCAACACGGGTATCTGGAGTCGGGGGATCGATTCGACGTGCTTTCATCCCCGCTTCCGCCGCGGCGAGTACCGCGCGGCCTTCGGCGCGAGGGAGCAGGACGTGGTGGTGACCTACGTGGGTCGGATCGCCCGCGAGAAAAATCTTCTGCTGCTGCTCGATGCCTGGGAACTCCTCGGTACCCGCCGCCGCAACGCCCAACTGGTGTTGGTCGGTCGTGGGCCTCTGGAAGCCGAAATCCGCCAGCGCGCCGTACCCGGCGTCCACCTGACCGGCTTGAAGCAGGGGGTCGAGCTGGCCACGGCGTACGCCTCAGCCGACCTGTTCGCCTTTCCCTCCACCACCGAGACCTTCGGCAATGTCCTGCTCGAGGCGATGGCCTCCGGCCTCCCGTCGATGGTGGCGGCGGCCGGTGGCGTTCTCGAATTCGCCCGGCACGGGGCCAACAGTTGGTTGGTACAGCCCGATTCCACCGATGCGCTGGTCGAGGGATTGGACCGCCTGCTGAGTGACGGCGTGCTCCGGGCGCAATTGGCGGCCGGCGCCATCAACACCGCCCTGGGCCGGTCGTGGACCGGTGTCGATGCCGACCTCATGGCCGATTATCGCCAGGTGATCGCAGGGCGGAGAATCGTCCGCGCCGCCTGACCTGGCGGGCGGCGGAGCATAACCGTCCCTGAGGTGCCCCCCCTGCGCACTAGCCACCAGGCCCGAGCACCAGTTCCCGAAGCTCGGCCGGGCCCTCGAGCCAGTAGTCGGGCGCAGACCCCTCCAACTCTTCCCGACCGAACGGCCCCCACAACACCGCCCCCGTCGCCACTCCCGCGGCCCGGCCCGATTCCATGTCATGGACGCTGTCCCCCACGAACAACGTTCGGCCGGCCTCGGCGCCGAGTTCCACTAGCGCACGGATGACCGGCTCGGGATGAGGTTTGGGCCGCTCCACGTCGTCGGCGCAGACCAGCAACTCGAACGTCGAGTCCAAGCCGGCGAGCCTGAGTCCGAGTTCGGCCCCATAGCGGTTCTTGCTGGTGACCAGACCCGTCCGGCAACCGGCTTCGCGCAGGGCGATCACCACGTCGACGATCTCCGGGTACGGCTTCACCACCTCGTCGTGAAGGCCAAGGTTGTATTCGCGATACGTCACGATCATCGCAGCGAGGAGCCCATCGTCCTCGGCCCAATCGGCGAATTGTTGCTTGAGAGGGGTACCCAGTCCCGCGAGCCAGTGCCCGTCGGATCGCGGCGGAAAACCATGCACCCGCAGGGTGTGATGGTAGCTGTCGAGGATGAGTCGGACGGAATCGATGAGGGTTCCGTCGAGGTCGTAGAGAACGGTGTCGAATCTTGGCATGCCGGCAACGTAGTTGGCGGCGCACCGACTCGCCACTACTCCGGCTGGAAGATGATCAGGCCGGTCACGCGCATTTCCGTCGGATGCGGGGGAGGATCCGCCGGCGGAAAGCCGGCCGTCGCGATAACGCCCGGCTCCGACTGTGACAACCGGGCAATCATCGCCTCTTCGCCGGCCGTATGACCTCCCGCCAGAAACCGCAGGGCATCGTCCAAGCGCCTGAGGCTCGCTCCATCGCGGTCGCGCGCGGCGCGGACGGCCTCATGACGCAAACGGTAGATGAGCGGCCGCAGGCCGTGTGTTGGCTGGGTCGCCGCCCAGCGCCCGCGCCGCATGCGGTCACCAACCTCTCGCGCCACTCGCCTTACGGCATCAAGAGCTTCGTTCTGGTCGGCACCGGACGGTGGCGGCATGGCGGAACACGAGTGGGCCATGGTCAGTCGTTCCGTCACCACACCCGGATCGTCGGTCCACCCATTCCGATGAACCCACACGAGGATGCTGAACCACGACGGCGTGCCGGGAAACCACCCGGCAACGTCCAGCCCGCGAGCGCAGTCACGCAGGCCCGGAAACGTCCGGTAATTGCCTCGAATGGCCAAGCCGGCGAGAACGCCGCTAGGGCCGAGAGGCGCCACGGCTATTCCCCGGCGCTCGGGCCTACCGCCAAGCTCCTCGACGATTCGGGCCCGCCAGCGCCACCGCTCCCTCCCCGCCGCGGTCAGCCCCAGGCGCTTGGCGATCTGGTCCTTGCGGTCGAGGGTGGCGAGCAACTGCAGCTCACGATCGAGTGGCGCTGGAGGTTCGAACCGAACGATCGCCACATGGCGGTGAACCGATCCGGCACGGACAGCCCTCCCATTCCGTTGCTCCACCCGCACTTCGTGCCACGGGAGATCGTAGTGCACCACCCGCTCGGCGGTATGAAGGTCCAACCCCTCGGCGGCGACGTCGGTGGTGATGAGCACTCTCGGCGCATGCGGTATCGCCCACGCCGGCCGGCCTCCCTGCGGGCGAAAGAAGGCGAAGACCTCTTCCCTGGTCACCCTGGTGTTCCCGATGCCCGAGGCACTCCCCGTGCACCACGCGAGGGGCACGTCCCGCAACTCGCGCCGGAGGTACTCGACGGTCGACGTGAAGCTGACGAAGATGAGCGATCGCTTGCCGTCTTGGAGAAGGGTGCGCAACCCCTGGACCTTCGCGTCCGCCGTTCCCCGTTGCCCACCCGTCATCCGCAGGAGGTCGGAAATTTTCGGGAGATCGGCTTGCGGGAGTTGGCTGGGGCCCTCGCCGGCGGCCACAAGCGACCACATGACCAGTTGCTCCGGGGCATCGGAGGTGAAGTCCCGCAGCGCGGCGCGACTCAACGATTTTCCGCCTGCGGCCGCATCACGCGCGTGCAGCAGGAGTGATTGATAGCGCTTGGCCACCGTGTTGAGTGCCTGGGGACTCGAGGCCTGTGCCCGCCAGAACACTCCTCGGATGAGCCGCGCCACGGAGTCCTCGGCCGACAATTCGAGCCGGCGAATCGCGCTCATCACCGGCGCGAGATCGTTGGCATCCCGAAGCGGCCAGCGCCACGTCGATTGTCGAACGCCGGGCCTAGAATGATCCCCGCTGATGGAGCCCACGATGATCAGGTTTCCCAACGCGGCGTGGGGCCCGTCCTGGCGGATGGCTTCCTCCAATGACCCAACGCCGCAGGCCCGCAGCGCATCGCCGCGGACGGCCAACCGAAGTTGATGCATCAGGTCTTCGGCGCTGTTGACGACCGGCGTGGCGCTCAACATGAGCGTGGGCTTGCCGGTGATCCACGGCGCCAGCGTTCGGTAGCGAACGGTGCCGGGATTCCTGAAGTGATGGCTCTCGTCGATGATGACCAAACCGGACGTGGCGGGTGGCGGACGCATCCGGCTGAGGCGAGCGTGAGACCACGTCTGGATCCCCACCCCGACGCGCTCGGCGACGGTCTTCCATTGCGCCACCAGTGATGGAGGCACGATGCAACAGGTATCCCGCGGCCCATTCACCAGCGCGGCCACCGCAAGGGCGATGTACGTCTTACCGGTCCCGACCGGATCCGCCAGCAGGCACCCGCGAAACAACGCCAAGGCGTGAATCACCCGGCGGACCGTTGCCCCTTGGTCCGGGCGCAGCCAGTCGGGCGTTTGGCACTCCGCCTCCCCTGGCGCCAAGGAATTCGCTAGCGCCCGGGCCACCATCGAGCAGTCACTCTCGGGCCCAGCTTCGAGCACAGACGTTACCGGCCCGGGGCCCTTCCGTTCTGCGTGGACGGGTGAGGGCATCTATCAGTCGAGACGCTCGAGCGCCCGGCGGTCGGACTCGCCCAGCATCAGGCTCTGGGCCACGTATTGGTCGAGCGCTTGCTGCACGGCCACGCCCGCCAGCGCCCGCCGGCCGAGGCGCTGCAGGGTCGGGTCGTCCAACACGCCGGCCGGTAGCGGCAGGCCGCCGACCAGAGCGGCGTTGAACCGGGCGTAGCCCCCACGGGCAACGTCCGCGGTCCTCCGGGCCAGGCTCCTGATCGGTGTGCTGTTGAACCAGGCCGCCAGCGCCACCGCCTGATTCGCGGAGGGAAGAACGATGAGGTAGCAACTGTTCAACGGGATGACGTCGCGCTGCTCCGGCTCTGTTAGTGGAACGGCCTCCAACCGGCGGGCCAAGTCTGCCCAAACGACGCGGTGAGCGGCCGAGGCAGGCCCGGTACGGAACAATTGCCACACGGCGCCTCGGCGGAAGTCGGCGCGAGCCCTGAGCACCCGCGCGTGCCGGTCGAAGTGCCGCTTCAGTGCGTCGGGTAGCCGCTCCAGCGGGCGGCCACCTTCATCGCAGGGCCACAGCATGGGGATTCCGTCGGCCACTTGCCAGGCGCTGACATCGCGCCCACGAATGGCCCGTCGCAGGAACCGTCCCCTGGCCACGTCGGTAGCCGCTTGAAGAAACACCCGATTCGCCCCCGTCTTCACTCCCAGGCGGCAGGTGAGACACCCTTCGACTTTGGGATACTCGCCCAGCCGGTCCGCCACTCGCTGGCTGGCGTCACCGGCAAGCGACCACCGCATTGCTTGTTTGAGGTAACGCTGGGCTATGGTCCCGCTTCGTTGGGATCCCCCTCCCAGGCTCGTCTGAACTTGGTGATCGTCCGGAGGGGCTCTCTTGCCGACCACGATGGCCAGAGGATAGGTCGTCGCTTCGAAGCTCGCCCCGCGGGCGTCGCTGAGATCGGCCAGTACGTGAAGCGTCGTCGTGCGCGCCAACTCGACCCTTGCCGTCTTGGCGTAGCCGGTCGTCAGCAACTTGGCCGGCACCAGGAATCCCAGTACTCCGTTGGGGGCGGTGAGTTCCAGCCCGCGCTCCAGAAACGCCAGGGCCAGGTCCGGTTGATGGGCATAGCCGGTTCCGCCGCTTCCTCGCCACCAGGTGTAGCGCTCCTTCAGGTGGCGGCGTTCATCCCGGTTGAGTTCCTCAGCCCGAACCCACGGCGGATTGCCGACCACCAGGTCGAAGCCACCGCCGCGGGCGAACACGTCTGGGAAGTGACCTTCGAAATGGAACCAGGGTAGCGACCCCTCGCGGTCCAACTTCCTGCGATAGCGTTGCACCGTCCTGAGCCCATCACGGATACGGGTGACGCGCTTTCGTATCGATTCGTCCGGACCGCGGCGCTCGCCGAACAGGCTTCGGTCGCCGGCCTGAACTTTACACTCCGCCAGCATGCGTCGCAGCCGGGCCTCCGCCGTAGTCAGACAAGTGCGAGTGGCCTCGACCTCGGCCGCACGCAGCCTCCGGGCGTGGGTCGCCTTGATGGTGGAGTGCGACTCGAACACCTGGCGGCGGAGCTTGGCGTGCGCCTGTGCGTCTATCTGCGGCGAGAGTGGCGATCCGTAGGCGGCACCGAGCGGATCGCGCAGCGAATCGCCCTGCCGCACCAGGCAGTCGAGGTTCGGCAGCGGGCGCACCCGATTCGAAGGTCCGTCCTTCTCCAAGGCGACGATGGCCAGCCACAGGCGCAGTTCGGCCAGCCTGACCGCCATGGGGTCCTTGTCCACTCCGAATAGGTGGCGCCGGAGTATGCGACGCCTGGCCGCGGCCGTGTGGCCCCGGTCGCCGAAGCGCAACTCGGCCAGCAGGGTGAGCGCGCCGAGCAGGAAGGCCCCGGATCCGGCGGCGGGGTCGAGTACCGTGACGTCGGTCCACAACCGCCGCAGATCGGGCGAGCGCTCCCGAATCATGGCGGTGGCGCTGGCGTGATCGATTCCCATTCGGCTCGCCGCGAAGGCCCCGAAACTGTGGTGCAGCAACTCGTCCACCAGCGACGCCGGCGTGTAGTAACTCCCGGTGGACTTGCGCTCACCCGACTGCATCAGGCCCTCGAACACTCTCCCCAGCATGTCGGGCGCGATGGTGTGGGGATCGACACCCTCGGTAACGGTAAAGCGATATCGCTCGAACACATCGTCGAACACATCGCGCCAGCAAGCATTGGCGATGACCAGTTTGTGCCGTCGCTCGAGAAAGTGTGGCGAGAACAGGCCGCCATTGAGAAACGGTATCCGGCCGTAGTTCCGGGCGGAGGCACTCCGAGCCGCCACCGGACGATTCAGGATTCCGAAGAACAGAGGGTGGAGCAGGTGACGCTGGACCGACCGCTTCGACGCCAGGCACCGGTCCACCTCGGTGCGCAGAAAATCCTCCCGGCCGTCGAGCCATCCCTTGGCCTGCACGAAGTACAGAAACAGGACCCGGCTCAATTGCAGCAGCGCTATGTGTCGCCGGTCGCGGATGGGGATGGTCGGAGCCATGGCGTCGACCATCTTGCTGTAGCCGGCTTCGAAGGCTCGGAAGAACCGGTGCCCGGCGCTCTCGCTGGCCAGTACCCGCGCGATCCGGGCCGCGGTGCCCAGATGGGTGGTCTCTTGGCAGCCGACCAGGCTGTTGAGTTGGCTCCGTTCCAGCGCCGAATGGTGATGACGCTGGAAACCGGCCGCGGGTACGTCATCGAACGCGACCGCCATCGCCAGGTCGGTTCCGTTGACCGCCACAACGGCCGCCACTTCGCCGCGCCGCGACAGCATGGCGCCGATGCGGCGGACCGCCCGCACGGGGTCCACGGCCTCGACGGCATACCAGGGAAACTCGTCCACCGCGCTGACCCTGGCCGCACGGGTAATGCCCGGCTCCGGGGCCGATGCTCCCAGCCAATCATCGATCGGGATTTCTTCGAACGCCGGCCGAAACCCCATCGCTTCGATGAACAGCGGCGCGTCGGCCACCGAGTTGACCGACTCGAGGGAGGTGAGCGGGGACACCGTGGCTCCGTGTTGTGGACGCTACACGATGGTGCGCTCCACTCCTGGAGGGCGTACCCGGTTGGTGCGAGGAGGTGCGTTTTTCTTGGGGTTTGGGCCGAAGCTTGGTCGGTAGGGGGTGAGGCGCTCGCCACGTACAATCGACGAGCGCCGGTTTTTTCTACTTCGAGTGCTCTCTATCTTTGCTCCGCGCCCCAGGCGGGAGTGACGCTTCCAGTACCCGTTTCTGGTGCTCGACGAACTGCCTCAGCACGGCATTGATGCGAGTCTGGTATCCCCGTCCCATGCTTCGGAAATGCTCGAGCACATCGGCATCCAACCGAATGGATACCTGCTGCTTATTCGGTGGAGTCACCGGGATAGCCTGGGCGAACCACGCCGAGTCCAGCTCCGGCGCTGCATCGGGGTCGGCGGCGATGCCCGCCCTGATCTCCTTGTCGGTTCTCCGCTGCCTAGCGTCGTTCTTGGTAGTTTCGTCTCTCATGACTTGTTGCCTCGCGGGCTGAGATGATGCGATACACCTCCACGTCATCCTCGTCCTCCGGCTCCTGCTCTATGTACACGATGACGAACGTGCCGTCGTTGATCGAACCGATGGCAATCCAGCGATCCTCGCCGTAGTCGGCCCGGGTATCCAGCGTTTCGAGGGTAGGGCCGTTGAAGATCTGGACCGCTTCGGCGAAGCTGATCCCATGGATCTTCAGGTTCTTCTGGCCCTTGGCCTTATCCCACTGGAACCGCATTGGTGAATATACAATAGGTATTACATAATGTCAAGACATAATGTACATACAGACCATCGGTGGGCAGCGGACTGTCTCCCTACAGCCAGCTACCACGTGTCCGCGGCTGAAGCCGCGACTCGGTCCTGTCGCTGAAGCGACGTACCGCCCGCTACCGCCCTTTACCGCTCGCCCGCCTGACCGCCCCGCCGCTGGTGAGCGCTGAGCAGGCCGATTGGAATGCGATCAACTATGTGGTTCAGGAATCCGGTAGGTACGCCCCCGCCATTCCACCCGCCGGGCACCGCGCAGGATCGAACGGGCCGCAATGTACATCAGGCTCACCACTCCGAGCGGATATAGGAAACCGTACCACGCCGGGATCTTCATCCCCACCGACACCAGCGCCCAGAACAGCACCGAAAGCGCCGTGGCCACCGCGCCGCCGATCAGCAATGCTGGCACGTCCCCCACCAATCCGACGATCAGCAACGCCGGCGGCGCCAACCAGAATACTCCCACCAGCGAGAAGAACACCGGCAGCAAGGACCGTTGCACTGGATATTCGTGCAGCGATTGCCGGCCACCGAGGTACAGGTTCTTCGACCATCCCTCCACCAGTTGCCCCAAGCCCCGGTACATCCTGGTGGCCATCAATTCGGTGGCGAAGGCAAAGAACACCCGGCGACCGGCGGCGGCGGTCCGTTGCGCCAGCGCCAGGTCCTCCGCCACCGCATCCTTGACGCTCGCGTGCGTGCCCACCGCTTCGTAGGACCGGCGGGGCATCATGATGAACTGCCCGTTGGCGATCATCGAGCGGCTCGACTTGGACCGGTTGACGGCACGCGGGTGGTAGCGCACTCCGAGCAGGGCCCACACCTGCGGCATGATGACCCGCTCCCAGAAACCCAGGCACAACTGGTGCGGCGCCACCGTGACCAGGTCCGCCGCCTGTGCGCGCAGCGCGCCGACCGCGTGGCCGATCAGATCGGGGCCGTGGATGGTATCCGCGTCGGTGAACAGCAGGATGTCCGCCTTCGCGACGCGATATCCCTGGTGGCAAGCCCACGGCTTGCCGAACCAGCCCGGGGGAATCTCCTCGCCCTCCACCAGTCGTATCCGTGGGTCCCGCGCCGCGCATCGCCTGACGATCGCGGCTGTTTCATCCGTGGACCGGTCGTCGACCACGATGATCTCCAGCGAATCGTAGGATGACGCCATCACCGATTCCAGCACCGTCCCGATGTTGGCTTCCTCGTTCCGGGCGGGGATGATGACGCTGACCGGTTCTCCCGAGGCTGGGGGAAAGTCGGCCAATCGGGGGGTGCGGCTGCCCAGGCGGATCAGCAAGAAAAAAGGCCCCAACCACAGGGCCGCGATGAGCAGTTCGACGGGAATCGTCACCCCTCCGTCACGTCTGTGCCGGTCGGGTGACCGAGGCCAGTTGTTCCTCGATGGCTTCGAGCTGGCGCTCGATATCGCTCTCGTCGAAGTCCGCTCCGGTGGCGGGAACACCGTTCTGACTGAAGAGCGTTGCCACCAGTGCGTCGGTGTATCCCACCACCGCCACGGCGATGCCTTTGTCGAGAACACTGTTGAGGCGCATCATGATGGCCAGGCCGGCTCGAGCTCGCATGGCCGCCAGCACTGGAGACAGTGTCCGGGTCAACAGCCCCCGCAGGTATTGCATTTCCTCCACCACCTCGCCGGCGGCCAATCCTCGCGCCGCCGCCACTCGGCCGTAGTGTTCGCACACGTCGAACCACACCGTCTTGGTCTCACGACGATACGGTCCCACCATTTCGATGATGATGTCGAGGATGAGCTTCAACTCCCGCTCGACAGTCGAACGGGCTATTGTGTTCGAAGACGTAATACGGTCGCCTAGCCACGCGGCCCACTGGTCGATCATTGCATCGCGCTGTTCGGCCATCGCCTGACCGGCCGCGTCCAATGCTGGGTGCGAAGCTCGCAGTTGCGTCTCCCGGTGGAATGTTGAGGGGGGAAAGTTACAGCGGAGGGGCAATGGCGTCAAAAGCAATCCGTCCACCGGCACTCAAAGCCGGTAGCCGCATCGGGTTGGTTGCACCGGCCGGACCGATCCTGGAGCGGGACGACATCCGCCGCGCGGTGGAACAGTGCCAAGCCCTTGGCTACCAAGCGGTTGTCGGGGAAAACGCCCACGCCAAGTACGGCTACCTCGCCGGCACCGACCCCCAACGCCTGGCCGACCTCAACAGCGCGCTGACCGATCCGTCGCTCGACGCAATCTGGTGCCTGCGTGGAGGTTACGGAACGCCTCGGCTGTTGCCGCGAGTGGCATACTCCGCCGTGGCTGATCATCCCAAAATCGTCATCGGGTTCTCCGACATTACCGCGCTCCTTCACGCACTGGCCCATCAAGCGGGGATCATCACGTTCCACGGCCCGGTGGCCAGGGAACCGCTCAGCGCTTTCAGCCGCGACGCCATGATGCGGGTCGTTGCCGGCACTGATGCTGCCGGTGTCCTGCCACCGGCACCCACGTCCGACGATGCCCTGGTCGGGACCGATGGGCGCATCGTGACACTGCGAGGGGGCAGGGCTGAGGGCCCCCTGTTCGGCGGCAACCTGACCATCATGTGCCATCTCGTCGGAACGCCATATCTACCAACACTCGATGGCGCGCTCCTGTTCCTTGAAGAAGTCTCGGAAGATCTCTACGCCGTCGATCGATGCTTGGTGCATCTGCGTAACGCCGGAATTCTCGAACGCCTGGCCGGGATCATCATCGGCCGCTTCACCGACCTGACCCGGGCAACCCCGTCCGGAGCCCTGGGCTTTGAGGAAGTGCTCGAAACCCACCTCGGCTCCTTGGGAATCCCCGTCGCCTTCGGTTTCCCCATCGGCCATATCGCCGACCAATGGACCCTACCCCTAGGTGTAGTCGCCCGCCTAGATGCCGACGCCGGAACGCTCGAACTCCTAGAACCAGCCGTCAGCTAGGCCCCACACCCAAACGCCCTACGCCCTAAACATTACTACTTACTCAACCACTCACTATTCACCATTCAATATTCAATATTCC
>Ga0209987_10000979_pt1 | contig 15381 bp, 18 predicted proteins | sample N074metaG_FD_182134 | JGI IMG/M metagenome (GOLD analysis project Ga0209987, IMG submission 182134) | Deep subsurface microbial communities from Kermadec Trench to uncover new lineages of life (NeLLi) - N074 metaG (SPAdes) (version 2) | ecosystem: Environmental > Aquatic > Marine > Ocean trench... | reverse complement strand
AAACAGTCACTTTATTTAACCCGGTTCTCTACCTGATCAGTGGCTTTCGCTGGAGTTTTTTTGAGGTCGCAGATGTTGGGGTAGGTATTAGCCTGATGATGATCACTATTTTTTTACTTTCTTGTTTGCTACTGGTGTGGTGGATGTTCAAGTCCGGCTACCGGCTCAAACAATAGCCGTACAGTGGGGGCAGATATGCGGTAGATAGGTAAATTGGATATCAAATCCATGCGTCCCTGCACGGATTTGATTCGTCCAGTGTGGTGCGTGCTCGCACCGGGCAAGACTATTGCTGCCAAAAATATTTGCCTACTTCAACTGCGACCTGGTCGCGAGTCAGGCCAATATCTTTAAGCATGCGGTCGCTCAATTTTGACAGCTGATCACGTTCCTGGGAACGTGCTTCCCAGATTGTCAAAGTGTCCAGGACCTTGACCGATGCCGCTTCAACGCGCTGTACAATGCCATACACAGCTGAACTGATGTCAATATCGTTAACAAAGTTATGTAATCTCAAAGTAGTCATTATGGTTTCTCCTGATAAATGCTGCCAGGGGGACGAGTCCGGGCAGCTGTGTTTGTTTACGCCGCTAATTATAGCGACTAACTGTTATAGAAACAGATACAGAGTAATAGAAATATATACATAACAGTTAACCATAACAGCCAAGCTGTTCTTTTTTTTTGTGACGCGCTTCACATGATATTTATTCAGCCAGAATAGAAAACCAGGGAGGGTTGGATCGTTGGTTTATGTATTTTTATATGTGTATGATTTATAAGGTTATAATATGATATATTCGCAGGCAAACAGGTCTGCGTGTTTTTTCCTTATGCAGCTGTATCAGGCCGGCCGGAGCAGGGGTAAATAATTTATATTTGCTCTGCCGAGACCTTCAATATCAAATGAAGAATGACTTATTATATGACAAGTACAGTTGAGCCCGTCGTGTTTCTGGCCTCAAGATTGCGGTGCGCTTCTGCACAATCGGCCAGCGGCAGGGTCTGATTAACATGTATCTTAATGCTTTTATTTTCGACGAGCTCAATCAGTCGATTGCTGCCCTGTTCCAGTAATGCCCGGGTCGCGAGATGTGTAGCCAAAGTGGGCCGGGTAACATAAAGCGATCCCTTCGGCCCCAGGATTCCCGGGTTAAATGGTTCTACCGGGCCGCTCGCATTGCCATAAGTCGCAAGAACGCCAAACGGTCGCAATGAATCCAGAGACGCTTCAAAGGTAACTTTCCCGATGGAATCGTAGGCTGCGGCTACACCCTCACCGTCGGTAATTTCGCGCACGCGAGCAGGAATATTTTCGTCACGATACAGAATCGTGTGGTCGCAACCATTCGCCTTCGCAAGCTCGGCTTTATCCTCTGAGCCAACACATCCTATTACCGTCGCGCCTAATAGACTGGCCCACTGGCACAATATCAATCCTACCCCACCGGCTGCTGCATATACCAGGATAGAATCACCGCTACGCACCGGGTAGGTGCGAAACAAAAGATAATGCGCGGTCAGGCCCTTTAACATCATCGCCGCTGCGGTTTGATCGCTAATACCCTGAGGAATTTTCACCAGCTGGTCGGCATCGATCAGACGAGCCTCGGCATAGGCTCCAATTTTCATCGCATAGGCAACGCGATCTCCATTAGACACTGAGCTGACTCCATCACCCACGGATTCGACGGTTCCGACCCCTTCCATACCGAGAGTGGCCGGGAAACCGCCAACAGGATAGAGTCCGCTTCGACCGTAAACATCGATGTAGTTTAATCCACAGGCTGATTGGTGCAATCGCACCTGACCTTCACCCGGTTCGCCAACGTTAACCTCTTCCCATCGGAGTACTTCGGGACCACCTGTTTGATGGATTCTTATTGCTCTGGTCTTCATGAATTCGGTCAATTTAACATCGTCGAGGTCCCATAGTATACCCTGAGACTCGCGTCGTGTATGTCCTCCGATGCATCACTACTGCCTGGTCAGCGTCGCACTACCAGCCGTGTATCGGATCACAACAAACAATCCCGAAACCACCAGGGCGACACCCAGCCACTGCATTCCTGATAAATGCTCCTGCAATATAATGGCAGCCAATAGTATTGAAACCACCGGTTCCAGATTCAGTATGAAAGCAGCGGTAGTGGCCGGTAATCGTGCCAGCGCCTCGAACTGGCAAAATATTGCGACCAGATAAAACAGCGTGGCCGCTGCTAGTACAATCAAACCAATGGTGGCAGTCGACAGGGAAAACTGTGTATAAACAAGCGGGATAATCATCGCCAGCCCGACAGCATTTATCCAGAAGGTCATCACTAGAGGATTTAGATGTGGAGCAATTCGAGCGCCGTTGATAAATGTATAAGCTGCGCCTAGCGCCGCCAGTGAAGCAAACAGTAATCCTTTCGAATCCAAGTCCGCGGATCCGCTCGATAACACCAGGTAAAGACCCAGGAAGGTAAGGCAAAATATAGATATCAGTAAGGGCGAAGTGGGAATCTGCCGGCGTATCACCGAAAATGCTAATACCAGTAGTGGATAGGTATAGAGAATTAGCACCGCGAGGCTCACCGAGATTGATTCTACCGACAACAGGTAGCAGATCATCGATCCTGACCAGATAAATCCGAGCATTAAAACCGGCAGACGTTGATGACGGCCAATTTTAAATGACCGGCGTCTGAAAGCTATCAACAGGCCGAAGACTAGTGTCGATATCAGAAAACGGGTTAGCATCAACGCCATCGCGTTTCCACCGACTGCATAAAAAATCTTCGCCTGTGTCGTGATGACGCCAAGGCTGATTGCGGTAATCAAAGCAAAAACGATGCCTGCATGTATTGACTTGATCGAATTCATTGCAATCACTTTAAAGCAAATCCATCGCTGTTATAAAAATATTAATAATTCTTAAAGGAATCTCTGATTAATTCTTAAGTGAATCGGGTTGTGATTCAAAATGATCAAGTTGAAGGCGTGGAACGCAAGGCCGCTCATCGACATCCTGTCGTCGCGGCACTGGCACTTCCCTGTGCTGCGTAATAGCAGGCCTATTAGCTAAGTTTCACAACATGGGAATTGGTCATTTTGGGCACAACGCGTTCATTCATGAATTGATCAGAGGTTCCTTAATAAATGCAGTGGATTCCTGGTGTAAAAGAATAGTTCTCGCAAAGCCGCAAAGCACGCAAGTGGAAAAACCGGAAAATGAAAATTGGGAAGTATCCTGGCAATACCAGGGTTGCCAAGTGCAGCAGGATTCATTAGTGTCGTATCGAATTGATCTGACCTGAGTAGTGAAATGAGCGCATTAAAATTACCTGACTCACTGGTAAGTGCCGAATGGCTGCAGCGCAATATTGACCATCCGCAATTGGTGATCTTTGACGCCAGCTGGCACCTGCCGACTTCGGGTCGCGATGGTTTTAAGGAATGGCAAAACGAGCGAATCAAAAACGCACGTTATTTTGATTTTGATAAAACCGTGTGTGCCCCTGATTCAGATCTTCCGCATATGATGCCAGATGCTCAGAAATTTACTGTCGAGGTGCAAAAACTCGGACTAAACGCCGATAGCGTGGTCGTGATATACGATTCGCTCGGACTGTTTTCCAGCCCCCGGGTCTGGTGGATGTTGAGATCGATGGGGTTTGAGGCCTGTGCAATTCTTGATGGTGGATTACCGGCCTGGAAAAATGCGCATTTTGCCATCAGTAACGAAACGGAGTCGGACTCCTTCGATACGGGTAACTTCGTTGCTAGTCCGGCCGCAGGCTATTTCTGCGATGCACAGGCGGTTCTCGTCGGCATCGATGACCCGGGGACTACGATACTCGATGCAAGGCCCGCGGAACGTTTTCGAGGTGAGGTAGAAGAGCCGCGTCCCGGGCTGAGAAAAGGCCACATGCCGGGCGCCAGGAATGTGCCTTTCCCCGAGTTACTGAATCAGGGTCGGATGAAATCGAAAGCCGAGCTAAAACAAATATTGAATCGACAGGTTCCCGCCGGCAACCACACGATTTGTAGCTGTGGTTCAGGTATTACCGCCTGTGTGATAGCCTTTGCCGCTCATTTGGTCGGTTATGATGATCTGTCGGTCTACGATGGCTCCTGGTGCGAATGGGGACAACCTGGAGACTTACCGATCGAATAACCCAATCAGGCCGGCAATATCCTCGAATATAATATCGGCCAGTTCTTCCAGATCGTCGCGTGTACTGGCGCCAGTGAGAACACCGACACAGAGGCCTGCCTGCGCATTTTTCCCCATTTCCATATCGTGACGATTATCGCCGACTACTATGACCTCGGCAGGTGTTAATGACATTGCCTGGCAAAATGCGAGCACCATTCCCGGTTCGGGTTTGACGCCGTAGCCACTGTCATAGCCGCATAGAAAATCGAACTCGGATATCACATCGAAGGGTTCCAGGGTGTTATGGATTCCCTGGTAACTATCGCTGGTGGCGACGCCGAGTTTCAAACCCGCTTGTTTGAGTGTTCGTATGGTAGTTTGCAAACTCCGCACCGGAGTGGAATTCAGCGCCCCCTGATGCTGAAAAATCTGGTTGAGGCGCACACTCAGGGATTCTAATTTTACTTCGTCATCGACATCGGGTAAATATTCAGCCCAGGCCCTGGCAATTTCATGGTTGGTGCCGGCGGCCAGTAGAGAGCCCCCGATAAAACGCCCGGTGGCATAGTCATAGCCATGTTCCGCAAGCAATTTCCGTGCTAATTGCGCATCATTATTGGTGAGTTCGAGCGCCGCGTAACGATATACCGGTAACCAGGTTGGGCTGAAGTCGATCAAGGTCCCGTCCTTGTCAAATACGATACCCTTGTATGCCATCAGCTATTACCCGCCTGGTTGACTGGCTTCATACTATTTGGTCTACCAGGTGCTTACGGCTTTAACAGTGACTGGAGCATGTCTTGGTAGCCTTTTACTGATTTGATATCGAGGCCTGCCACCTTACCGTCATCGTCATAATGTCTCAGCTGAACAGCGGCCTGGTGGTAGGGACTGGACTCGAATGCTTCAATTTCAGTCTCGGTCATCGACCCACCTTGAACCTGCAACGACTGTACTGAGGCCGCTGACAGATGTGCGAAGTATTGTTTATCGAGCGCACATAGATATTTTTTTGCGGCCACGTGCAGGCGAATAGGCTCGGTAACCGAGGCCGGATAAAAGTCCTGGAGAAATTTGGCAGCTGCCAGTTCATGCAGGTTATCGATTCCGGTTTCGAGCGCATCGATCGGAAAGTCACCGACGAAGTGACCAATATCGTGCAACAGGGCAGCGATTACCAGGTCGTCCGGGGCGCCGTCGGCAACCGCGCAGGCCGCGGTCTGTTCCATATGTTGCGCCATGTTGACCGGCTCACCCATATAGGCTTCACTACCACGACGGGTAAAAAGATCGAGAATATAATCGACTAGGGTATCGCGATTTAATGGTTGCCTGGGCATTGTGTGTCTCGGTTCGTAAGCGGGTTATATCGGATTGTATTCTCGCATCGCAATATTCTGGAACAGGTCTATCGAATAGTAAATATTTGATTGAGTAAATCTGGCATTGACCCGATCGATTTTATATAAGGACTCTCCAATTGATTCTGAATAAATAATTCAACCATTCGGTTGAATAACTAGATTAATTTATATATATTCACCCAATTGGTTGAATTTATATGAATGAAAATAAACTATCCACGTTACTCAAGGCCGTCAGTGATGCTACGCGGCGATCATTGTTGACGGTGTTATGTCAACAGGGCAAGACCCGGGTTACCGATCTGGCACGGATTTATGACCTGTCATTGAACGCAGTATCCAAGCACATCAAGGTGCTAGAGAAAGCAGGGCTGGTACGCCGCGAAACGATCGGCAGAACCCACTGGATAGCAGCCGATCTGACTCAAACCACTGCAATTGAAGACTGGTTTAAGTCGCTAAAATCTATCTGGGCGTTGCGCCTGGATAATTTAAACCAATTGATGACCGGGGGAGACAAGAACAATGAATGATTTAATCTGTAAGCTGAGCAGGGTGATCAACGCGCCGATCGATAAGGTTTTTGACGCTTGGCTAGATCCGCATCTTTTGTCGCGCTTCATGCTGCCGATGCCAGGAATGCCGCAACCTAATATCGAAGTTGATGGTCGCGAGGGAGGGCGCTTTAGGATACACATGGATGTCGGGGGGGAAATTATTCCACATTCGGGGACCTACCTGGAACTGGATAGGCCCAATCGCCTGGTGTTTTCCTGGGAGTCGCCGTTCTCCACCGATGGAAGCACTGTGACACTGGAATTTACCGCACAGGATAAGGCTAAAACCCGGCTAGAACTGACCCACATCAGGTTTATTGACGAGGAAACCCGCGACAATCATGAAATTGGATGGGGCAATATCCTCGCTGCTCTCGATGACCTGTCTTAAGCAAATTGGGTAATTAACATGCAGACTAGAAAACTGGTTTCCAGAGACGAGTGGCTTGAAGCGCGAAGGACATTTTTGCAGGAAGAAAAAGATTTTACCAGGCTACGCGATCAGTTGAGCCAGAAACGAAGGCAACTACCCTGGGTTAAGGTCGATACCGAGTATTTATTCGAAGACCTGAATGGAAAGCTGAGCCTTGCTGATTTATTCGAAGATAAAAGCCAGCTTATCATCTATCACTTCATGTACGGACCCGACTGGGAGGAGGGCTGTCCTAGCTGTAGTTTCTGGGCTGATAATTTCAATGGTATCGACATTCATCTCAGGCATCGCGATGCAAATATGGTCGTTGTATCGAGGGCCAGTCTGGCGCAATTGCAGACCTACAGGAAGCGTATGGGTTGGGATTTTAAATGGGTATCATCGTTGGGTAAAGATTTTAATTACGATTATCATGTGTCGTTTAGCGCCGAAGAAATGGAAAAAGCCGAGATGTTCTACAACTTTAAATTCGGTAGCTTCCCAGCCGATGAAGCGCCCGGGATAAGCGTGTTTTACCGGAGTCCTGAGGCTGAAGTGTTCCATACCTATTCCTGCTATGCACGGGGCCTGGATATGCTGAACGGTGCGTATCATTACCTGGATTTGTTGCCCAAAGGACGCGATGAAGATGATCTGGATTTCACCATGGCCTGGCTCCGCCGACACGATGCATACGAAGGTTAAGCCTGCTTCTCTGAACCGATGATCGACCTGGTCTGCAGATATCTCAGATATATGAAGCAACCGATACTAGCGCCCAGGTGTTTCAGGCTGTGTCCGCTGATTAACCCTAACCATTCAAAAACCTGTTGGTCGAGTAGTTCAAATATCTTGGCAACCAGGTACCAGCCGAGAAACCACCAGATTGCCCGCCCATGGGTAAATTTTTCATCGAACATCAACAAGATCATTGGAACCAGCAACATCGGTAAGAATTGCACCAGGCCATAGGGACGCAGGTCTCCACTACCTGCCAGTTCGCTGTGATTCCAGTAGACTATCGATAAGACTCCGACGATGATTAATGGCAGGAAAATTATCCTGGCGAATTTTAGGGAAAGTCGCTCAGCCAGGGTAATGGTAAAAAAGGACATGAACGCGAGCGTCATTGGCAGACGGTCCCAGACCAGGCTCTGGTTATCTGGCATCCAGTGGTAATAGGCCGATCCAGGCGCGATAACCGCCAGCGCTACGAAAAATGTGCCATATACTGCAAATAGGGAATCGACAATAACCAGCGAACGTCGAATCCAAAGCAGGTACAGACCGATAATGCCGATCAGGGCAAAGAACAGGTTTGTCGCCACATTCAGCACATTTGGAATTGCGAAATAGGCCCGTTGGTCTGCGAACTGGTGATACTGTTGGTCCTGGGGTACCGGATCTACAAGGACGCTGGTGGCAATAACTACTGCTGTAACAAGTGCTAAAACTACAACTTTCGTGCTTGTCGAATTAAGCGTCATTTGGCACTTGAAGATTAGCCAGGCGAGGTCGCAACCAGTTGCCTGAGATCGTTCGCGCCGAATCTGATGCCAAACTGGTTGCGCAAAATTTTGTTCAGACTCGCCTCATTCCCAATCATGGTTTCTTCCCGATTATCCTGCTCATTGACAATATAGCGGCCGTCGGCATAGGTAATTCGACCTGATTCGGTAACGCGTGAACACACTGTTTTGCGCGTAAAACTGGATGATTGACTGGTTTGATGATAATCACACATGGCATCGAAGTGATGCAGTGGGTGTGATTTCATAACGAAAATATATTGTGATTTCCAGTCGCCGGCCTCGAATCGTTGCTGCAATACCCATCTTCCCTCATTGTTTTGTAGGCGATAGTAGCGATCGAACTGATAGCAATCGGCACCGCCTGGAATTATTGGTAACAAAAACGAGTCACCGAAGCCCACATCGGCAATGACCGGTTGATCCAGGTTTACCAGGATCAGCATGTGATCGAATTCGGGACCCAGAGTCTCGCCATCGTAGGTTCGGGCTGACAGCAATTTTACCTTGAAACCGATCTTGTCCAGCAGCCAGGCAAACGCGCTGTTGAGTTCATAGCAAAAACCGCCACGCTTTTTATTGACAATTTTATCGAGGATGGTCGGTAGTTTGAGATCAATGCGACGGCCCAGTATTATGTCGAGGTTCTCAAATGGTACGGTTTGCTGGTGTGCCAGGTGCAGGTGATTTAAGTTGAACAGATTCGGTGCCAGACTACCGGTATAAGCAATGCGATGCAGGTATGTTTCGATGGTGACTAATTGTGAATTGATACTAAATACCTCTTCAATTTAATAGCCAGTAAACCCTGCGAGACTAGATTATTGGCAGGTCGCGAAGCTGATTCTTCACTGCTAACTTCTGATTGATTATGCTGGCGCAGGATTACCCGTAGACCATTTTCTGAATCGATTTTTGCAATAAGCGAGCAACGTAGGATAGTCAGGAAAATAGAGATCAAAGCCGTCTTCGGCTGGCGCGTCGTACTCGCAGAAATCATTCTCGTGGGTTCGGCATATAGCAGGGCGGTCTTCGTATATGCCGCATCTTCCATCTACTTCAAGGTGACTACAGGGCGTGTCAAATATAACAAACCAGCCGTCTTCATCTTTATAGACACCCACGCCCTGATGCGAAACCTGCCAGAGCAGGATTTCAAAACTATATTTCGAGCGTGGGACGTCGATCTGTTGGGTGACATAAGTGCAACAGGTAGAATTAGTGCAGCGCTCGCATTTATTGTCGGTAATTGTCTCGGTAGTGATGTCGATGCTGGGAAATGCCGGATTATTCATTCTGTACCTCCTGTGAACCTGTTGGATCTGGGACGACAGACTACAGCCAGTCCCTGGGTTGCAGGTAATATTCGGTGAGCCTGGCCTCGGCACTACCGGTCTCGGGGCGGAAATTATATTGCCAGTTCACTACCGGTGGCAGAGACATCAGGATGGATTCGGTGCGGCCGCCCGATTGCAGACCAAATAGTGTGCCGCGATCGTAGATCAGGTTGAACTCGACATAACGGCCGCGACGATACCACTGGAATTTCTTTTCCCTTTCGCCAAAATCCGCGTCCTTGCGTTTTTCGATAATCGGCAGGTAGGCAGGCAGGTAGTGGTCGCCAACACTGCGCATGAATGCAAACACAGTTTCGAAGTCGGGCTGGTTAAGGTCGTCGAAAAACAAGCCGCCGATGCCTCGCGCTTCCTGCCGATGGACAAGATAAAAGTAGTCATCACACCACTTTTTGTATCTAGCGTAAGCGTCGCTGCCGAAACTTTCACAGGCCTTTCTGGCGGTTCGATGCCAGTGTTCACAGTCTTCCTGGTAGGCATAATAGGGGGTTAAATCAAATCCGCCCCCAAACCACCAGACCGGTTCCTGACCAGGCTTCTCGGCTATGAAATATCGCAGATTTGCATGCGAGGTCGGCAGGTGTGGATTGTACGGGTGCACTACCACGGAAACACCCATGGCCCGGAAGCTACGACCGGCTAGTTCGGGTCGATGTGCGGTGGCAGATGCGGGTAAATTATCGCCGTTCACCTCGGAATAATTAACCCCGGCCTGTTCAAAAACCTGACCATTATCCAGCACCATGGTGCAGCCCCCACCACCCGACTCGCGTGACCATTCGTCGCTGGTAAAATGACCGGTTCCATCTGCAGCCTCGAGGCTTTCGGTGACCTTGTCCTGCAGGGCCTTAAGGTAGGATCTAACCTGATCGATCTGACTACTCATAACGCTGCTCTAATGGTATGACCGGTAGCCAGAGATTTTATCTCACTTGCTTGATTTGTGCCCCTGTTGAAGCCAGTAACTATGAAATCCAACTCCCCGACGAACTGGCGGCGTGCCTGCAAGGCGTTACGAATAGTTGAATGGCGATGTCGGTTTGCGCTGGTCGATACGATGGGTGAGTGCATTTCATTGCATAGCGCTTCAATAAAAGGGTGATTGGTAATACGCACCGCTACAGTAGAGAATTCACCTCGCAGCCAAATCGGGCATTTTCTGGAAGCAGGTATTAGCCAGGTGACCGGATGTCGGTTTTCCTGCCTGATTAAATCGATCTGCTCACGCGATAAACCGGGATTGATATAGGGCTTGCAATATTCCATCTGCGAGGAAAGCAGTATCAGTCCTTTGGCTACTGGTCTGTGTTTAATCTTAAGGATCCGAATGACACTGGAGGCTAGCATGGGGTGGCAACCGAAACCCCAGATCGTATCCGTGGGGTAGGCAATCACTGCCCCATTCTCGACGGCTTTACTCAATCGCTTGATTGACCAGGGAGACATGGAGAACCAGGATTCAGGATTAGGTATCGACTGTTTTTATGGCTACGGCTTTCTTTTTAGCGGTCTTTTTCTTCGCCGATTTTTTCGCTGTCCCTTTCTTCCCAGCTGATTTCTTCGCTGCGGTCTTCTTCCTGGTCGCTTTTTTGCGGCGCGACTTGGGTAACGGCGCTTTCTCGATTAATTCCCGGCAAACTTCCAGCGTCAGGGTTTGCGGATCTTCGACATCCTTCGGAATTCGGGCATTTTTCACCCCATCGGTAATATAAGGGCCGTATCTACCACGTAATATTATAATATCGGTACCTTCGAAAACTTTTATTTCGCGATTGGCGTCGAATTCTTTCTTTTCATGCACCAGTTCGAGTGCTCGTTCCAGCGTCAAGGTAAAGGGATCGTCTCCCTCTTTGACATTGAGCGAAACAAACTTGCTGTCGTATTTCACGTAGGGACCGAAACGACCAATGTTGGTTGAAATTGCCTCACCTTCCGGTGATGTGCCGAGTTCCCTGGGCAATTTAAATAGCTCGAGTGCTTCTTCCAGTTTGATAGTGTCCATTTTCTGGCCCGGTCTGAGGCCAGCAAAACGCGGTTTATCTTCATCTTCACGGGTTCCTATTTGAACGAATGGGCCATAGCGACCCATTCGTACCGTAATCGGTTTTCCGCTTTTTTCGTCGATACCCAGTTGGCGCGCCTGGACCGCTTCATCGCGACTGACAGTCTCCATTTTTTCGTCGACCAGGCTTTTGAATGTACGCCAGAAATCTTCCATTAAAGGCAGCCATTCCCTCTCGCCGCGTGATATTTCGTCTAGTGACTCCTCCAGTTGCGCGGTGAAATCGTAGTCGACGTATTGGGTGAAATGCTCGGTCAGAAAACGCGCGACCACGCGCCCGACATCGGTCGGGTGGAAACGCCTATTTTCCAGTTCGACGTATTCGCGATCAAGCAGCGTGGTAATAATCGAGGCATAGGTCGAAGGTCTCCCGATGCCATATTCTTCCAGGGTCTTGACCAGGGTTGCCTCACTAAAGCGGGGTGGTGGTTCGGTAAAATGCTGTTCAAGACGAATTTCATTTAAGTCGACGATATCCCCTTGTTCAAGTGGTGGCAGGATATTCTCTTTTGAGTCGTCCTTTTTGACGTCATCCTGATCTTCAATGTAGACGCGCATGAAGCCCAAATCACGAATTGTCGAGCCATTGGCGCGGAAAGTATTGCCACTGCCGCAGGCCAGGTCTACGCTAACCGTGTCTATCGTAGCGTGAACCATCTGGCAGGCAATAGTGCGTTTCCAGATCAGGCTGTAAAGCCGGAATTCATCATCACCCAGGTGTTCCTTGATCTTGAATGGTTCGTATGCGGGATTAGTGGGACGTATCGCTTCGTGTGCTTCCTGGGCATTTGCTGTGGTCGTTTTATAAATGCGTGCCGATTCGGGCAAATTTGCCTGACCAAATTTCTCGCCAATAAATTCTCGTAATTGTCCCAGGGCTTCACTAGAAAGGGTTACCGAGTCGGTGCGCATATATGAAATCAGTCCATCCTGACCGGCGCCGACGTCAATGCCTTCATAGAGCCGTTGGGCCGTACGCATGGTACGTTGGGCTCCGAATCCTAGCTTTCGCGAGGCTTCTTGTTGCAAGGTCGAAGTGGTAAATGGCGGCGCCGGATTTCGTTTACGCTGCTTCTTTTCGACTTGCTCAACGCGTAACTTACCGTTTGCTGCCTCGTCCAGTACACGGTGGGCCGAATTTGCCTGGTCGGCACTGGTGATGGTGAACTGTTTGACTTTCTCACCCTGGAGCTGGGTCAACCTGGCGCTGAAAGAATGCCCCTCGAAGTTATTGTCGGACTCTATACTCCAGTATTCTACCGGGTTGAAAGCTTCGATTTCGAGTTCGCGCTCGACGATCATTCGTAACGCCGGGCTCTGTACGCGACCGGCCGACAAGCCCCGGCGTATTTTCCGCCACAACAGTGGTGACAGGTTGAATCCTACCAGGTAATCGAGCGCACGCCTGGCTTGCTGCGCGTTGACCAGGTCCATCGTGATTTCGCGTGGATTACTGACCGCTTCGGATACTGCGCGGCGAGTTATCTCGTGAAACGCGACGCGGTAAGCGGGTTTGTTTTTCATCAGATTTTTTTCTTTTAACAACTCGTACAAATGCCAGGAAATGGCTTCACCTTCGCGGTCAGGATCAGTTGCCAGATATAGCGAGTCGGCTTTTCGCATTTCTCTCTTGATATTATTTATATGCTTTTCGTTACGCTCGACAACGCTGTAGTTCATTTTAAAATTATTGTCGGTTTCGACAGCGCCTTCCTTGGGTATCAGATCCCGCACGTGACCATAACAGGCGAGAACCTTGAAATCCTTGCCCAGGTATTTTTCTATAGTTTTAGCTTTAGCAGGCGATTCGACGATGACAAGGTTGCTGGCCATTAATTACTAGAATCTAGAGATTTAAATTTTCAGGATGTATTGAATACGCGGACATCTTTAATGAAATATCGCTGGCTGGTCGGCAAATACTATATCTTCGAAATGCATCAGGGTGTTTTCATCGTGCTCCTCGGTACTGTTGAACAATACCATCATTACCACCCATTTGAGTTCTTCAAGATCGACTTCAGAAACGGAATCCAGGGCCATAACGCGGTTGATTACGAGTTCACGTAATGTCGGAGTCAACACTCCCGCCTGTTCCAGAAATAACAGGAACCCCTGCGCGTTGTCGGCCAGTCGTTGTGTTTCCTGTGGCGAAAAAATCCTGGTGGTTTGCGATGATTGATTGATTACCGGGATATCTTCATCCAGCGCAAGCCCGTCCAGCCATTCGAAAGCCTTGGCGATTTCGAGACTGTCAAAACCAGCGGCGCGCAGATCGGCGTCGATTCCATCCCTATCTTCGGGCAGGTTGTTCTCTTGATCAGCATAGCTGGAAAATATGTACATCAGAACGTCTATTACGCCTTCTTTCATGAATGCCTCATTTAAATTCTGACGAAACAGCCGCCAGGTGCTGATTGAACCAGGTTGTTTAGCTCGAGAAACAATAGCATGGATGAAAGCTTGTCGATGGTCAAGCCGCTGCGTTCGACCAGGGTATCGGTCGACACTGGATCGTAACCAATGGCGTCCAGTAAGCGAACGGTCGCCTGGTCTAGTTGGCAATCGATGCCTTTGTTTGTCTGCTGTTGCTCTACGATATAGCCCAACAAACTTCCGAGTTCTTCAATAATATCTGAAGCCTGGTCAACCAGTTTAGCCCCTTCTCGAATTAACTGATGACAGCCCCTGGCCTGCGGATTGTGAATCGATCCGGGAATAGCAAACACTTCTCGTCCCTGTTCCGCCGCCAGGTGGGCGGTAATCAACGAACCACTGCGACGCGTCGCCTCAACTATCAGTGTAGCGACACACATCCCGCTGATAATCCGGTTACGCCGTGGAAAATTTTTGCTTTTTGGGCCAGTGCCGAGTGGAAACTCAGTCACCAGTAATCCCTTCTCGTGAATCTCGTAAGCCATTTGGCGATTAGCCGACGGATAAATTCGGTCGAGACCGGTACCCGTGACTGCTATGGTGTTGCCGCCACATGACAGTGCTCCCTCGTGGGCCCGAGAATCTATCCCAGTCGCCATACCACTGGTGATGGTTATTCCGGATTGGGCCAGGAAGCTTGCGAATTCCATTGCAGTTTTCGCGCCTCCTGGTGTGCAATTGCGGCTACCCACGATCGCAATTTGTGGGTGTCCGAGTAGTTCTATATTGCCGCTGCAGTAGAGCAGAGGTGGGTAGTTAGTGGTCTGTTTCAACAAGACAGGGTAGGCATCGTCGTCAAAACAGATAAGGTGATTACCTGGTTGCTCGGCCCAGACGAGCTCCTGATCGACTAGATTCCGGTCAGGGTTCAATACCCGATCAATTTGCCCCTGATTCAGCCCCGCAGCCCGCAGGTCGCCACGGCTGGCATTGAGTATCCGATTAAAATCACCATCGAATCCCTCGCTTAAACTGATAAGCGAAACCCGACCCAGGCCGAAAACATGATGAAGAGTGAGAAAACTGGCAAGCTGATCCTTTAGCATCGTAAATCCAGTAAAGCAGTTAGTGGTGCAGACAGTAGTATATCATCATCGATGGGTCTGCGTTTAACTTTAAGGAACCTCTGATCAATTCATGAATGAACGCGTTGTGCCCAAAATGACCAATTCCCATGTTGTGAAACTTAGCAATAGCCGTGCTATTACGCAGCACAGGGAAGTGCCAGTGCCGCGGCGACAGGATGTCGATGAGCGGCCTTGCGTTCCACGCCTTGAACTGAACGGTCCGACGCTTCGGCATTTTGAAGCACAACCCGATTCACCCAGAATTAATCAGAGGTTCCTTAATGAATTTTAGTAGACCGACCTTTTGAGATTAACTTGAGCGTGCTGAGGGAGTATTAAGGTGATTCGACATAGTCCGTAACAATTATCGGACGGCTAGCTTCCATTACCAGCGCATAGCTCATTTTTTCGAATGAGCGGATAATCATCACCAATCCAATGCGCTCATTAGGCAATTT
>Ga0209987_10000977_pt1 | contig 15394 bp, 16 predicted proteins | sample N074metaG_FD_182134 | JGI IMG/M metagenome (GOLD analysis project Ga0209987, IMG submission 182134) | Deep subsurface microbial communities from Kermadec Trench to uncover new lineages of life (NeLLi) - N074 metaG (SPAdes) (version 2) | ecosystem: Environmental > Aquatic > Marine > Ocean trench... | reverse complement strand
CGGGTCGAAAAGGACCAGAATGGCGGCTTCATCCGGGTGGTACGTCCCAGAGTTGAGGCATCGGCGCTCTGGGCCCGCATCGACCGTGGAAACGGGCCATCTGGGCGCGCGTGGCAGAACCGTCGCGCGGCCCGGTGCGTGAAATTTTGACAGGGAGCAACTCATGAAAAAATTGCTTGCAGGCCTGTTGTTCGCGGCGCTCGCCGTGACCGGCGGGCAGGCCATGGCAGGGACCCCCAAGGATACCCTGATCATCGCCAAGGACATGAGCGACATCATCACCCTCGATCCAGCCGAGGTGTTCGAGTTCACCGGCGGCGAGCTGATCGCCAACATCTACGACCGGGTCATGATGTTCGAGCCCGAGGACCTAGGCACATTGGTTGGCGGCGTCGCAGAGAGCTACGAGATCAGCGCCGACGGCAAGACCATCACCCTCAAGATCCGGCCCGGGCAGACCTTCCATTCCGGCAACCCGGTGACCGCCGAGGACGTGGCCTTCTCGCTGCGGCGGGTGATCAAACTCAACAAGACCCCGTCGTTCATCTTCACCCAGTTCGGTTGGAATGCGGACAACGTCGACAGCCTGGTCAAGGCGACCGACGCCATGACCGTGAGCCTGACCATCAACGCGGAATTCTCGCCCGGACTGGTGCTCAACTCGCTGCAGGCCGGCGTCGGCTCGGTGGTCGACATGAAAACCGTCATGGCCAACGAGAAGGACGGCGATCTGGGCTACGAGTGGCTGAAAAACCACAGCGCCGGATCGGGCGCCTTCTCGCTCAAGACCTGGAATGCGAACGAATTGGTCACCCTCGAGGCCAACGCCAACTACCGCCACGGCGCCCCGGGCATGAAGCGCGTCATTATCCGCCACGTGCCCGAGCCCTCGGCCCAGCGTCTCCTGATCGAGAAGGGCGATGTCGACATCGCACGCAACCTGCAACCGGACCAAATCAAGGGCTTGGCGGGTAACGACGACGTGGTGGTCGGCAAATACCCCAAAGCGGGACTGACCTACATGGCCACCAACGACGCCCACGAGATCCTGGGCAAGCCCCAGGTGCGCCTGGCCATGCGCTATCTGATCGACTACGAGGGCATGGTCAATTCCTTCCTGGCCGGCCAGTACAAGATCCACCAGGCGATCTGGCCATCGGGCCTCTGGGGCTCTTACGACGAGACGCCATTCTCGCTCGACATCGAGAAGGCCAAGGCGCTGATCGCCGAGGCCGGCTATCCGGACGGCTTCAAGATCAAGATCGACACCTTGACCGAGGCGCCCTTCTCCGAGATCGCCCAGTCGATCCAACAGACCCTCGCGAAGGCCGGCATCGAGGCCGAGATCACCCTCTCGGAAGGCAAGACCCTGTGGCCGAAATACCGGGCGCGCAAACACGAGATCATCGTCGCCCGTTGGTCGCCGGATTACATCGATCCACACTCCAACACCGACTCCTTCGCCCACAACCCGGACAACCGGTTGGAGGCGAAGCTGACCGGCAAGCTGGCTTGGCGCACCTCCTGGTTCGACCCGGAGATCAACGCCCTCACCGAGGCCGCGGCGAGGGAATTGGACCTGGTCAAGCGCAAGCAGATGTATGCCGATCTGCAGAAAAAGGTGCAGATGGTCTCGCCGTTCTCGATCATGTTCCAACACAGCGAGCAAGCCGTGCTACGCAAGAACGTGAAAGGTTACGTGAGCGGCTCCAACTTCGACCTGGTGTTCTACCGGAACATCACCAAGTAACCTTCGAGACCTGCTGTGGCCAATAGCAGCAGCCCTAGTGCGGCGGGGACGGGCGGTGGCTCGTCCCCGCAACTTTTTATCGCCAAGGCCGCGAACCTCCTGTTCACGCTGTCGCTGACCTTCGTCGGCCTGACCGCGGTCACCTTCATCATCGGCCGGGTCATGCCGGCCGATCCGGTTTTGGCGATCGTCGGCGACCGCGCGCCCCAGGTAGTTTACGACGCCGTGTACTTGAAACTCGGCCTCGATAAACCGCTGATTCAGCAATACCTGATATATCTGGTCAACGTGTTGCAGGGCGATTTCGGCAAATCGATCATGACCACCCGGCCGGTGCTCGACGATTTGATCCGCTTCTTCCCAGCGACCTTCGAGCTGGCCAGCATCGCGACCATCGCCGGTATCTTTATCGGCGTGCCCATGGGGGTGGTCGCGGCGGTGCGTCAAGGCCACCTGACCGACCACATCGTGCGCGTGATCGGGCTGATCGGCTATTCGGTGCCGATCTTCTGGCTCGGCCTGATGGCGCTTGTGGTGTTTTATGCGCGCCTCGATTGGCTGCCCGGGCCGGGCCGCATCGAGGTCTACTACGACGGCATCGTCGAACCCACCACGGGCTTCATCTTGATCGACTCGGCCATGCAGGGGGAATGGGAAATTTTCCGAAACGCGCTGTCCCACATTGTGCTGCCGGCGGCCATGCTGGCGACTTACGCGCTCGCCTACATCGCGCGCATGACGCGCAGCTTCATGCTCGACCAGCTCAGCCAGGAATACGTCATCACCGCCCGGGTCAAGGGCCTGTCCGAGTTCGCGGTCATCTGGCGCCACGCCTTCCGCAACGTGCTGGTCCAGCTGATCACCATCATCGGCCTGACCTACGCTTCGCTGCTCGAAGGTTCGGTGCTGACCGAGACCATCTTCGCCTGGCCCGGCATCGGCCAGTACATCACCAACTCGCTATTCAACGCCGACATGAACGCGGTCATCGGCGGCACGGTGGCGGTCGGCATCTGCTTCGTCGGCATCAATATGCTGTCCGACGCACTCTACCGCCTCGTCGACCCAAGGGTGCGGTGATGGCGGACGGCGTGGCACTGAGAGCGGGGAACGTGGAGCGACTGCGTGTCTGGCTGCTGTCGGACTCGCCGGAATCCACCTTCCACGCCCGCTGCCAACGGTTCTATCTGGGCTGGCGCGCGTTCCGCGTCAATCCGATCGCCGTGACCGGGCTGCTGATCATCGTGACCCTGGTGCTGGCCGCCGCCTTCGCGCCGCTGCTGACCCAGGGAGACGGCACCGAGCAGGTCCTCTCCGACCGTCTGCTGGCGCCGGGTGCGGCGCACTGGTTCGGCACCGACGAGCTGGGCCGGGACATTTACGATCGTATCATTTGGGGCTCGCGGATCACGCTTTACATCGTCGGACTGGTCGGCATCATGGTGGTGCCGATCGGTGTTTTGATCGGCATGGTGGCCGGCTACGTCGGCGGCTGGGTCGACAACGTGCTGATGCGCTTCACCGACATCTTCCTGGCTTTCCCGCGGCTGATCCTGGCACTCGCCTTCGTCTCGGCGCTCGGCCCCGGGATCGAGAACGCGGTGCTCGCCATCGCCCTCACCACTTGGTCGCCCTACGCGCGCCTGGCCCGCGCCGAGACCATCACCATCCGCAACAGCGAATACATCATGGCCGCGCGCCTGCAGGGCGCCTCGGCCGTGCGCATCCTCTACGGCCACATCATGCCGTTGTGCATATCCTCGGTGATCATCCGGCTGACGCTCGACATGGCCGGGATCATCCTGACCGCGGCCGGACTCGGCTTCCTGGGCCTAGGCGCTCAGCCGCCGCTGCCCGAATGGGGCGCCATGATCTCGACCGGCCGGCAATATATCCTGGACCAGTGGTGGGTGGCGGCGGTGCCGGGCCTGGCGATTTTCGTGGTCAGCCTCGGCTTTAACCTGCTGGGCGATGGCCTGCGCGACGTGCTCGATCCCAAGAGCGGAAGCGCGGCATGACCGAAGCGCCGCTGCTCGTGGTCGAGGACCTGCACGTCGACTTCGCCACCCCCAAGGGCTTGGTCGAGGCGGTGCGCGGGGTCAACTTCACCCTCGGCCGCGAAAAGCTGGGCATCGTCGGCGAATCAGGTTCGGGCAAGTCGGTGACCGGGCGCTCGATCCTGAAACTGATTCGGCCGCCGGGCCGCGTGCGCGCCAGGCGCCTGGAGTTCGACGGCATCGATCTCCTGAGCGCCGACGAGCGCACCATGCGCAAAATCCGCGGCAAACGCATCTCCATGGTCATGCAGGACCCGAAGTTCTCGCTCAACCCGGTGATGACCGTCGGCGCCCAGGTCGCCGAGGCGTACCGCATCCACGCCGGAACCTCGGCGGCGGAAGCCAAGCGGCGCGCGTTGGAAATGCTCGAGGCGGTGCGCATCCGCGATCCCGAGCGGGTGTTCCGCGCCTATCCGCACGAGGTCTCCGGCGGCATGGGCCAGCGCATCATGATCGCCATGATGCTGATCCCCAACCCCGACATCCTGATCGCCGACGAGCCGACCTCGGCGCTCGACGTGACGATCCAGCTCCAGGTATTGGCGATCATGGACGACCTGGTGACCCAGCGCGGCATGGGCCTCATTTTCATCAGCCACGATCTCAGCCTGGTCGCCTCGTTTTGCGACCGGGTACTGATCATGTACGGCGGCCGGGTCATGGAAATCTGCGAAGCCAGCAAACTGGACCAGGCCCAACACGCCTATACCCGGGGTCTGCTCCATTGCCTGCCGCGGGTCGAGGATGGCGGCGCGGGGGACCTGCCGGTGCTGACCCGAGATCCCGCCTGGCTCGACGAGGGGGTGTGATGATCGAGGTCGAGGATCTCAACGTCGTATTCGGCCGCGGCCGCGACGCGGTCCATGCGGTGCGCCAGGTCTCGTTTCGGGTCGCCGAGGGAGAGTCTTTTGGATTGGTCGGCGAGTCCGGCTCGGGCAAGTCCACGGTGCTGCGCGCGCTATGTGGGCTCAATCCTCATTGGAGTGGGCGCATCACGGTCGACGGCAAGCTGCTCGCGCCCAAGCGGGACAAGGCCTTCTTCAAGCTGGCGCAAATGGTGTTCCAGGACCCCTACGGCTCGCTGCATCCGCGCCATACCGTGGACCGCATCCTCGCCGAGCCGGTCGCCATCCACGGTCTGAGCGAGCCCGACCAGCGCATCTCCCAAGCGCTGGAGGAGGTCGGGCTGGGGCCGAGCTTCCGCTACCGCTTCCCGCACCAACTGTCCGGCGGCCAGCGTCAGCGGGTCGCGATCGCCCGGGCGCTGATCCTGGAGCCGCGCATCCTGCTGCTCGATGAACCGACCTCGGCGCTCGACGTTTCGGTGCAGGCCGAGGTGCTCAATCTGCTGCATCGGCTCAAGCGCGAGCGCAATCTGACCTACGTGCTGGTCAGTCACAACCTCTCGGTGGTCGCGCACATGTGCACCCGGTTGGCGGTGATGAACCACGGCGCCGTGGTCGAGAACCTGACCGTCGAGCAATTGCGCAGGCACGCGCCCGAGCATCCCTACACCAAGCAGCTCCTGGTCGCGAGCCAGGGCTACGACCGCGCCGTCATCGATCAATTCGAGGATTTCGCGGCGCCGGCGTGAGGATGACTGTTTTCGCCGGGCCGGATGCAAAAACGTATGGCGCCCTCAACGCCTCGCGAGATAGGCATCGAGCCGGGCGATGAGCGCCCGCTTGTCCTCTACCGCCAGAAACGCGGCCTCGAAGGAGTTGCGCGCGAGCCGCGCGAGATCGTCCCGGCCAAGCCCCAGCGCGGCCTGAACCGCCCGGAAATTGGCGTTCACGTAGCCGCCGAAATAAGCCGGGTCGTCGGAGTTCACGGTGGCCACCAGGCCCGCGTCCAACATCGCCTTGAGGGGATGGGCGGCCATGCCGTCCACCACCTTGAGCTTCAGGTTCGACAGCGGACAGACCGTGAGCGGCACCGCCTCCCGCGCCAACCGCGCGGTTAGGGCCGCATCCTCGAGCGCCCGGATGCCGTGGTCGATACGCGCGACCCGCAGCAGATCGAGGGCCTCGGCGACATAATCTGGCGGCCCCTCCTCGCCGGCGTGGGCCACGGTCAGGAAGCCCTCGGCCCGGGCGCGGGCGAAGACCGCTTCGAACTTGGACGGCGGGTGGCCAAGCTCGGCGGAATCGAGCCCGACGGCGACGATCCTGTCCTTGTAGGGCAGCGCCTCTTCGAGGGTCGCCAGGGCCGATTCGGCGGATCGGTCGCGCAGGAAGCAGAGTATCAGTCCGGAGCTCATTCCGAGCTTGGCGCGGGCGTCATCGAGCGCGCTCGCGATGCCCTCGATCACGGCCGGGAATGGGACGCCGCGGGCGGTATGGGCCTGGGGATCGAAGAAAATTTCCGCGTGCAGTACCGATTCGGCCCGGGCGCGCTCCAGATAGGCCCAGGTCAGGTCGTGGAAATCCCGGGCCTCGCGCAGCACCGACATGCCCTGGTAGTAGATGTCCAGAAAATCCTGGAGGTTGTCGAATTTGTAGGCGGCCCGCAGCGCCTCGATCGAACCGTGGGGCAGGTCGACCCCGTTGCGCGCGGCGATGGCGAACAACATCTCGGGTTCCAAGCTGCCCTCGATGTGCACGTGCAGCTCGGCCTTGGGCAGACCCTCGATGAACGCCGCCATGTCGGTCATGAAATTCGAGCCTCCCGCTACAACGCCCGTGGTGTCGTCCACATATCTTATATAAGATCGGCCGCGGCCCCAATTCGAGCCTTTCCGAATGTCACCGGCCGCGCGCAAAAGTCCGGTTTGCGGCGCCAGGGGCGCGAAGATGACCGAATCCACCCATACAGCCAAACGCGATCTCGGGGCGGCCGAACCGCCGCCCGGGGCCGTCACCAGGTTGTTCGACGAGGCCGCGATCGCCGCCCGGGTGACCGATCTTGCCCAAGAGATTTCCCGGACCATGCCGGACCCCTTCACCGTGGTCGGCCTGCTCAAGGGCAGCTTTGTCTTCGTGGCCGATCTGATACGCGCGCTCGACCGCGCCGGGCGCCGCCCGCGGGTCGATTTCATCACCCTCAGCAGCTATGGCATGGCCCGCGAAAGCTCCGGCACCGTGCGCCTGGTGGGCGCGCCGCCCGAAGATATCGCCGGGCGCGCCGTGCTGCTGGTCGACGACGTGGCGGATACCGGCCGGTCGCTCGTCTTCGCGCGGGACCTGCTGTTGGGGCTGGGCGCCAGCGAGGTGCGGAGCTGCGCGCTGCTCGACAAACCGGCGCGGCGCGCGGTCGCGGTACCGCTCGATTTCATCGGATTTACGCTCGGCGACGTCTTCGTGGTCGGCTACGGCATCGACCACGCCGAACACTACCGCCACCTGCCCTATCTCGGCGCGGTGGCGTAAGCCGGCACCTATCCCTGGCCGGCCCGCCCCAGGCGCACCACGCCCTTGAAGGGCGCGTGGGGGTCGACCGGCTTGCCCTTGCGCAGGATGGTCAGGCGGCCCTGGCGCGCCAGGTGCAGCGCCTGTTGGCGCACCGCCGGCAGGTAGCGGCGCCAGGCGTCGGGCGGATCGCCGGGACGGGCGCGGGACCGTGCAACGGCGCGCGCCACCTCGACCGGCGCGATCGCGCGCCCCGGCGCCAGGGTCTCGATCGATTCCAGGATCGCCCGCGCGACCGGATCGTCGCCTTGGGGCTCTTCGGGCGGATCGGATTTGCGCCCGGCCGGATGCTCCTCGTCGGTCATCCCTCTTTTTAGCACGGATTTCGAGGCGCCGTGGCGGTGTCCCGTGCCCCCAACTCGCCCTGGACCCGACTCGAAGGGATTCCCATAATCACGCGGGAGAGGGGGTGACTCGCGATGACCGGAAGCCTGGATGCGTTGATCGCGGCCACGGCGGTGTTCGTCTTCGGCCATTTCCTGCTGTCGAGCCGCCCCTTGCGCGCGCCCTTGGTGCGAGCCTTGGGTCAAGGCGGTTTTCTGCCGCTCTATTCCGTGCTGATCGCGGCCGCTTTCCTGTGGATGCTGGCGGCCTACCGCGCCGCGCCCGATCACCAGGTCTGGGCCCCGGATCCAGCGCTCAATTGGGTGCCGATCCTGGCCATGCCGGTCGCGATTTTCCTGGTGCTGGCCGGGATCACCTCGACCAACCCAACCATGGTCGGCGCCGAACAGCGGATCGCCGGCGGCGGGCCGGCGCGGCAGGCGCCGGGCATCATCTCGGTAACCCGCCACCCCTTCCTCTGGGGCACGGCGCTGTGGGCGGCCTCGCACCTCGCCGCCAACGGCACGGCAGCCGAGATCATCGTCATGGGCGGCATCCTGGTACTCAGCCTGGGCGGCATGGCGCACATCGATCAGCGCCGCGAGGCCGCATTGGGCAGCGCCTGGGGGCCGATCAAGCTGACCACCAGCGTGGTGCCCTTCCTCGCCGTGCTCGGCGGCCGCTGCAAGCTCGACTGGGCCGGGATCGGTTGGTGGCGCCCGGCCGGCGCCCTGGTCCTCTACGCCGCCATCATGCACGCCCATGCCTGGATCATCGGCGTGCCGGTGACGGTCGGGTGAGGCGCGTTCCTCAATCGCGCTTTTCGGCGCGGGCGCGGAGGGCGTAGGGGAGCAGGAACACGAAGCAGGCGACCAGGAAGAACAGGGCGCCGAGCAGGCCCAGCATGTCCCCGGCGCGCAAGCTCGCGCCAATGAAGAACAGCGCCGAAATTACAAATAGCCACCAGCCGGCGAGGTTGATCCGGTGTTCCTTGCGCTGGTCCAAAACGCCCGCCTCCGATCCCCTGGCCGCGCTCAGCCGCTCTTCTGGCGATGGAGCAGCCGGAGCCGCAGCGCATTCAGCTTGATGAAACCTTCGGCGTCGCGCTGGTCGTAGACCGAGTCCTCCTCGAAGGTGACGTGCTCCATACTGTAGAGCGAGTCCGGCGACTTGCGGCCCTCGACGATGACGTTGCCCTTGTAGAGTTTGAGCCGCACCGTGCCGTTGACCCGTGCCTGGCTGTGGTCGATGGCGGCCTGCATCATTTCGCGCTCGGGCGAGAACCAGAAGCCGTTGTAAATCAGCTCCGCGTAACGCGGCATCATCTCGTCCTTGAGGTGGGCCGCGCCGCGGTCCAGCGTGATCGATTCCATGGCCCGGTGGGCGGCGATCAGCACCGTGCCGCCGGGGGTCTCGTAGATGCCGCGGCTCTTCATGCCGACGAAGCGGTTCTCCACCAGGTCGAGCCGGCCGATGCCGTTGGCCCCGCCGAGCTCGTTGAGCCGGGTCAAGAGCGCGGCCGGCGACAGACGCTCGCCGTCGATGGCGATCGGATCGCCCTTCTCGAACGAAATCTCGACGATGGTGGGCGCATCGGGCGCGGCCTCGGGCGCGACGCTGCGCGAAAAGACGTATTCCTCCGGCGCGACCCAGGGGTCCTCCAGCACCTTGCCCTCGGCGGAAATGTGCAGGAGGTTGGCGTCGACCGAAAACGGCGCCTCGCCGCGCTTGTCCTTGGCGATCGGGATTTGGTGCTTCTCGGCGAAGTCGATCAACTTGGTGCGGCTATTCAAATCCCACTCGCGCCACGGCGCGATCACCTTGATGTCCGGATTGAGCGCGTAGTAGCCGAGCTCGAAACGGACCTGGTCGTTACCTTTGCCGGTGGCGCCGTGACAGACCGCATCGGCGCCGGTCGCCGCGGCGATCTCGATCTGGCGCTTGGCGATCAGCGGCCGCGCGATCGAGGTGCCGAGCAGATAGACGCCCTCGTAGAGTGCGTTGGCCCGGAACATGGGGAAGACGTAGTCGCGCACGAAGACCTCGCGCAGGTCCTCGATGTGGATCTCCTTGACGCCGAACATCTCGGCCTTGGCCCGCGCCGGCTCCAGGTCCTCGCCCTGGCCCAGATCGGCGGTGAAAGTCACCACTTCGCAGGCGTAGGCCTCCTGCAACCACTTCAGGATCACCGAGGTATCGAGGCCGCCCGAATAGGCGAGCACGATTTTTTTGATCTCGCTCATGGCAGAATCCACGTTGGGAATTGGCGCGTCCCGAACCCGGGCCCGGGACGCGGCCGGAGTATAGGCAAAGCCCCCTTCGGGGCAAGGGGTCCGGTCCGGAACCGGGCGGCTACGCGCCGCCCAGGCGGGCGCCGCTTTTAGGGTCGAAGAGGTGCAGGTGCTCCGGCGCGACGCGGAGCGGCAATACCTCGTCGAGGGTCAGTGCAACGGTGCCCGAAAGACGCACGGTCAAGCTGGTGCGTTCGCTGCCGAAGTGGCCGTGGATCACGGTGTCGGCGCCCAACTGCTCGATCACCTCGGCGGTGAGATGGGCGAGACCGTTGCCGTTCCCGGCCAGCTTCAGGTGTTCGGGCCGGATGCCGAGGGTGACCGCGCGGCCGGCGGTCGACGCGCCGAGGCCCGTGGGCAAGGCCAGGCGGTCGCCGCCGGGAATTTCGACCGAACCGCCGTCGCCAGCCACCTGGGCGTCGAATAAGTTCATCGCTGGCGAGCCGATGAAGCCGGCGACAAAGGTGCTGGCCGGGCGCTCGTAAAGCGCGATCGGCGTGCCCATCTGCTCGACCACGCCGGCGTTGAGGACCATCAGCCTGTGGCCGAGGGTCATGGCCTCGACTTGGTCGTGGGTGACGTAGACGCTGGTGATACCAAGATCCTGCTGCAGTTTCTTGATCTCAAGGCGCATTTGCACGCGCAGCTTGGCGTCCAGGTTGGAGAGCGGTTCGTCGAACAGGAACACGCTCGGCTCGCGCACGATGGCCCGGCCCATGGCGACCCGCTGGCGCTGGCCGCCGGATAGCTGGCGCGGTTTGCGCGGCAGGTACTCGGTGAGCTCGAGCAGGGCGGCGGCCTTCTGAACCTGCGCCTCGATCTCGGCCTTCGGCATGCCGCGGATTTTCAGGCCGTAGGCCATGTTGTTGTAAACTGTCATGTGCGGATAGAGCGCGTAGTTCTGGAATACCATGGCGATGTCGCGCTCGGCCGGCTCGAGATCGTTGACCACGCGGCCGCCGATCGATATCTCGCCCTCGGTAATGGTCTCCAGCCCGGCGATCATGCGCAGCAGCGTCGACTTGCCACAGCCCGAGGGGCCGACGATGACCAGGAACTCGCCGTCGGCGATCTCGCAATCGACGCCGTGAATGACAGCGTCGTTGCCGTAGGACTTGTGGACTTTGCTGAGTTCGATTTCGGCCATGATGGCGATTCCCGGGTTGTCTCTATTTTTCGGTTTCCACTAGACCCTTGACGAACTGGCGCTGCATGACCAGCACCACCACCACCGGCGGCAGCATGGCGAGGATCGCGGCGGCCATGGTCAGGTTCCATTCCGGCACCGCGTCGGCGACGAAGAGCATGCGCTGGATGCCCATGACCACGGTCGTCATCTCGGGCTCCGTGGTGATCAGCAGCGGCCACAGATATTGGTTCCAGCCGTAGATGAACAGGATCACCGAGAGCGCCGCGATGTTGGTGCGCGACAGCGGCAGCAGGATGGTCAGGAAGAAGCGGATCGGCCCGGCGCCGTCGACCCGGGCGGCCTCGGCCAATTCGTCGGGCACGGTGAGAAAGAACTGGCGGAACAGGAAGGTGGCGGTCGCCGATGCGATGAGCGGCAGGGTCAGCCCGGTGTAGCTGTTCAACAGGCCGAGATCGACCACCACTTTGTACGTCGGCAGGATGCGCACCTCGACGGGCAGCATCAGGGTCATGAAGATGATCCAGAAGCAGAACATGCGGCCGGGAAACCGGAAATAGACGATGGCGAAGGCCGAGATGATCGAGATGGAGATCTTGCCGACGACGATGCCGACCGCCATGATCAGGCTGTTGAGCATCATCGAGCCGAGCGGATTGCCGCCCGCCGACATCTTGCCGGTGACCAGCACGGTGACGTAGTTGTCGATCAAGGCGCCGCCGAACCAGGGCTGCACGGAGGAGATCACGTCCTCGGTCACGTGGGACGAGGTGACCAGCGCCACATAGATCGGGAAGATGATGATCAGCCCGCCGATGATCAGGATGGCGTGGCTGAGATAGGTCAGATAGGGGCGGTTCTCGATCATCAGTACTGAACCCTGCGTTCGAGATAGCGGAACTGAACCACGGTCAGGGCGCCGACGATGATCATCAGGATCACCGATTGCGCCGCCGAGCCGCCGAGATCGAGACCGATGAAACCGTCGGCATAGACCTTGTAGACCAGGATGTTTGTGGCCCCCGCCGGGCCGCCGGAGGTCACCGCGTGGATGATGCCGAAGGTGTCGAAGAAGGCGTAGACCACATTGACCACCAGCAGGAAGAAGCTGGTCGGGGTGAGCAGCGGAAACACGATGGTCCAGAATCGCTTGCCCGGCCCGGCGCCGTCGATGGCGGCGGCTTCGATCAGTGATTTCGGGATTGATTGCAGGCCGGCGAGGAAAAACAGGAAGTTATAGGCGATCTGTTTCCAGGCGGCGGCGATGACCACCAGGACCATGGCCTCGCCGCCGTTGAGAACATGGTTCCATTCATAGCCCAGGTATCGCAGGGTCAGGGCGATGATGCCGTTGGCCGGGCTGAACATGAAAAGCCACAGGACCCCGGCCACGGCGGGGGCCACCGCGTAGGGCCATAACAACGCTAATTTGTAGAAGGCAGCGCCCTTGATCACCCGATCCGCCATGACCGCCAGGAGCAGCGCCGAGGACAGCGACAGAGCCGCGGTTGAAATACTGAATACCGCCGTAATTCCCATTGATCTGAGATAGAGCGGGTCGGCGAACAGCTCGTCGAAATTTTCGAACCAGACGAACTCTGAGCTCAGACCGAAGGGGTCCTCGATCAGCATAGACTGAAACAGCGCCTGGCTCGCCGGCCAGAGAAAGAAGACAGCGGTGATGGCAAGCTGCGGCGTCAGGAGCAAATAGGGCAGCCAGGGGTTCTTGAAGGTTACGCGCTTTTCCATGAATGCCGCGATCGAGAGAGAGGCGGGGGCCGCCGTGGCGACCCCCCGGATCAGCCTATTAGTAAGCTCTTTCGAACTTCCGCAGCAGCTTGTTACCGCGCGAGACGGCGTCATCGAGACCCAGTTGGGCGGTCTTGGAGCCCGCCCAGATGGCCTCGAGTTCCTCGTTGATGATGTCGCGGATCTGTACGAAATTACCGAGCCGCAGGCCCTTGGAATTGGGCGTCGGTGCCTTGGAGCTCATCTGTGTGATGGCCACGTCGCGGCCTTCGTTTCGCTCGTAATAGCCCGACCGCTGGGTCAACTCGTAAGCCGCGGTGGTGATCGGAACATAGCCCGTGTTCTGATGCCAGAAGGTCTGCACAAAAACGTCGGACAGATAGGTCATGAACTGGGCGACGCCCTTGTAGTCCTTGTCGTCATGGCCCTTCAGCACCCACAGGGTGGCGCCGCCGATGATCGAATTTTGGGGCGCGCCCGCGACGTCCGACCAGTAGGGCAGCTCCGAGGTGCCAAAATCGAAAGCCGTGCTCTTGCGCAGACCGCTGTAATAGGCGGAGGAATTGATCAGCATGGCGCATTTGCCTTCGGCGAACAGCGGATTTGGGTCACCGCGCCGGCCGCCATATATGAAGGTCTTGTCCTTCTGCCAATCGGCAAGCTGGCCGATCGTCTTGACATGCAACGGGCTGTTGAAGACGAGTTCCGTATCGATTCCGGCGAATCCGTTTTCCCGAGTGGCGAAGGATACATTGTGCCAGGCGCTGAAGTTCTCGAGCATGCTCCAGGACTGCCAGCCAATGGTGAAGCCACAGGAAGCGCCGCCGGAGGCAATGATCTTGGTCGAGAATTCGCCCATTTCCTCCCAGGTCTTCGGCGCACGGTCGAGACCGGCCGCGGCGAAGGCCTTCTTGTTCCAGAACACCACCGGGGTCGATGAGTTGAACGGCATCGACAGCAGCTTGCCGTCGGTCGTGGTGTAATAGCCGATCACCGCCGACAGATACCGGCTCTCATCGAACGGCTGGCCTTGATCGGCCATCAATTGATAGACCGGATAGACCGCCCCCTTGGCGGCCATCATGGTCGCCGTGCCGACCTCGAACACCTGTATGATGTGGGGCGCCACGCCCGAGCGGAAGGCGGCGATGCCGGCGGTCATGGTTTCGGTGTAATTGCCCTTGTAGACCGCTTTGATCACATAGTCGGTTTGGCTGTCGTTGAAGCCCTTGGCGATGTCGTTGACGGTCTCGCCCAGCGCGCCGCCCATGGCGTGCCACCACTGGATTTCGGTCTGGGCCGTGGCCGGCCCGCTAATCCCACCGATCGCGATGGCGACCGCCAGCGCGGCAAATTTCTTGCGGATGCTCATGCTTCTAACTCCCTGTCGGTCTATTCGTGATTATCCACCGCCGGCCGCGAAATCCTCGCGGCCAACGGCCGGATCACCGTTATGGCAACCCGCCGTGTGGGTCTTATTTCAGCGAGGTTACCCCCATTGTGGCACCCTTGCCAACCGCCACCCTTGGAACCCGGTCTCCGGCCGTCCGCCTCCCGACACGCGCATTCGGCCGCGAATATGGCAATCTGACCGGGCCGCAAGCTTCGGATAGAATGGCGCCGGGTGTCGCGCTAAACCGGACCGCAGAGTTGGAATCCGCGACAGTTGCCACCCAAGAAGGACAGAAAAATGACCACCCAACGCGTGCTCAAGCGCACCCGGCCCGCCACCGCTTCCAAAGCCGCCTCGGGCGCCTCCAACACCGCGGGCCTGTCGGAGCGCCACCTGGACCTGGTGCGCCGGGCCTGCGCCCAGATCGACGCGCGCGACGGCCAGGGGGTCACTTTGGCGAGCCTGGCCGAAACCCTGGACCTGAGCCCCTGGCACCTGCAGCGCCTGTTCAAGCGCGCCATGGGGGTGAGCCCGCGCGACTACGCCGACGCCCGGCGCAGCCGCCGCTTCCGCGACGAGCTCAAACACGGCGAATCGGTGGCCGGAGCCACCTACGGTGCCGGCTACGGCTCTTCGAGCCGGGTCTACGAGCGCGCCGGGACCAAGCTCGGCATGACCCCGGCATCCTACGCCAAGGGCGGCAAGGGCGCGCGCATCGCCTATGCCACGGTCGCGTCCCCGCTCGGCCGCCTGCTGGTCGGCGCCACGGCCAAGGGCGTCTGCTTCGTCTCGCTGGGCGACACCGACGCCCCGCTGGTGGCCGCGCTCGAGGCCGAGTTCCCCGAGGCCGAGGTCATCGTCCGGGACGACGATGCCATCGCGCCGGCCCTCGATGACCTCTTGGCCCACCTGGAGGGCAAGATGCCGCACCTGGCCTTGCCGCTCGACGTGCGCGCCACCGCGTTCCAGCGCCGGGTCTGGCAGGAGCTGATGGCGATCCCGCCGAGCGAGACGCGCAGCTATTCCGAAATCGCGGCCGCCTTGGGCCTGCCCAAAGGCCAGCGCGCCGTGGGCCGGGCCTGCGCCACCAACCCGGTCGCCATCGTGGTGCCCTGCCACCGGGTGCTGCGCGAGGACGGCCACTTGGGCGGCTACCGTTGGGGCCTGGAACGCAAAGAAGCGCTGCTGTGGCGCGAAGCCGGTCACGAACCGGAGTGATGCCGCACCCCCGGGGCTTCCGAATGGCGCGCATACCCATTCAGACAGATCGGGTATT
>Ga0209987_10000976_pt1 | contig 15395 bp, 15 predicted proteins | sample N074metaG_FD_182134 | JGI IMG/M metagenome (GOLD analysis project Ga0209987, IMG submission 182134) | Deep subsurface microbial communities from Kermadec Trench to uncover new lineages of life (NeLLi) - N074 metaG (SPAdes) (version 2) | ecosystem: Environmental > Aquatic > Marine > Ocean trench... | reverse complement strand
CTTCTCCTCTTTGTCCTCTTCTGCTGGAGCTTCCTCTGCTGGAGCTTCCTCGACTGGGGTTTCCTCTGCCGGGGCTTCCTCTGCTGGAGCTTCCTCGGCTGGGGCCGCTGGCAATGTGACCGTAATCAACCCTTCCTCGGATAAAATACGCGCCTTCTCTTCACCGTTCACCGCATTTTTGTTCGCATCTTTCACCGCGTAACGACCATCTTTACGCTTAAAAATACTGTAATCCGCCGTCTTTTTTACCAATTTCATGGCCATGATCTTTTCTCTCCAGATACTCAGATGATGCACGTCAACAGGGGGTGCATATTCCCAAAAAGGATTCTCAAACTTCAACTGGCGCGAAGTGTACCCTCATATTGGGCACAGGTTAAGGAAAATTATTGAACTTTGGCCAGCGGTTGCTATAATCGCCGCGCCTTCCTAAAGGGGTCTTCCTCTAAAGGGGTCAGAGCCCTTAATTTAGTTAGGCAGTTTTTTTAGTGCCAGTGTGGTGTTGTGGTAGACAACCTCCGAAAGGAGGTCACCGCAACGCTTCACAAAGATGTAGTTTCGCAGTTTTTTAGTGCCAGTGTGGTGAAATTGGTAGACACGCCGGATTCAAAATCCGGTTCCTTCACGGGAGTGGCGGTTCGAGTCCGCCCACTGGTACCACCTTATTCATATAATATTTCTAATTTTAGACCTTTCAGATAACACCCCATAAAAACACATAAATCACGCTATGCACATTCCATGCACATTTGTACCGCTGTTTTTACTATCAACATAAAAAAATAGGAAAAGCCGGGGCACATAGGCCCCGGGATTGGAGTCGGGCCTTTATTTTGGCTCATTAGTGCGCCCTGTCGAGTGGCCCCTGCCGCCCCCCGTGTTAGATAACCCCACAGGGCTGTTGGATGCCAGTGTTGCGTCGACCGGTTGAATCCGCAACTAGGAACGGCCCCACAGGGTCTGCTATGCTGACCGGCAGCTAATTACACATTGCGGTCACTCGCTCCCCCGCGAGATTCAGAAATCCAGAACCGCTCTGACTACCGCTTTCACCACAAAGCCGACATTTGCGTTTAGTAAATTTCAACTTCATAAATGATTCAATCCCGCCAAGGACGCTCGAGTGGTCATGCTTTGTGGCATCTTGGAGCGACTCACTTATATCTCTTACATCAAATGTAGTTCATTTTAATCGAAATTTCATATAATGCTTTTTATGTGAACACGACTATATTCAATAAGTGCCTATATTGGTTAACGTTTCTGACATCCAGCTCCAATCTTAACAATGGAGATCCACTGATGATTAAAGTGACAACGCTAGACAAGAATCAAAAATCCCTGGACGAAGTAACCTTTCAGCAGTTTGAATCGGCCATCCGGGGCGAGGTCATGACCGAGCAGCACAGTGGCTACGACAAAGCACGCGGTATATTCAACGGCATGATAGACAAAAGGCCGGCGCTCATCGTGTGTTGCACCGGTGTCGCGGACGTCATTCAATGCGTTAATTTCGCGCGTGAGCACCGGCTCTTGACATCCATTCGCGGCGGCGGTCACGGCATCGCGGGAAACGCGGTGTGTGACGGTGGGCTGATGCTCAATCTATCGTTGATGAACAGCATACGCGTTGATCCGCTGGCCCGGGTGGCCTGGGTGCAAGGTGGTGCGGTTCTAGGTGATGTCGATCACGAGACGCAGGCTTTTGGACTCGCGGTGCCAGCCGGGGTCGTGTCCACGACCGGTGTTGCCGGTTTGACTACCGGTGGCGGTTACGGCTGGTTGCGTGGTAAACATGGGATGACTATCGACAGCTTGCTAGCCGTTGAGATCGTCACTCCGGATGGCGAGTTCCGCCGGGCCAGCGAAACTGAGAACCCCGATCTGTTCTGGGCCATACGCGGTGGTGGCGGCAATTTTGGTGTCGTAACGACGTTCGAATTTCGCCTACACCAAGTCGGTCCGGAATTAATGCTGTGCAACCCGATCTACGCGGCGGAGCACGCGCGCGAGGTTATGCATGGATGGCGAGCATTCATGCAGACCGCGCCGGACGAATTTACTACGGAATTTTTCTTCTGGACGATCCCCGATTTTCCTGAATTTCCCCAAGAGATTATTGGTCAAGATGTCGTGATTCCCTGCGGGGTTTATAACGGTCCAGTCGAGGAGGGGGAGAGGTTTGTGCAACCCCTAAGGGAGCTAGCGCCAACGCTGCTGGATATCAGCGGTCCGATGCGTTTCGTTGATATTCAGTCGATGTTCGATATGTATCTGCCCTACGGGGAAGTGATCGGCTACTGGAAGGCGCTGTACATGGATCGCCTGGACGATGGCATGATTGATACGCTGATCGAGCATTTCCTGGACCGGCCAGGCAAGATTTGCCCACTGGTGCTGCACAATTTGCGCGGGGCAAGTCAGCGGGTGCCGGCGGAGTCAACTGCATTTCCGGGACGTCACTGGGATTATCTTATGGAGTACAACGTCACGTGGTTGGACCCCAGTTTGAATGATAAATGCATCGAATGGACGCGTAACGCGTGGAATGAGATGCGGGAAAAACATTCGCAGCACGGTGGCGCCTATCTGAACATTGACAGCTATGAGGAAGACGGGGAGAGCTGGGTGGAGGAGACTTACCGCGAGCATTATCAGCGGTTGCGTGAGATCAAGAAAAAATACGATCCGATGAACTTGTTTCGCCTAAATCCGAACATATTGCCAGAAGAGTAAGTATCCCCCGGCAAAGCCGGGGGCTTTAGTTTGTGAGCCGCTCAAAGCGGACATTACGGAGCCTTCGGCTCCTTGAGCCCCCTGAAGGGGGCAGTTTCTTTCATACCAACTGCAACTGGTCTATCCGTCTATCTTCCTGTTCTTGATGCCGGATGTAATCTCGGATTACCTTCTCATCACGACCAACTGTGGAGACGAAGTATCCTCTCGCCCAGAAATGCTGTCCTACAAAATTCTTCTTTCTACCCGAGTAAGCTCGGGCAATGTGGATAGCACTTTTTCCTTTGATGTACCCCACAACCTGTGACACTGCGTATTTCGGCGGGATCGATATCATCATATGCACGTGATCCGACATTAGATGACCCTCTTCGATCAAGCTTTCTCTTTGCCTGGCCAGACTGTGGAAAACATCTGCCAACTCCCCTCGAATCTGACCGAATAGTACCTTCCTTCGATACTTGGGAATGAACACTATATGGTACTTACACTCCCACCGTGTGTGATTTAAACTATTTACCTGTCTCATGGTCTCTTCCTTGTGTGTTGCTTGGCGGCTCACACTTGGGAGTTACTATGGGACTTCCGGAATTGTCAAACTATGGGTGCCTCCCCGGCATAGCCGGGGGGTCTCCTTTTTGTACTAGAGAAGTGGTCACTGGTGCAATGCAGTTACCAAATTAGTACATTATACTGGTATAAATGGGGCTGCAATGGAGATAGACCATGAGCGAACTGAGCGATGCCGAAACGGAGCTGTACCAGCTTACCCAACAGGTTGCACAGCTGCGCAGGGCGCAGAAACCGGTTGCGGTAAAAGACTATACGTTCAACGGGCCACAGGGCGATGTGACGCTATTGTCGCTTTTTGGTGACAAGACCGTACTGTTTGTTATTCACAATATGGGCCAGGCGTGTCGCTATTGCACCCTGTGGGCCGATGGGCTGAACGGTTTTGTAGCGCATATTGAGAGCGAGTTCGCCCTGGTGCTGGTGTCCAAGGACGATCCGCAAACACAGCGCCGAATCTCCAATGCGAGGGGCTGGCGGTTTCTGTCTGTTTCTCACGGGGGCGGTGAATATATTAAAGAACAAACGGTAAACGCCGGCAGCGACAATGCACCGGGCGTGGTGTGCTATGTGCGAGAGGGCTCCAATATCTTTCGCAAAAACTCTGCCCAGTTTGGCCCGGGCGACGAGTTTTGTTCGCAGTGGAACCTGTTAAGCCTGGCGGGTGTCTCCACGGCGGATTGGACGCCCCAGTTTGGGTACTGGACTCGCCCGGCGGTAATGGATGATGGCGGCGAGAACCTGCCGGATTAACGCCGCACCTATTTTATAGCCTTGAGTACTTCGCGCGTCAGATCCCAACGGTCAAAGCCCTGTTTGGCGTAGTCCAGTCCTCGCCTGACAATGACCAGGTCGTGAGAGGGCACCACAATGACATACTGCCCCCGGTTGCCCGCCGTGGCATAGGCATCGCCGGGTACATCGTGGCGCTTGTCGGGCACCAGCCACCATTGACCGCCGTAGAAATTCCCCGTCTGCGCCGTGGCGGGAGCGGGGCTTCGCACAAAGTCTATCCATTGCTTTGAGATCAATTGCCGATCGCCCCATTTGCCGCCCTGGGCGTACAGGAGGCCAAAACGGGCGAGGTCCCTGGCATTGGTATACACCTGGCTGCTGAGAATAAAATCTCCAAATCGGTCCGTGCTCAGTAGCGTATTGCGCATGCCGATTTTGTCCAGCAGTGCGCGGCGCGGGAATTGGTGATAGGCCTCCTCGTTGCCCAGGGCTTGTTTCATTGCATAAACCGCCAGCAGGGTGTCGTAATTTTCATAGTCCCAGAAGCTGCCGGGCTCGCGTATTGCACCGCGGCGCAATGCGCCCTCTACGGAACTGGCGCCCGCCCAGTATGCCAGGCCGGACCCCGTCGCGTACTCCATGCCAAAACTGTCCACGGGGTAAAGCCCGCTGGACATATTAAGTAAATGCCTCAGTGTAATGCGATTGCGTGGGTCGGCACTTTCAGTTGCCAGTTCTGGCAGCCAGGGCAAATTTATCGGTGTATCCAGCTGCAGGCGATTTTGTGCGACCAGTTCTCCGATCAGCGTCACCGCGATACTTTTTGCTGTTGACCAGGTACGGGTGCGGGTGTGCATATCGACACCGGGCGCGTAGCGTTCGAGTATTATCTTGCCGTGATGCAGGACAATCAGGCTGAGTGTGTCCTGCTCCGGTGACGGGCGCTCAAAGGCCCAGTCGGCAGCGGCTTGTAGCGCCGCCTGGTCAATCGCAGCGGGCAGTTCGGTTTCAGTCACCAGGTCGCCATCCGGCCATGGAATAGTGGCGGGGTCACCGGGTAGCGGGGGGAGGGTGAGTTGCGGTAGGGAGTCAATGTCGGATAGCGATTGCTGGGGTGACATAACAATACAGCCCAGGCCCTCTCGAAAAGCAGCATGTATCGCAGGGCCAGTGGTACTACTGCCAACGGTTACCGCCCGGCGCTTGTAATCAATTTTATAGTCGCCGCCACTGGCCGAACCAATTTTGTTGGGCAGGTAGGCCAGTTCCTGATCAAACACCTGCTGTAGCGTGCGGTGTGAGGTGAACAGGCCGTTACACATCAACACCGCCTGCACCCCATGGCTTATCATGGTTCGGTTAGCGGAATAGTAATCGAAATTCCCGGCTTGTTCGGGTGCGGCAATGCCGGACAGGGGCAGGGCCAATAGTAGCGCGGTGAATAGTTTCACAATACTCCTCGTTTAAGTTTTGTCACAGTTTTTCGGCGGGCAAGGCGCAGTTCGCGCTTCCCCCTGTCTCCCGCACTTAGTATCATCCATGCTACACAGTGTACTGCAGTAAAAGACATGGAACTGATAGTTTTCGACCTCGATGGCACCTTGCTTAACCGCGACTCGCAGATCACCGATTATAGCCGGGAAACCCTGGTATTACTGGCACAGCGCAACATTGCTTATACCGTTGCTACGGGTCGTGCGCTGCATGGTTGCAGGGATATTCTGGCCGGTCACAATTTCAAATTGCCGCAGATATTCAAAAACGGTGCCATGATCTGGGTGCCCCAGGAACGGGCCTATAGCCGTAAACACCTTCTGACACCGGAGGAAATTGAAAAGGTGTTGGAGGCATTTCTGAGATTGGGGGTCGCCCCCTTTATTTACACTCTGGAGGCCGATAACAGCCATGCGGTCTACCACCCGCCGCTGGTCAGCGAGACTGAGAAGGAGTGGCTCTTTGAGCTCAATACGGTGCGCGGATTGAGAGCCTCCCCACTGTCGGAGTTGCCCGGCCAGGCCGAGATTACCAATATCAGCGCACTGGGCCCCAGGCATGCCATTGAAGCGGTACGCGACCTGGTCAGTGAACAGGAGGACCACCTGGTTGCCTATATGGGCACCGGTATTATCCGTGACGATATCTGCTGGCTGGACATTCACCATACCGATGGCAGCAAGGGTGGTGCGGTGGTTCAGCTGAAATCCGATCTGGGGGTTGAACGAGTGGTCTGCTTTGGAGACAGTGACAACGACCTGAGTATGTTTGCCGCCGCCGATGAAGCCTATGCGCCGTCCAACGCCAAAGACGAGGTAAAACGGGCGGCAACTGCGGTAATAGGCCACCACCATGAAGATGGTATAGCCCGGTTTTTGCGCGAGCGCTTTGAACTGTAGTAGAGAGTGCGCTCAGGCCTGGGATTTAAGGTATTCCTGCAGCGAACGAGTCAGGGCAGGGATGTCGTAACCCCCCTCGAGCATACTCACAACACGACCGCTACAATATCTATCTGCCAGTTCCGCGATAGTATTCCCCAGCCAGGCAAAGTCGCTGTCATCCAGTAATAATTGCGCCAGGGGGTCGTCGCGGTGGGCATCGAAGCCAGCAGAAACCAGAATAATATCAGCACCATGGCGTGCCAGGGCGGGTAGCCAGTCCCTCTCTATCGCCCGGCGAAACGTGCTGCTGGAACTTGCCGCCGCAAGCGGCGTGAGGCAAATATTGTGCCGCTCTACCGAGTCGAATCGACCGGGGTAAAAGGGGTATTGAAAGCTGGAACAGACCAGCACTTCGGGCCGGTTCTGAAAGATCTCCACGGTGCCATTGCCGTGATGTACATCGAAATCAAGGATGGCTACTCTGCGCGCCCCCAAGCTCAGTGCGCGCTCGGCGGCCAGGGCGATACTGTTGAATACGCAAAAGCCCATACCAATGGCCGACTCCGCATGATGCCCGGGTGGGCGAACTGCACAAAAAGCCTTGTTGTACCCGCCGGACATTACCGATTCAACGGCCTGTAGACCCGCGCCGGCGGCAAGCCTGGCCGCTCTCAGGCTATATTTGTTTATGGCGGTATCAGGGTCTATGTGAGCGACGCCCTCACCGGGGTCCAGCTTTTCCAGGCGCTGCAAGTAGGCGGGTGGGTGAATGTTCTCAAAACGGGTCAGGTCTATCTCTACCGGTGTCTTTCTAGCGAGTCTGGCGTCCCAAAAGCTGGTAGACATGGCCGTACTAATGGCCTGTAGTCGCTGTGGGCTCTCGGGATGCTGCGGCATGATCAAATGCTTTTCGCAATCTGTGTGGCTCAAAAAAAGTATTGGCATGTGGCCTCCGGTCAGCGTCCAACTGTGGTGCTAAAACAGGTGCGTGTCCAGTACTTGAATAGCTGAGCACTAGACAAGGCTAAGCGGCTTGCCTAGGATGGTCCACCCACTGTTTATTTATCAGGAGCTTGCCCATGCCACACCTTTTTGCTGTTTCTCTGGCTTTAGTGTTTTTTGCGGTAACCGCGCAGGCCGAGCCCATCATGCTGGATAAGCCACCGCCGGCATTGGCCATTGCTGACAGAGGCGAGTTGTTGTTGCAGGACAATCAATACAGCTATCGCCCCTGGAATTCCCAGGCTAATCAGGGCGAAGTGCATATACTACAATATTTTGCTGGCACTTCCTCCGCCAGTAAAATCTTCGAGCCTTTCACCGACGCGCTGCAACAAGAGTTTCCAGAGTACGGCTACCACGTTACAACGGTGATAAACCTGGATGCCGCAATGTGGGGCACGGGCGGCTTTGTGACCTCTGAGGCCAAGTCCAGTAAAAAGAGATACCCCGATTCAACCCTGGTTCTGGACGAGGAGGGTGTGGGCACCACTGCCTGGGATCTGGGCAAAAAAGGCGCGGTACTGTTGGTGATGGACAGGGCGGGGCGTGTCATCTATTTGTCATATGTGCCCATGTCAGAGCAGGCTATAACGGCAACCATTGGCCTGATTCGCACAACAATCAACAGTTAGTCTATCGCCACCTGTTACCGGGTGGGTCCCGCCCGAATATACCAAGCCGGGTCTTCCGGGCCGCGCGCTACGTTTATGCCCAGGTGAAAGCCCAGGGCTGGGCAAAAGGCGGCAGCACCTGTCGCCTTTTCCACCGCACTGAAAACTGTACATATGGTGGCAATTTACCGCCCGGGCGAAGATGTGTTTTCAAACCATGCAGCCACCCAGAGAACACCATGACTACCACACGAGCCATAGAGTACCGAATTGCCCGCCAACTTATACGCCGCCGGGCGGCGCACAACCCGGTTCGCGCCCAGCGTCTGATTACCGCGGTTTCTTTTGTGGCTTGCCTGGGGGTACTGGCCATTGTTGTGCCGGGATTATTGTGGGTGCTGTTGGCCGGTTCTGTGGTGGTTTGCCTGGGGGTTAGATGAGCCGCCAGGCCACCGGTGCAGGGTGATTACTATCCAAACCAACTGTTCAGTTTGACGGCAGTTTTGTGTCGCACATTGTCGTTGATGTAGGTGGCAACCGCTGCCAGCGCCAGCGCCAACACACCAAGGTCATCGGCGTAGCCCACCACGGGGGTTAAATCGACAATCGCATCCAGCGGTGCGATAAAGTAGCCCAGGGCGCCAACAATGGTCGCCTTGGCCCAGGCGGGGGCCTTTTCTTCCTGGCCGGCGTAGTACAGCAGCAGTGCCTTCTCTACCACTTCCCGGCCCGCCAGCTTGGCGTAGCCAGCCAGTTTTTCCCAGAAGCTGTCTTGCGAATAGATAGCAGGATAATTGGGTTCTTCGTCCATAGTTATACCGGGTCAGTTGCTATTCAAGTTGGGCTTAATGATACTCTTCGCTTCAAATTGTACAAACAGGGGTACCTTGAGATGTCGTTCTGGAACTATTTTGGCATGGCGCACAAAGCTCTATACAAAATAAGCGGTGGGCGTATGGGCGCACGTATGGGCTGGATTGATGTGGCGCTGGTTGAAACAAGGGGCCGTAAAACGGGTAAAAAACGCACGGTACCCATTGCCTGTTACCCCTATAAGGATTCGGTTGCAGTTTCTGCCTCCAATAGTGGTAGCGACAAACACCCCGCATGGTATCTCAATATGATGGCAAATCCGGCGGTCTTGGTGCAGCAGGGGAAAGAGCAGTACCGGGCGGTGGCGGAGCTTGTCCCCGACGATGAGCGCGAGGCCCTGTGGCAGCAAATTGTGGACAACAATAAACACCAGGGCGAATACCTGGAGAAGACCACACGCAAGATTCCACTGGTCTGGCTGCGGCGGGTCTAGCCGGGGCGGCGGGCGGGTTTAGTCCATTGACAGCAGTATTTTCCCTCTGGCGTGGCCGTCCTCCGAATAGCGCACAGCAGTGGCTGCATCCGCCATTGGGTAGCTTTTGTCAATCATCGATATGAGCTGCCCGGTGCGCATATATTCAGCCAATATCGCCAGGTCACCCGCGTTCAGTTGCGCGATAAATAGTATGAATTCCTGGCTGACAAAGGGCGATATCAACAATGATTTGAGTGGGCTTATTACCGGTGTAAAAAAGCCCTCGCTGGGGCCGCCTACCATTATCAGCCGGCCTCCCGGCTTTAACGCTTGCCGATAGGCCAACAGGCCGTGGTTGCCCACCATGTCGATAATCAGGTCGTAGCGCTTGTCGCTTTCGGTGAAATTTTCCCGCGTATAGTCAATAACATGGTCTGCGCCCAGTGCGCGGACCATGGATTCATTGCGGGCGGAGCAGACACCGGTAACCTCGGCCCCCATAATTTTCGCCAGCTGGACGGTGAAGGTGCCCACGCCACCGGACGCGCCATTGATTAACACGCTTTGACCCGCCTGCAACTTGCCCTTGTCCCGCAGAGCCTGCAACGCGGTAATGGCGGCTATGGGCATGGCCGCCGCTTGTTCGAAGGTCACATTGGCGGGTTTCAGGGCCAGTGCTCTGTCTTCGCCCATGGCGATGTACTGCGCATAGGCGCCATTTTTACCGCCAAACACCTGGTCGCCCGGCTTGTATTTAGTCACGTTTTTACCCACCGCCTCAATGGTGCCGGCGAAATCTGCCCCCAGCCGGGTGTGGGTGGGTTTGCCAATACCAGACATAAGCCGCATGAGCGAGGGTGAGCCACGCATATAGTGCCAGTCCAGTGGGTTGATGGCGGCCGTGTGAATTTTTATCAGTACCTCGTCGTCCGCGGCCACCGGCTTTTCAATGTCCCCGTAGACCAGAACATCGGGCGAGCCGTAGCAATAGTAGGAAATGGCTTTCATATTCCCAGTACTGTGGGCGACGGTTGGCGGTGACTCGCAGCTTGCGTCATAGTTTACTGTCAGGAATAGTGCCAGCAGGGCTAGCGCAATCAAACTGACCAGTGCCCTTGTTATTTTGTAGAGTATCTTCATCGGTTTGACCTCCGTTTTGCGGTACGAGTGTAACGGCGAAGCAGGGTTCAGCCAAACAGCCAGCACCTTAGCTCGTCCAGATTTTCCACAATAATCTGCTGGGCAGCGGGGTCATCCAGCTTTTCATTGGGGTCTATGTGTAGCTGTTTTAGTGTATAGGGCACTAATTTACCGCGGCTTGTGATAGCCAGTAAGCCATTTTCCATCCCATAATCACGCGCGATAACCGACTGTTGCTCCGGGCTGAGGCGGGGGTCTGGCACGATGCGAATATTGACCATGGTATTCCAATCGCAGTCATCTTCAACCCCGTGCTCAGAGTCACCCATGATTTCGGGGATATCGCGAAAGCGGCTCAACACAAAGTCCCGGTACTCCTGGTTTTTTTCGCACCAGGCGCGCACATGCCAGCGCAGGCCAGTGTGTACCAGGGTGTGGGGCACAATAATGCGGCCCTCGTGGTCGGGTTTGCCGATGGAGACATAATCTACATCCAGACGTTTTTGCTGCCGCGCGGCCTGCATGATAGGCCTGAGCACCTCTGGCTTTACATCCCGTACCGGTACGCACAGCACTTCCGCGTTGGCCATATTGAGCGACAGGGAGTCGAAAACAGTGGACAGCTCATTATTGCGCGCCATCAGGTGCAGGTACTCGTCTGCCAGGCCCTCGGTGACTTGCGGCGTGAAATCTGCCGTGGGTTTGTAGCCCTTGAGGTATTTGTCATACTCCAGGTTGCCCGGCCCGATCTCACGGATATAATTATTAATGTCTTTGCTGGCCTGCTGTCGGCCAATGCCAAAGGTGTCGCATAGATGGCGGGTTGTCAGGCGACCCTCCCACAGGGCGATGGTCTCGATAAAGCGATAGCGCAGCAGAAGATCCCAGCGAATAGGCCATTTCTTTGACGTGGTTTGCTGCAAGAGCGTCTCCGGTGAGTGGCTGATCGAAACTGTGCCCATAATATAGTCGTGTCGCCGACAGGGCTATATGTGTTTCAATAAAAATAGAATTGTTTCGAGCAGCCCATGACTATCGTACTCATCGCATTGTTTGTCTATATCGCCTGTATTGTTTTTGTCAGGCGGCGCAATAAAGAGCCCTTTGAACTGACGCGGCAGTTGAGCGACTTTTCCACCTTTATGGTGCCTTTTAATATTCCCGCTTACTTGTTGTCTAAAATTCCCACGACGGCATTTTTGGGCAAGCAACATTTTCCCGCCGTGAGTGTGCTGGAAGACAACTGGGAGATTATTCGCGATGAAGCACTGGCCCTGTATAGAGACGGTCATATAGCGATCAAGGATGACCTTCCAGCCAGCAGCTTTTACAAGGACAATCGCTGGACCAGTTTTTACCTGAAGGTCTACGACAGTGATATCCCCTCCGCCCGGGAGTTGGCACCGAAAACCCTGGCCCTGATCGAGCAAGTGCCGGGCATGAATCTGGCGTTGTTCGCCTGCCTCAACCCGGGCAAAAAGTTGAACGGCCATCATGACCCGTTTGCCTATACGGTTCGCTATTCACTGGGTTTAAGCACGCCCAATTCGGATGAGTGCGGTCTGGTGGTCAACGGTGAGGATTACAAGTGGGCGGACGGTGAGAGTGTGTTATTCGACGAAACCTACCTGCATCGCGCATATAACCGCAGTGACCAGCCACGTATCATTCTGATGACGGATATAGACAGGCCATTAAAATTCAAATGGGTTGAGAAATTCTATTACGCCTTCGGCCGCTTTTTTAATGGCCTGTTTAGCATAGACAACCTGGACAGTTCCAAATCCGGCTTGGGCAACAAGTTGGGCAAATACCTCAACAGCTACAAGGCGGCACTCAAGCGCTTTAAACGCTGGAATAAGCCGCTGTATGTTGCCACTAAATTACTGTTTATCTTTGCGCTGCTGGGCTGGTTGGTATCGCTGCTGTTATAAGCCTATGGCGCGCTATAAGTGATCCGGTAAACTGCATTGGCCTTGTCATCCGACACCAGCAGCGAGCCGTCGGGCATCTGCAATATGTCGTTGGGGCGCCCCCAGGCCTGCTCGCCCTGCAACCAGCCACTGGCAAATACTTCGCTGCCCAGGGCCTTTCCCTGTTTATCAAACCGAACCAGTAAAATACTGTAGCCCGATTTTTCGCTGCGGTTCCAGGACCCGTGCTGGGCGATAAAAAGTTGCTTGGCGTATGCGTCGGGAAACATTGTACCGTCATAGAATGTCAGCCCCAATGCCGCCACATGGGCGCCCAGTTTCTGCACGGGCGGGGAATAGTCATCGCAACTTTTTCCCTTCCCAAACTCGGGGTCCAGGCTGTCACCCTGATGGCACCAGGGGTAGCCAAAATGCATGCCGGCTTGTGGCGCGTGGTTCAGCTCATCGGCGGGATGGTCATCGCCCAGCATGTCGCGGCCGTTGTCGGTCATCCACAGCTCACCACTGTCCGGGTGGAAGGTCAGGCCAACGGTATTGCGCAGGCCCCGTGCGTAAACCTCCTCGGTATTGTCCTGCAGCGAGATGGTCCGAATTTCGGCATAGCCCGGTTCATCGCAGATATTACAGGGCGTGCCAATGGGTACATACAGCTTGTCGTCTGGTCCGAAGCGTAAATACTTCCAGCCGTGGTGGGTTTTGTCTGGAAAGCCGCTGTGAAATATCTGGGGTTCAGGCGGCTGCTGCAATTGTGCCTCTATGTTGTCGTAGCGCAGTATGCGGTCCAGGGCGGCAACGTAGAGCGCGCCTGCTTTAAACTCGACGCCAGAGGGGAGTTTCAAATCCTCGTCGATGACATAAATTTTGTCTGCCACGCTATCGTGATCGCTGTCCACAAGCGCGTGTACCTTGCCGGCCCTGATGGAACCCACGAAGACGGTGCCCCGGCTACCCAGGGCAAGTTGCCGGGCGTTTTCTATACCTTCTGCATAGACGCTGATAGCGAAGCCCGGTGGCAGTTTGATCAGGGCCAGTTGTCGATCGAGATCGGGTGCCCCCAGCACAACGCCTGGCAGGCACAGTGATAAAATAGCGAGGCCCAGCTTAAAGGTTTGCATGGCGTATCCTAAGGTAAGGCAGGTGTGCATAATGCTATTGAAAGCCGTTGAGGAGATCAAGCGAGTTGTGAGGCTACCGGGCCTGGCCCGGATATTCCCCTGGGGGTAGAAACCGTGGATAATGTGCGCTGACCTAAAGAACGGTTTGGGCCGCTTTAATCTGGAATCCATAAACCATGAATAAACTACTAGTGCAATTCTTTGCAGCAACGGCCATTGTGCTGTGTGCGCCCGTTTTTGCGGAGGCTTTAATGGTGGGTGATCCGGCGCCGGACTTTAGCCTGCAGGCCTCGGATGGCAAAAGCTACGGCCTTTCTGACTATCGCGGCAAACAAGCCGTGGTTATCGCCTGGTTCCCCAAGGCCTACACCAGTGGTTGTACCATCGAGTGCAAGTCCCTGGCGCAGAATGGCCAATTGATACGCGAGTATGATGTCAGCTACTTTATGGCCAGCGTTGACCCTCTAGCGGTCAATATTGGCTTCGCCGAGGAAAACGAAGCCGATTTTCCTCTGCTCAGTGACCCCACCAAAGAGACTGCACAGGCTTATCATATATTGAGTTTTCTGGGCTATGCGAAGCGGGTGACGTTCTACATAGACAGGGATGGCACGATCATGAAAATAGACTCCGATATTACGCCCGCCAGCTCGGCAGAAGATATTGCCAGGACACTGGGTGAACTGGGTGTGGCCGCCGCCACACGCTAATCGCCAACATTCAATATAGGTTCCTGCCACTATAGCCACGAAAACGTACTGATGCTCTCTGCGGCCACATTTAAGGAGTTACTGCGCCTGTCACTGCCCATGGTAGTGTCTCAGGGTGCCTATGCGGTAATGGTTTTCACCGACCGCTGGTTTATGTCGCAACTGGATGCGGTGCATATCGCCGCCACCCTGGGCGGTGGCGTGGCGTCGTTCTTCTGCATTTCGCTGTTTGTGGGCATCTTCTCCTACGCCAATGCCCTGGTGGCACAGTACTTCGGGGCCGACCAACTGGATAAATGTCCGCGTGTGGTCAGCCAGGGCGCCATTATGGTGGCCATGAGTGCGCCCATACTGGCGCTGGCTACCTACTTTGTCGGAGACCTGTTCAGTGCTATGGGGCACGACCCCAGGCAGGTTGAACTGGAACGCGTGTATTTTTACGTGCTGATGGGTGGCAGCTTGTTCACCCTGATGAAGATTTGCATCGCCTCGTATTTTTCCGGTATAGGGCGAACCAAAGTGGTGATGATCTGTGATGTGGCGGGGATGGTGCTCAATATTCCGCTCTCCTACGCCCTGATTTTCGGCAAATTCGGCTTGCCCACACTGGGCATAGTGGGGGCGGGGCTGGGCACAGTGATCGCCTCCGCTTTTGCCCTGGCGCTTTTCCTCGCTTATTTCCTGGCGAAAGAGCACCGGGAGAAATTTAATGTAGGGCGTTCGTTTGTCTACGACAAAAAAATACTGAAGCGCTACCTGCGCCTGGGTGTGCCCTCCGGTTTCGAGTTATTCATGAACGTGGCAACCTTTAACCTGTTTCTGCTGATGTTTCAGTCTTATGGTGTGGCCCAGGGCGCGGCCATGGCCATCGTCTTCAACTGGGATATGTTGTCCTTCGTTCCCATGATTGGCCTGCACATCGGTGTCATGAGCTTGATAGGTCGCTCTGTGGGCGCCAATGACATGCAGCGGGTCAACCAGGTGATTGCCGCGGGTTTTGTGGTAGCCATTGCCTACAGCGGCACCCTGGGTTTGTTGTTTATTAACTACCGCCTACCACTGGTGGAAATCTTCGCAACGCCGAGTGGGGATTTCAGTGAAATTTCCGATCTGGCCAGCTATATGATGATTGGCCTGTCCAGCTACGTGATTGCCGATGCCGCGCTGTTGATAGCCGGG
>Ga0209987_10000975_pt1 | contig 15399 bp, 22 predicted proteins | sample N074metaG_FD_182134 | JGI IMG/M metagenome (GOLD analysis project Ga0209987, IMG submission 182134) | Deep subsurface microbial communities from Kermadec Trench to uncover new lineages of life (NeLLi) - N074 metaG (SPAdes) (version 2) | ecosystem: Environmental > Aquatic > Marine > Ocean trench... | reverse complement strand
TGTTCCTTTCACTAGGATTATTGTTTAATGGAATTGGCAGTATTCTTTCTGGCATAACTGGAAGCCGTAGAATCTCTCCAACGACAAGCCAAATTTAATAAAGTAGAACTGCCTTTTTATAATTCTCGTTCTTCCCAAAAAATAATTTCAATGACTTTTGTACGAAAATGTTAATCAATTCATTTGAAAATAATGATCAAAGCCAGTTTTATTTTTTACAAGGTTTCATAATTTCAAATTGAACAGAAATACTGCTATTGTGTTAATAATTGCGGCCTTTGTTGTAGGTACGTTTGTTTCTGCAAGTACAGCTAGTGCTGAAAAAGGTGGACCATTTGGGGAAGTTTGGGCGGCAATATTTGGATTACAAACTCAAGTAGAAAGTATTGAAGAACGCCTTGAGGTACTTGAGAATCCCAACCCCCCACCTCCAATAGTGTCAGATGTAATAATTCCACAGGGAGTATCTGTTCCTGGATGTGAGGAAACTAACCAATGTTACATTCCATATGAGGCTGCAGTAGCTGAAGGCGGTACGATTACATGGAAAAATGAAGATTCTGCAGCTCACACAGTAACATCTGGAAGTGCAGGAGAGGGACCATCAGGAGAATTTGACAGTAGTTTGTTTATGGCAGGAACCATTTTTTCACATACATTTGATTCTGTAGGTGAGTTTCCTTACTTTTGCATGGTTCATCCTTGGATGCAAGGAATTGTGGTTGTAGTTGAAGGCGAGCATGACCATGCAGGGATACTGGTCAAAATATTTGGAGATACCTTTGACTTTTCTACCTCAGATTACCAAAACAAATCCAGTCTAATTGCCTTTGAAGGAGGTGATGGCACAACGATTCACAGACATGCAGAAGGTGTTACTTTAGGATTCTTGTTTAATTCGTTAGGAATTGGATTAGATGATCAGTGCTATGTTTTCTTAGATGGAAGAAGTTTTTGTACCAATGAAGACTATTCTTTAAAATTCTTCATCAATGGGGAGTCAGTTAGCGACATTAGAGATTATGTAATTCAAGATGATGACAGGATTTTGATTTCGTATGGTACAGAGACTCCAAAAGAAATAAAATCTCAGTTAGATGAGTTGGATGATCAACCAATCAATAAATAATTTTATTTACAATCATTTGAAGGTGTATAAGGAACCAACTCTTGAAGAGAAAAAATGTCGAGAAAGGGTAATTGGACTGAAAAAGATGAAGCTACCATTAAGGCAATCACGGTAAACATGATAAATCAAAAACAAATGTTTAGAGATCTTGGGGAGACCAGTGAATTACATGATTCATTTGGTGTTCAAAATTCCAGAGAATACGTCCTAGGTCTTTTCACAGGAATAGTAATCAATCTTTTTGCAAACTATTGGGTAGGCGAACACGAAGCAGGCTTGTTGCCTGAAGATTTGAATTATCTTTATCATAAAATTGCCTTATTTCATGACATGATTGTTGAAGGATTATTTGAATAACTCTTTATTTTATCTCAGAAAATTCGATGATTATTGAAACAATTTTTGTGCTTGGACCCATTATCCTACGTGCCATGCTACTGAATATTGATTCATTAGAAAAATATATGTCAATTAAGTAACAAGTTTATGTCTGAAAAAATAACTCCTGACGATCGTGAACGTGTTACTCTATTACGACTAATTACAAACTCAAAGCAGGAATTCAATAAACTTTCACTAGCACAATTGAAAAGATTAGAAAACCTAGTTGAAAAAAAAGATTATAGCCACAATAAAAAAGCACATAAATCCAAATTAAAACTTTTGAGAAAAATTAACGTAAGACTTTACGAGTTAGAGGAAGGAAGATCTATTCTTTAGATTTAAGATTTCAATTAGATACAAATAGTAAAAAGAATATGTTGTAGCGTGACCAAAAACCAACTTGCAAATGAGACTAGTCCCTACTTACTTCAACATGCAGATAATCCTGTTCATTGGTTTGCATGGAATAATGATGCACTAAAGAGAGCACGGGATGAAAACAAACCAATTTTTCTTAGTATTGGTTATAGTGCGTGCCATTGGTGTCATGTGATGGCTCACGAGTCATTTGAAAATGACGATGTTGCCAAATTTATGAATGAAAATTTTGTAAACATTAAGGTAGATAGAGAAGAGCGACCTGATATTGATGATATTTACCAAAAAGTTTGCCAAATATCTACCGGACAAGGAGGTTGGCCTCTGAGCATTTTTCTAACACCGCATCAAAAACCATTCTATGTAGGAACATATTTTCCTGTTTTGGATTCTTATGGTCGTCCTGGATTTGGAAGTATCATTCGACAGTTATCACAAGCATGGAAAGAAAAACCAAAAGATATTGAAAAAACGGCAAACAATTTCCTTGAGGCACTACAAAAAACAGAGAAAATCAAAGTTCCAACAAAATTAGAAAGACCCTTGCTAGATGAAGCAGCTATGAACTTATTTCAAATGGGTGATTTCTCTTATGGTGGATTTGGTGGGGCCCCAAAATTTCCAAATGCTGCCAATATTTCTTTTTTGTTTAGGTATGCAAAACTTTCAGGACTCTCAAAATTCAACGAATTGGCCCTAAAAACCCTAAACAAAATGGCAAAGGGAGGGATTTTTGATCAAATCGGTGGAGGATTTCATAGGTATTCTACCGATGTAAAATGGCTGGTGCCACATTTTGAGAAGATGCTTTATGATAACGCACTGATTCCAGTAAATTATTCTGAGGCTTATCAGATAACAAAGGATCCCTTTTACCTTGACATTCTCAGAAAAACCCTAGATTTTGTTTCCCGTGAAATGACTTCTTCTGAAGGAGGATTCCTTTCAGCATATGATGCTGATTCTGAAGGTGAGGAAGGAAAATTTTATGTTTGGAGTAAAAATGAAATTAAAAATATTCTCGGAGATGATGCAGAATTATTCTGCCTATATTATGATGTAACTGATGGGGGAAACTGGGAAGGAGAAAATATTTTATGTAATAATATTAACATCTCCACCGTAGCATTTAATTTTGGAACAACAGAGGACAAAGTTAAAGAAATTATATCTTCTTGTTCTAAAAAACTACTAGATGTTCGTTCTAAACGTGTTTCTCCAGGTTTAGATGACAAAATTCTCACATCTTGGAATGCTTTAATGGTTACAGCCTTTGCCAAAGGGTATCGTGTTACTGGGGATGTAAATTATCTTAATGCTGCAAAAAACTGTATTACATTTATTGAAAAAAATCTTTTTGTTGATGGTAAATTGTTGAGAACTTATAAAAATGGCACCGCAAAAATCGATGGATATCTAGAAGATTATTCATATTTTGTAAATGCCTTGCTTGATGTTTTTGAGATTTATCCTGATTCAAAATATCTAAACCTTGCATCACAATTAGGACATCATCTAGTTGATCACTTTTGGGACGAAGAACACGACTCCTTTTTTATGACTTCTGACACTCATGAAACCCTAATCATTAGGCCAAAGAGCAACTATGATTTGTCTTTACCCTCGGGAAATTCAGTTTCATGTTTTATAATGCTTAGATTGTTTCATCTTACTCAAGAACACAAATTCTTGGAAATTTCTACAAAAATTATGGAATCTCAGGCACAAATGGCTGCCGAAAATCCATTTGGATTTGGATTTTTGCTAAACACCATTTACATGTATTTACAAAAACCTCTTGAGATTACAATCCTAAACGACGCTAACAAAGAAATTACCGATTTTTTGACAAAATCATTTCTACCAGAGTCTATTTTGGTTTCAATAAACAATTCAAATCAATTGGAGGCCTTGTCTAATTATCCATTTTTTGCTGGAAAAAATTTTGATTTTAATACAACTAATGTTTTTGTTTGCAAAGATTTTACTTGTTCATTACCTCTTCAAACAGTCGAGGATATAAAAAAAGTATTATAACAATTCTAAAATTCATTAAACTTTTCTCAAATCAATATTTAATACATCACCAACTTGAGGTCTTCCAATATGTTCGTATCTCTTTTTTGGCATGGACATTGTAATTTGAGTTTGTTGATAGCTTTTCATCCTTATTGTAGGTTGAGCTTGAAGAATTGCCTCTAATAGAGGCATAACCTGCTCCTTTGTTTCAGAGTCTAGTTTTTTGGAAACATTTTCAATAATCATCTGCTTTTGAGAGATAGGTTCGGTTGTTACATTTTCAATTAATGTCATTTGTATCATTAAACCATTATCCACAATTTGTGATATTTTGAATTCATTTGTATCTGACAATAAATTGATAGACTATCCTTGTGATTTATCTTTACCGTAGGGCAAAAAATAATGAAACAAATGCTATAGCTACACAACCTGATACCCCTAACCCAAAAATGATCTTGCTTCCGTCTATCTTCACAGCATTTGTAATTCTCAATTCAAATTAAATTGTATCCATGGTTTCCCAATTTTTTTAGTCATCTAACCATTCATTTTCAAGTGTTTTGGTACAAAATTGATTCTTCTGTATGTCTAAAACTAGGCAAATTTCTTTCAAAGATCCGCAAAAGCAACCATGCCCCTAAAACTGTGAATTTTCATGTGGATATTCCCCAAAATATTATTTAGACTTGAGCTCAGTTTTTGATTCGGTATTTCTTTCTTTTTCAAGGGTGAGTTTGGGGGGATCAATTAATGATTTTTTGATTAATGCGGCACGTTTTTTTAGAATCTGATTAAATTCATTCATGTCATCTAATCCTGGTGTTTGTTGTTGATTTTGATATGCTTGCAAAAATCCAGAGTAAACGCAGCCCACAATTATTCCAAACGCGGTATCTGAGACCGATTCAATTTCAGGAAAGTAATTTTCTGCGATTTGCTTGTATGATTGAGATTCACTAATGTAATAATCAATTAAACCATCTATGAATTCCCTGTTCTCTTTTGAGATTGCCATTATTTTACTTCCTTTTTTGTTTATTTAACTATCACAAGTAAATTGTTATTTATTCATGAACTATTGTTTTGTTGTTGTGGAAATTAGATTTAGACGAAGAATATTTTAGAATTTTTGATTCAAAAAAACTAATTGCGGGATATTTTGATCCTGACTATGGAGACCTTTATCCAAAGGAAAACTCGGAAGAAATTATTTCTCAAATGTTGAAAAATCATGATAAAATAACGGGGGGATTTATTATGGTACCAATGGTAAAATTTGGATTGTTTGATTCTGATTTAAAAACTGACCTTGATAAAGTAGAGACTCAAGTCAATTCGGTTCTGGACAGATTGAAAAGATGGAGGAAATTTCTTTCAAAAACTAATATTAAAATTCATTACGTAAGAATATCTCATACAGATCAAGATATGCTTACTATTACATTTCCATTCAAATTTTCCAAGGCGACTCCATTGGATAAAAAAGAAATAATTGTAGAAATGGCTCCTACCTTGGATTTGTTGCAGAAATTAAATTTGTTATAATCCTGTTAGAACATCTAGTGATTATAATGTATGTTGAAACTGAACCTGCAAGTAAAAATAATGATCCAAATGGGAATTCCGGAACTGCAGCATATTCTTCTGATTCTGCAACTATAGTATAATCAGTTATTTTTGGAATTTGATTCTTGTCTAACACAGATACTACAAAAAACATGTTATCTTTTGAACCCAAATAGTCTGGTTCTGGATAGATTCTAGACACAGCTGCAACATTTCCATCTCTATCATATAGAGTAACAACTACAGCTACAGTGTTTGCAGTGCTATCTCCGTTGTTTTCTACAATTCCAGAAATTATTAGATTGTTGTGACTATCCATTGATAGTTCCGAATATGTAATGTCGATTACCTGACCCTTTGGTTTGCTTATCGAGTAATACACCTCTAATGAGTATGATTTAATTTGTTCCGGTTTAATTTGGGTAAAAATAAAATCAAATGGTCCTTTCATTTCTGGCATTATTGTATTGACTAGAGTTCTGGTTTCTTTGGTTAAAACAACATTGTTGTGTTCATCATATAGAGTTACAAACACCTCAACTTGGGTTAGGGGTGATTTTAGGTTATTTTGAATTTCCCCTATTACATGAAATGTTCCATCATCTCCAATGTAATGCTGATCATTTTGTATAGTTACTTCTGCAAATGCTACTGGGATTACAATTGATAATACAAATAATGTTATGAAATATTTTTTCACATTTTTTTTGATATCTGATCTTTAAAGAAGTTTATGGTATTGAGATGTTTGTTCTTTTATTATGTGACTTATAATTGAGATATGATTTATTCACAAATCAACCTTGTTTATGCTGAAAATATTTGAAATTAAAAAATTAAATACTTCTCAGAAAATTATTCTCAATATGTTACAACAAAAGCAAATAGATGGTGCTCTCACTTTTGATTCTTTACAATGGTTACCTATACCTGTAAATGATCCAAAAGGCTTGGCGCACTTGGTTGGCAAACTAGAAAAGTATTCTAAGGGTAAAAGAATACTTAGTATATCTGATAATTCTGAACTTGAGTTCAAAGATTCAACGAGAGAACCATGCGTAATTGTTTTCAAAAGAGGCTCACTTGTAGCATATGAAAATGGATCTCTGTTTTATAAGGACGAGGATGTCTTATCTATCAATCCAAATATTTGAAAACGATCTCAGAATTATATTTTTTAATCAATGTTTTATTACCTTTTTACATAAACAAAAGGTCATACAAAAAATACTGATAAGGAAATTATGGCTTCAAACCTGTTTTAGCTGAATAGTATTCTACTAGTCCTGTCATTTCATATTCTAGAGCTTGCTGATACTGTGAATCTGATCTAACCTTGAAGGATTCATCACCTGTCCTCATCCACTCTATGTACTGCTTATCGCTGTCTAATTGCGTCTGAGAAGACAACCTTAACAAATCTACTGCCGACTGAAAGGTCTTTGGTGGTACTAATTTATCATATTGAGAAATAATTTCTTCAAACTTCTCGACGTGTTTTTCATAGTATCGGAACAACTCATCTTTGGTTATGGATCCCTCTTCCCACTGTGCTTTTTCTGAATAAAATTGATTCTGTAATTCTTTAACGTCTGTTTGAATTTTTTCTAGTTCATTTCCAAATATGAATCCTTTTTGCCTTGTTTGCTCTGCAGAATAGTTATAGCTTACAATCCCTGTGATTATCACTACCACAATTACTAAAATAATAATATTTTGTTTCTTTTTCTTTTTCAAAACTAATCGGTATAATTTCCGTTCTCGTCTAGCTTTAGTTCGATTGTCAATAATGTTCCGCTGATAAATGAGTCATTTCGAATTTTTCTTACCCTTGCCACGTCAAGATGATATGGCCAAATTTCAACTACGACAGCTCCTACTTTGACATTTTCCGGCGCATCAGTTAAGACAATATCTTCTTTTTTTATCCCATATCTTTCTAATGTATGAATGGAATGTTCAACTAATGGTTTTGGATTATTGTGATCAATTGCCCAAACAGTTCCTTCATAATCTATTTTTTCCATTTCGAATTAGACAGAAATTGACTCCTATAACAATTAATCTGTCGGTTATTTTAGTTGGCTTTTTTATCTTAACTATCAAGAGTAGTACATGGCCAGTAAACTTTTTCAAGTTATCTTAGAGTTTGACGAAGGAAAAGATTATGGTTTTTCGATTAGACCCAGACATAAAACCTGCCTTTTACTGCTACAAAAGAATCAAACCTTTTCTCCAGGGGATTTCATCACCCATAATTTTGACAAAGTTGGAAAGCAAGATACTCCTACAAAACAAAGACGAGATATTTTTTATCAAAGCTTCTCAATCGCAAAAAAGATTGGTCTTATCAAGGAACTAAATGATTATCCTATATCGTTTAGAGATTTTACAAACCTGGAAACTGTACAGTATTTTACAGAACAACTAAGACAGGATAAGAGAAAAAACACCAAATGGGATGTAGGCGATCTAAGCCCTACTCAAAAATCATATCTTTACGCCATATGGAACTTTAACAAATGGCTTTGCGGAAAAGAATTTGAATCAAATAAAATGGTTCAAACTGATTTAGATTCATACAAGAAAATAAAATCTAAATCGATCCTTAAAGGATTAGAGCATTTCCTTTCCCTTTATGCATACTCTTACGGCTCTGAATCTGACTTTGTAAAAATGACCAAACACTATCTTTTCGACAAGGAAAAACACGGACATAAAAAGGCAAACACAATGAGAATTATTCGTTGTGCCATCGAAGGATACTTTGAGAAAAACGACAGTCCACTAATTTTCAAGTTTGATGATAAATAAGGTATCCTACAACTACTTCCGAAGAGGAAGAACCACAAATGTCCTTGGAGGATGTCATGAAGATGCTTACGGTAGGAAAGCCCTCACTTACACAAAAGGCAGTTATCTTGTGCAAATTCCACAGGGGTCTTGATACCTCTACGCTTGTTGACAGGTTTAACTTTCATGCTTGGGAGCAACTTGTAGATTATTTTGGTACGGATCAATACCAAAAATGGAATTCCAATAAATGCCCTGTACCAATAACCCTAACTCGAATCAAAACCGACTATACCCATACTGGCTTTTTAGATGTTGACGCGATCCAATCACTTCTAGACTATCTAGATTATCAATTCAAAAAGACAGGAGAAATGATGCAAAATGGAGAACCGTTATTTTTGAACATGAAAAGTCAACCAATTTCGGATTACTGGGTCGTCAATCTTTTTGTAGAATTGCAAAAACACTGGGATCATGCAAGTATGTTGTTGCAGAATTCGATAAAGTCAAGAGAATATCTATTCCTGCTGGAAAGAATCACATCTTGTATGTAACTACTGCCTCTACGTTAGATCATAACAAAGTGATACGTATGGTACGATCTTTCAGGTAACCATACTATTCTAATTTTTTATTTTACAATTATTTCAATAAATTGAGCTAATAATTATTCTCAAGACTTTCTAGATGTGATACATCCTACCGATTATCTGTTTTGTGTAAAGTTATGTCCACAGAGTCTATGAGAGTTTTCTTCTTCCAGTACCTCTTCCTGAACTGACCCACATCCCTTTTGTTGATTTAGTCGATGTACTTGGAATGTCACCAAACTTTATCGTAGCGGTTCCTTGTCCTACCGTGATATACTTGTCTTTAGATGCTTCCTTTTTTGCTTCTTGATGTTTTTTGAATTCTTCACCTGTCCAATTGTCTTTTCCTTTTTCTTCTACTCGCCTTGTTGTCCCTCTGCCTCCAATACGAACGATTGCCATTATTTAATCACATATGACATAGAAATTCTCATTAATAAAATTTTGAAAAAGCTCAATTTTTGCAAGATTTGCTGTACCGAGTAATTCCACAAAATTACTCATAAAAAATTTTCTTTATTCTCAACCTTGGAATACACATATTTCTTCTTCAAAAGTTCGGAAAATCTTTTCACTTTTGGATGCTATTAATCAATTTAGTTCAAAAATTCAACTGACCTACTCTTTGATAACATCTCTAATTATTACTTGATGACCTCTCCACACATGGAATGAATGACAGGATTTCAATATTTCTTGAATCTTATCACTATCATAGTATTTTGTATTATATCTTCCTAATATTTTTTGGCAGTTGTCACAATAAAATTCTGTAAATTTTATTTTATTACGACAAATTAATGGAACAGATTTTAAAAAATTGTGTTTTGTACCATATCCAATAATTTTCTAGGATTGCATATATGTCTTAATTCTTGCTCATAATACGTGTTAGATCTAACTTACATTACAAATTATATTATAAAGAGATCTAACTTATTCTTCTTTAGCTGATTCTTCTTTAGCTGATTCTTCTTTAGCTGATTCTTCTTTAGCTGATTCTTCTTTAGCTGATTCTTCTTTAGCTGATTCGTCCTTCTTTTTTCTAAATTTGTCTAAGAATCCCATTATTTTTCCTACTCATCTCAGTTCCAATAGTCTTGTTTATCAATTTTTGCTTTACAGTAGGCCCTGGAAGAGATTCTATCTCTAATATTACAAAGAAAATACCACGTTTCTTACACTAATTTCTTAAATTTTGAATTATTTTTTGTTCAAGCCATCTTCTACGATTTCATTTAAGAGACTAGAAAAGCTTACAAATGCTTTCGAGTTTCGTATTCTCTCTGCTTGAATATTCCTCAGTTTGGTCATTAATTCATCACCAAGCACAAATGTAAATCCTTGAAACATTTTACATATTCTAATCACCTATGATTTTATTTAATTTTTATTTGAAATTAAAACAGGTCTTGTAGGATTTTAATTTTGAATTATTTTATGGGGAAAATAAGAATTGAAAAACTCGATGTAAAAAGCAATTTTGTTTTGCAAAATTCCTTTCTGACGAATTAAACTTTAATATTCAAAAACCCAATAAATTTCAATGGATTATGTGGAACTGCAAAAATATTCTTGAATTAGATTCAAAAATACGGTTTGCTGGAGTCGTAAATACTCAAGGGATTTTAATTAATGATGTGAATCAGGAGGGAGTAAAGCAATATTTATCCAAAGATGAATTGAGTATGTCTATTCATTATTCCAAGTTGGCATGGGAAAAATCTAAAAATCTGTCCCATAAAATTGGAAATGAGACAGCTTCGGTTGTGGAATTTGATAAGGTTACTTTACTCAGCCTCCGACTTAACAATAACAACTTATTTGTGGCAAGCCTAGAACCTAAAGAAGATTATTTTAAAATAATTTTGAAAATGAAACCATTAATACAAAATATTATCAAAGAATAGATTCATGATTATAATGTGAAATCAACGAATATAATTTCTCACTAGTACCTTTAAAATAATTATTTGGGACTGATGACATTTAATGTCATTGTGCTAACCACTCGGGATAACTTTCGTATTGCTGAAACTGTTTTTTCAAATTTATCTTGATTCTCAGTGTGAACTTCTGCTATTACATCATATGCTCCAAAAGTGAGGTATGCATTAGTAACATTAGACATTTGTTTTAGTTCATCTACAACATATTCTTCTGCCCCAAGATCACAATTTAATAAAATGAAGCCTATGTGCATTACTTTATCTTAATTTACATATGGAAATTGTATATATTTATGATTTGTTCCTTAGATGCCCCCTTTGGGGTACCTTATTCCTTTCTCTATTAGGGATTGCATTCCCTTTACAAAACTTCATTCCTAAAAAAGACGTGAGTTTATTATTCAAGTAATGTTTTCTGGACCAATATTGTCGTTAAAGTGAACAAACATTTTCCTATATATTACAAGATGGTGTTTTCTATTATGAAAATACTCGTAGTTGATGATGACAAACAAACTACATCAATGCTCTCAAAATACTTCAATTACGAGGGCCATACCACCATAGTTACAAATGATCCAATGGAGGGACTAAGACATATTCAACAAGAACACTATGATGTTATTCTTTTGGATATTAGCATGCCTGAATTTAATGGATTGAATATTATTAAAATATTAGCAACGAATGAAATTCTAAAAGACCAGAATATTTTTATATTTTCTGGAGTCGACTATCTTGAAAACCAAATTAAGGACATGTTAATGAGGGATGGTGTTAATGGTTTTTTGAAAAAACCAATAGAACTTGATGAACTTTTAACTGCAATTACTAATTGAGGGTTTTTTTCAAATCTATCGAGAATACAATAATTTAAAATTATTTTTTGAGAAAAATGAGGATTGAAAAATACCTCTACTATTTTTTCTGGGACTCGTACACTTGGATAAAATAAATTAGCTATTACTATCAGATCGAACTATGAAAGTTAGTTCTAACTAATTTTCCTTATTCTTAAATAATAACATGACAGAAATAGAGCATGCCAATACAGGAAGATTTTTGTCATGACAAAGAACCAATTGGTAAGATTAGTCTTGGAGATGGTGAGTATTTTCATTTTGTCTGGCCATCACAAGGACTTGTGGAAGCATCAAAGGATGAAAAGACCTTAGCTGCATACAAAGCGAATGGAGAAGAAATGGTTACACTGGGTGTTAGTGGTACCATGGTTGCTATCGACTGGGACTCTTGCATTGGAGACGGTGCATGCATTGAGGCCTGTCCTGTAAATGTATTTCAATGGTATAGAACAGAAAAAAATATTCCAGCAATTGAGGCAATTAATGAGACCTTTGAGGGAAATGGTAGTGCTGAAAAAGAGGAACGAAAAGATTTCTCAGATAAAGCAGACCCAATCAGAGAACATGATTGCATCTGGTGCATGGCATGTGTATCTGTATGTCCTCCGCAAGCTGTTCTTGTTGATCAAGGTAACCAGGAATGGCACGAGAAAGCAGCTGGAACTTTTATAAAAATGGAAGCAGGTTCTGTAAACCCACATTCACACGATTAAACTCCAATTTTTTTTATACCAAAATAAATGGTAAACAAAAAAACCTTTTAGTTCCATCACATGCTCATCAAAACCAGAAGTGATCCAAGATAGAAGAAAAAAACTATATCATGTCAAATGGATTTGGAAATCTTGCTAGACATAATTAACACACTATCAAAGGCACATTTCTGAAAGTTCTTTAAACATGAACCATGCTAGGCGTGATCTTCATGCACTAGTTTGAGAATCCCATCTATGATTTGATTATGTTCACTTTTATTATCCATTGTTGCAAGGAGCAAAAATCCATCTTCTAATGGTATTGTTACCCTTTTCAACTTCTCATAAGCAGTTAATGTGTAAAGTCCCTCTCCAAGCTTTTTAAAATGTGGTGTTCTGGCATGTATCCATGCTTTAGCTGCATATTCCATACTTTCTTTTGTTTCTTCTAGAGTCAGAAATTTTTCAAGACCCTCACTCTGTCCTGTAGCTTCAATATCTCCAACCATATTGGATATAGTCGCAAATCTAATGTTTTTATCATTGCCCATAATTGTATCAATGAGTTGCTGATGATCCATCATTATACCATGGTGATAATGACTGAAATACTTTTTGTCGCATTTTGAATGAATTTCTTGGGAAGAATGAGCAAAAAAATTACCTAATATACGCTTTCCATGAAACGTTATCTTAATTCTACTATGAATTACCGGTCTTTAGGTTTTACATTACCATTTACTACGGCTGCTGTATCGATTTCCTCCTCCACGGTCGCCGGATTTTTGTCTATCTCTTCCTCTATCAGACCTTCCGTATCCACCATATCTAGAACCTCTAGAATAACTTGACCTTTGTTGTCCTCCATATCTTCTAGATGGTATCTGTCTTTTTAGAGGATCAGGAATTTTAATCTCGATTCCCATTTCTTTGTTCAAGTCTTTCAAATCAACTTTAATTTGACGTTTAATCAAATTCCAATCTCCTACAGATGAATACGAAACAAATGTTATTGCCCTTCCCTTTGCACCTGCTCGTGCAGTTCTACCTATTCTGTGAAAATAAACCATTTCCTGATTTGGCACATCATAATTAATCACAAGTCCTACTCTTGGAACATCAATTCCCCTTGAGGCCACATCTGTAGCAACAAGTATGTCTGCTTTACCCGACCTGAATTTAGCCATTGATTGCTCTCTTCTATGCTGAGACATGTCTCCCTCAATGGCTACTGCATTAAATTTCTCCTGATGTAGAAACTTTGCTACATCTCTTGTTCTGTATTTTGTGGAGCAAAATACTATGACTTGGCCTTTCACTTTTTTAATAAAATTGATCAAAAAATCAAACTTTTCTCGATCCTTAATCACTAGGAATGCCTGTTCTATATCTTCTAAACTAAGGTCGTCGGCGTCCAGGAGGAATTGTTTTGGATTTTTTAGATATTCTTCTGATAGTCTAAGAATCTCAGTTGGCATTGTTGCAGAATATAAGGACATAGTCCTCTCTTCAGGAGCCAAATCAAGAATAAACTGAATATCATCAATGAATCCCATATCCAACATCGTATCGGCTTCATCTAAGACAATATGTTCTATGTCCATTAATTCAATTGATCCACGTTTAAGATGATCAATTAGTCTACCTGGAGTTGCAACAACAATTTCCACCCCTCTTTCTAGGATATCTAGTTGAATTCCCATTCCTTGACCTCCATATACTACGGCGGTCTTTATTCCAGTATACTTGCCAAATTTTTTTATCTCACCAGCTATCTGCATTGCAAGTTCTCTTGTTGGAGCAACTACCAATCCTTGAATCCCTTTTTTTGGGGTAATTTGCTGCAACATTGATAATGCAAATGCGGCTGTCTTACCAGATCCTGTATGTGCTTGTCCAATAACATCGCGTTTTGAGAGTAAAACAGGAATAACCGCTTCTTGAATTGGAAAAACTTCTTCAAACTTTAGCTCATCTAATGCCTTTAGAATTTCATCTTTAAGTCCTAATTCTTTAAATTTTGTCATTATTTTTCTTCTCTTAAGCAATGACGATAAAGCTCATTGCCTACGCGTCATTATTCCGATATTTGACAAAACTCAGATTAGGTCTAATAAACGCTTGTTATTTTTTACGTCCCTAATTGTGCATCTATGACTCTTTTGAATATGTCGAATGGTTGAGCACCATTTATTTTTACAAAGCCAATTTCCTCATTTCCAATAAAGAAACCCGGAGTTCCAGTAATATCATAGTCTCTTCCATCACTCATGTCTTTTTGAACTTCTTCTAGATATTTTCCAGACCCAAGACAGGAATCAAATTGTTGTTGTTCTAAACCAACATCCGTGGCAAACTGACTAAATGTTGAAATTGCCGCATTGCTATCTAATCTGCTCCAAACACTTTGTTTTTCAAATAATGTGTCGTGATATTCCCAGTATTTTCCTTGTTCATTAGCACATTCTGCAGCAACAGCTGCTGGAAGTGCATTGGGATGAATACTTTGAATTGGAAAGTCTCTGTAGACTAGATTTACCTTACCAGCATCTATGTATTCTTCAAGAAGTAAGGGAAATGTTTGAACATGGAATCTGGCACAAAAGGGACATTGAAAATCAGAAAATTCTAGAATTGTAATTGGGGCATTTGGATCTCCTCTAATTGGATCATCATCTAAGGAAATCTTTACTGATTGTGAAGGTTGTGATTCTGCTTGTTGGGTATTTACAATTTTTGATTCTAATTTTAAAATTGCGTCCTTAAACTCCGATTTTGTGACTAAATCTGAATCTAAATTTGAAAAGTAAGACCCAGCAAAAAAGGCTGCAACAGCTACTACTACCACCAGTGCAACAATCATTCCTGTTGGTGTTGATTTTTTATTTGGTATGTCGTAAGTTGGTGTCTCTTGGATTTTTGATATAGTCTCATTTTCAATCTTTTCCTCAGGCAAACCATCCTCATCTGGCTGATTACTCTCAGGCAAACCATCCTCAGCTGGCTGATTACTCTCAGCAAAACCAT
>Ga0209987_10000973_pt1 | contig 15423 bp, 17 predicted proteins | sample N074metaG_FD_182134 | JGI IMG/M metagenome (GOLD analysis project Ga0209987, IMG submission 182134) | Deep subsurface microbial communities from Kermadec Trench to uncover new lineages of life (NeLLi) - N074 metaG (SPAdes) (version 2) | ecosystem: Environmental > Aquatic > Marine > Ocean trench... | reverse complement strand
CACCTCCCAAGAGCCTGGTTCCCAAGCAAAAAACACGCCCCAGTAAGGCCAGCGCCGCATAAGCATCCGGAACCAGATGCACTCTAGAAGGCCGGAGTTGCCTGGGAAAATAAAAGATAATTCAGAACTACTCTCAAACTTACTGCTGAAGTTCGTTTTTTTAAAATTCCGGAGTTAGGTCTGGGTGATCCGAAAAGCATCGGCGATCGGCATTCTGGCAGCCCGCAACGCCGGGAAAAAACCACCAACAAATCCAATCACGACGGAAAGCGCCAAGGCATGCGTGATCAATTTGGCCGAGACGCTAAATTCGAACACCGCCTGGGTGAAGCTGGCACCGTTCAGGGTTGAGACCAGCATCCCGTCAAAGAAAACATACGCCAGAACCAAACCGATGGCGCTGCCGAAGATGGCGATAACGATCGATTCGGTCAAGATCCCGACAAAACTGGGGAAGGCACCGAAACCCAAAGCCCTGAGCGTGGTAATCTCACCCATCCGCGCCAAAACAGAGGTATACATAGTATTCAGCGCCCCCGCCAAAGCCCCCAGTGCCATTATAAAAGCAAGGGGATAACCAATATAGCGGATCAGGGTGGTTATCGGTTTTGATTGGGCGGCGTAATAATCTGCCTCGGTTTTAATCTCAACATTCAGCTGCGGGTCGGCTTCAGCAAAGTTTTTGATCTCTTGAAGGCTTTCCGGACCGGCCAGTTTCATCCGCACACTTTGGTAGGACGTGCCGCGGTTAAAGAAGGCCTGCACCATCTTGGCATCGGCCCACAGCTCTGATTCAAAGACCGAACCGCCAGCATCAAAAACTCCCACCACCTGCCACTCGGAATTACCAAAAGATATCATTTCGCCCAAACCCAGCCCGGCAAATTGTTCCCGGGCATTGTGACCGACAACGATTTCATTGCGACCAGGCTCAAACATGCGCCCTTCTATAATCTTGACGTTATCTCTTAACTTCAGGCTGGTCTGTTCTATCCCCCGCATCGGCGCATTGACCGAGAGGCCGGTGGATTTTTTCAGAAGATCGACAATGACATAAAGCTCGAAAGAGACCAGCGGTTCACCATTTTGTTTGGCCACCCCGGGAGCGGTACTGAGCAATTTGGCCTGGTGCAAAGAAAAACCACTGGTTAACTCGGATAGCGAACCTTCCCGTAAAACAATGACGACATCATCTGATCCGGTGCCAGCAACCGTTTTCTCAAAGCCATCGGCCATGGACAAAAAGCCAACCATTACGGTAATGACCAGGGCAATGCTTAAAATAGCGGCGCTGGATTGCCAGAAGCGCTGCCGCAGGCCTTTCATGTTCATAACCGTAATTGCAATAATTTGTTGTAAGGATGTCACAAGGCTTTCCTTCCCAGGGCGGCGGCAACATTGATCCGCACAGCATTAAAAGCGGGCAGGCCACCGGTGACAAACCCCAGCAGCACCATATAGGCGATCGCTTGCAGAAAAATTTCGGGGGTTAAGGTCATCGGCGGCAGGGCGCCCCCGACAGCGCCTTTTAGGGCTTCTATCAGAACCCAGGAAAAACCAAGAGCAGGAAGACCTCCCAATAGAACTAAAATCAAGGCCTCCAGGATGATCAGGGTGAAAATCCGGCCATTGGCAAAGCCCAGGGTTTTCATCACGGCAATCTCATTCGTCCGTTCACGAACCGCCAATACCATTGTATTGCCAGCGATCAGTAGAATCGTGAAAAAAGCGGCACCGACAATCGATGTTATGATTAAACCGATGTTACCAAACTGCTCCAGGAAGGCCTTGCCAAAGGCTGCCTCAGTGTCGGTTTTGGTTTCATTGGGTGAGTTGGCGAATTGTTCATCAATCGCTTTGCTGACCGCTTCGTTCACTTCTGGCGATTCCGTTTTGATCACCAACCAGCCAATGGTGTCCCTGGCCCCGGTTCGGCCTTCATTGAAATAAACGTAATGGAACATTAAAGACCTGGTATCAAACTTTTCCTCCGGGTCGGAGAAAATACCCTCGACCTTAAATTCCCAGGTGCGGGAGCCATCCTGGTTGGTCCAGATGCTGCTTATCAAGGGGAAGGTATCTCCGACTTTCCAATTGTACTGCTGAGCCAGGGCTTCGCCGACAAGCACCCCTTGGCGGTTGGCGAGAAAGTTCTCTTGATGATCTTGGGGAATAAAAATCTCTGGGTAAATTTCCAGATAAGACTGGGCGTCGACCGCAAATGACACGATAAAATTTTTAGGTTCCTGATAATAGCCGCCGAACCAGGAGGCATGGGTAACATTTGCTACCCCCTCGGTTGCCTTGATTTTGGTGTAATGGGAAAACGGCAGGGGTTGGATAAGGCTGACTTTACTTGAGGTTATCAGCCGGTCGGCGCCGGCCAGTTCAATGCCGGCATTCAAAGCACTGTCAAATGTCTTGAGAATGCCGAAAATCAGGAACGCCGTGAAAATCGAAAAAATTGTCAAAAACAAACGCAATTTCTTGCGGGTCAGGTTTTTACGTAAAAGCCGAAAGTAGGTCATGCGGCTTTCCGTTCAAAAAATTTACCCTTGTCGAGATGCAGTTGGCGGTCGGCAAATTTTGCCGCCTCGGGGTCATGGGTGACAATAATGACGGTCTTGCCAAAATCTTTGGCCAGAAGCTGAAGAATTTTTAAAATTTCTTCTGCGGTTTTACGGTCAAGGTCGCCGGTTGGCTCGTCACACAAAAGAACTTTTGGGTCAGAAATAAAGGCGCGGGCAATGGCCACGCGCTGTTGCTGGCCGCCGGACATTTCGCGCGGGTAAAACTTGGCGCGGTCTTCCAACTCAACAATGGCAAGCGCTGTTTTGACATGTTCTTTTCGTTCTGACTTGCTTAATTTAGTCAACAGCAAAGGCAACTCAACGTTCTGGGCCGCGGTTAGCATCGGCATCAAATTGTAAAACTGAAAAATAAATCCAATATTGGCGGCCCGCCATTTGGACAGCTGGCTTTCCGAGAAGGTGTCAATCTGTTCGCCGCCAAAGGTGATGGTGCCGGAGGTCGGCCGGTCAATGCCGCCGATCAGGTTCAACAAAGTGGTTTTTCCGGAGCCCGAGGGGCCCATGATAGCGACGAATTCATTTTCCTTGATGACCAGATCCAGCTCATCAAAAATGTCTATGGACATCTTGTTTTTAACGTAGTGCTTGGAAACACCCTCCAGTTTGATCAGCGGCTTTTTGGTCATGTCGGTTTCCTTGAATAAATTTGTTTTTTAAAGGGTTTAATCGGGCTCTTTAAGAAAAGCTACTTTCACGCCCATGTCCGGTAAAATACGCGGGTCTTTGACGCCGAGTGAAATTCGCACCTTTACCGTGGCCTTGTCGCGATTGGCGGTCGGCACCACCGCAATAACCGCAGCCGGGATATCCCAATCAGGGTAAGAATCAAGCGTTGCCAGGACTTTCTGGCCGGCAAAAACCCGGCCGATATAGCTTTCATTCACGTCCACTTCAATTTCAAGGGAGTCCATATCCACAATCGTGCAAATTCCGGTCCGGGTGAACCCGCCGCCGGCTGAAACCGGCGAAATCATCTCACCGGGCTGAGCGTTCTTATCGACAACGACCCCGTCAAAGGGCGCCCGAATGACATGTTTTTCAACCATAACCACCGCGCGGGCGACATCCAGTTTGGCGATATCAATATCGACATCCGCCCGCTCGTAAGCAGACGTCATTGTATCCACCCGAGCCTGGGCTTTGGTCAGGGCGGCCTCGCTGGCAATTTGTGTTTTGATAAGCTCTTCGGTGCGGGTCAGAACGCGTTTGGCTTCAGCCAGATCGGCTTCAATTTCAGTAAAACGCGCCTCAGCGGAACGAACCCTGGCTTTCGCCAGGTCCAGGTCTACCCGAGCCAGGGTGTCATCCAGCTGGGCAACGATTTGGCCTTTTTTAACGATTGTTCCTTCTTCGATAAAGATATCCACCACCCGGCCGGTAATCTCTGCCGAGACGGTCGCCTTGAGGCGCGCGGTGATATAGCCCGAGGCGTTCAGGATTTGCTGGGTTTGCGCTAGTTCAGATTGGGATGGGTTTTGGTCGATTGATGATGAATTGGTTGAGGCCTGCGTCCCGGTATTTGCATTACTGGCTAAATCGATCTCATCGGGGGTCTCATCGCTAAAAGGAACCACTATCCAAATGGCCACCAGGGCAATAACCGCAAGGCTGGCAAAAAGAATAATCTTTGTCCGCCCAAAACCGCCAGAACTTTCAGACCCCTCATGCGAGCGGTTGATCTTCAGGCTGTGCAATTTGTCTGATTTATCCCGCATGATCTGGATTTGATACCAATCTTTTCAAAGGTACAAGTGTATTAAATAAGCCCGGGAATTTTGCCCAATATCTAATATCCGCCAGAAATTTCATGTTTTTCCCCTCGGGTATATATATAAGGTCGCCGCCAAACTTTAAAAGGTTCAAATTTTATAAGGCGAGCAAAGGGGTTTTCGTAATCGGGAATAAACCTGGTCATAAGGCCTTAATTTCTTAATTGAGAAATTTGTCATTTTACCCTGCTTACCCTGCGGCACCAAGCGTATTGAATTTTTCTTAAGGTTTTTAAAAAACAAGAGGGACTTGAGAGTTTTCTCAAGTCCCTTCGTTACACCGATAATAATGCTAGCTAACAGCCCAGGAAGGGAGCAGGGCTGCTTAACCGCCAAACGCCTCATCAATGGGGGTTTTGGCCTGATGATTGACGTAATTCGAGAGTGTTTTCATAGTCACGCCAACCAGTAGTTCCAGGTAATTGGCGGTGGTATACCCTTGCGCATAAAAGGCTTCCAAAAGAGTCTCTTCCGGCCACCCGCGGGTCTCGACAATGCTGCGGGTCAGATTTACCAAAATGTCCAGCTTGGGATCATCAAAATTTCCGCCGGTGCTGGCGGCTTCAATGATATCGGCGGGAACTTTTTTCATTCCGGCGATGGTGGAATGGGCCGCCAGACAATAGTCACAACCGTTGACCTGGCTGACCGCAAGCAGTACCGCCTGCTTTTCAGTATCCGAAAAGCTGGTCTTTTCAAAAATCTGGTTGAGCGAAATGTAGGCCTCAACCGCCGCCGGGGCATCGGCCAACAGGCGGATCAGGTTGGGCAAAAAGCCCCAGTTTTTTTGAACCGCGTTAAGGATCGGCTTCGACCCTTCGGGGGCGGTTTCTAAGCTGTGCAGGGGGAAAGTAGTCATGATTTATCTCCTTGTGTTTTAAGTTAGGGTTTTAGGACAGGTGGTGTCCAGCGGCATAGCCGCCATCGACGCGAAGCTCGATGCCGGTGACAAAATCCGATTCCAGCAGGTAAAGAACCGCACTGGCGACATCTTTGGTCTCGCCAACCCGGCCCAGCAAATGCAGGTCCGCCAGACTGTCGGCATTGTCAACGCCGTCTTTTGTGTGCATCGGGGTGCGAATGATGCCCGCGGCTACCGTGTTTATGCGGATATTGTCCTTGGAAAATTCCGCAGCCAGTTGCGCCGAAATGGCCCGGATCGCGCCTTTGGCCGCCATTGGTGCGGTTATCGGCAGGCCGCCAAGGGCATGGTCAAGAAGCGTGGTGCCAATATTAATAACATGGCCCGCCCCCTGCTTTTGCATTTCCGGTATTGCCGCCTGGGTGGTGAAGTAGGTTCCCTTCAGGCCAATAGAGAGGAACTTGTCGAGGTGCGCCTCATCAACCTCCAAAAACGACCGGGGTTCAAAAACGCCGGCGTTGTTGATCAACACGTCAACGCGGCCAAATTTTTCCACCGCCGTCTCAACCAGCTTCCGGCCGGTCTCAGCTTTGCCGATGTCGCCGGCAACAATGACGGCATCTTCCGGCTGGCCTAAATCAGCATAGGCCTTTTGCAGGCGTTGTTTATTGCTGGAATTCATTACCACGCGGTAATCCTTGTCCAAAAGGGTCTTGGCGAGTTCAAATCCAATACCCGATGAAGCGCCAGTTACGATTGCTACTTTTTTATTTTTAGTCATGGTTTTTCTCCTAAAAAGGTCGGTTTTTGTTTCTACGGGGAATATAAGCTTTGTTATTTGTTCAGATTAGATGTAAAATAGGAGAATGATTTATGCAGAAAATGCAATAATAGGAATGTGAAGCATGGATCGGCTTGGTGCCATATCGCTTTTTACCAAGGTGGTAGAAACCGGATCATTCTCTGAAGCGGGCCGCCACACCGGGCGCTCACCCGCATCGGTCTCACGGCAGATCAAAGAGCTTGAGGAGTGGATTGGTGGGCGGCTTTTCACCCGCACCACCCGCAAGATTTCCCTGACCGAGATCGGACGTTCTTATTACGGGCGCGTCAGGCACATTCTTCTTGATCTGGAAGAGGCCCAGGTTATTGCCGCCGGTATGCAAGATTATCCGACTGGCAACATCCAGATTTCGGTGTCGGCCAGTATGGAACCACACTTAACAGTTGCCGCGGCCGACTTTCAGGCGCGCTGGCCGGGGGTGGAATTCATTTTCTCGGTCACTGATGAGGTTGTCGATCTGGTGAAGGAAGGGATTGATATGGCGGTCCGGATTGGACGGTTGCAGGATTCAAGCCTCAAAGCGCGGAAGATTGGTGAAGCTGAGAGGGTTATTTGCACCAGCCCGAAATATCTTGAAGCATCTGGAACGCTGGAACGGGCAGAGGATCTTCAAAACCATAGTTGCCTTACTTTCCGATCCTCCCCTGGTTATAACATTTGGCAATTCAAGCGTGGCAGTAAAACCATCGATGTTCGGGTTGAGGGGCGTTTTCGTGCTAACTCCGGCCCGGCCCTTGTTTGTGCTGCCCGCCTTGGCATGGGCATCATTTTGGTGCCGGAATGGCTGGTCGGCCCCTTCCTCAAATCAGGTGAACTGGTTTCACTGCTTGAAAACGAACAATTGAGTGAAGCGACAACACCGATCTACGCCGTTCACGCTTATGAGCGGTTTGTTCCCCCAAAAGTGAAAGTTTTCACAGACTATCTGGTCGAACGGTTTAGCAAAAATTATGTGTGGTCCTCCCTGACATAATTAAAAGGGTTTTTTACTCCTAGAAGAATATGTCAATTTCTTTATCGGGTATGCGCCTTAAAATTAACAATTTTTTTCATAAACATTGACCTTTCCGGGAAAGGTGGTATGAGTTTCACCGGCCTTAAAAATTATATAAAATTCCATACCAAAATTGGAGACTTCCATGAAATTCTCAAAACCCTTTTTTATTGTAGGCTTGGTCATTGCGTCTTTTTTAAGCCCTGCCACATTAATGGCTCAAGACGCCGCCGATGAGGCACCCCAGGTGGTAAACTGGGCAACCCAATGCAGCACTACGGTCAGGGACGGGGAAATAAGCTGTTTTATGGAACAAAAGATCGCGCTGCGCGAATCCGGGCAATTAGTGGTAGCGATTACTATTCAGGTTCCTCCTGAAACCAGGATTCCATCGGTGGTGATCCAGGTTCCTCTGGGGGTTTTCATCCCCGGTGGCGTTATCGCCCAGGTTGATGATGGTTTGGCCCAAACTTATGAAATTAAAACCTGTGACCAAGCCGGGTGTTATGTCGGCGATCCACTTTCAAGTGAATTTTTGAGCGCCATGGAAGCGGGGCAAACGCTTAATATAAAATTCCAGAATTTTTCCCAAGAGGAAATTGTCATTCCGGTTCCCCTTACCGGATTTTTGGATTCCTATTATAAAATCAGGTAATTTAACCGGATTTTTCCATGAAGTGCCTGCTCTTTCTGTTATGGAGCATTTGATATTGGCGTTGGTGGTGATCCGCCAGTTGCCGTGATCCCATAAATTATGGTGTGCCTGAAGCAGGGAATTTTTTGACGTTGATTTTTTCGACGGAAATATAACCCGAGCTCGTTTTATGGTTGTGAGGTGGCGAAGCCAACAACGATCTGAAAGGAAAAAATTATGAAAAAAATAATCATGACAGCACTCTTTATAACCCCGCTGCTGGCGTCCGCTCCGGCGCTGGCGGAACCCGACCAGGCAGAGATGATAAAACGCGGCGAAGAAAAATTTGCCGAAGTTGACATAAACGGCGATGGCATCATTAGCCGCAGTGAATTTGAGGGCCAGCGGGACCAGCATTTTGCCGAGACCGACGCCAATGGCGATGGCCAGCTCAGCTATGATGAAGCCATTCAGATGTTTAAAAAGCGCATGGCAGGAATGGGCGAACGCGCCGCCGGGAACGGCAATATGATCCAGGGAAAAATGTTCAGCCGCCTGGATGTTGACGGTGATGGATTTGTCACCCGGGAAGAATTCGATGTCATCACAAACCGGCAATTTAAAAACATGGACTCAGACCTTGATGGTCAGGTAACATTTACAGAAGCCCAGGCTGCCGCACGTGAAAGACATCAAAAAAGATCAAGGGGCCGGAAATAGGCAAGGGCCTGCATGTGTACTTTAGCCCGGAAACGTTTCCCCCAACGAGCAACCACTGAAGAAGGTGATGGGCGAAAGAAAGAAAGATGCAGATTTGCTAAAATCGGCAGCGGCAGGCAGCATGAGGGCCTGCCGCACCCTTGTTGATGGCCATTTGAAACTGATGCTTGGATTGGCCTACCAGATGCTGGGCGATGTCACCGAGGCCGAAGACATTTCCCAGGAAGCCTTCTTAAGGCTCTGGAAACAAGCTCCATTTTGGCGGGCGGATGCAAAAATCAGTGTCTGGCTGTACCGGGTGGTCTATAATCTCTGTATCGACCGGTTGCGCAAAACCAAAAGGATGTCGGGCGAGGACATCCCGGAAATCCCAACAGCGCCAACCCAGATGGGCGACATACATAAGGGGGAAATGGCTGAAATTATTAATAATGCCCTTTTGACCCTTCCTGACCGGCAGCGGGCGGCGATCACCCTGGTCCACCTCCAGGAAAAGAGCAACATCGGCGCTGCTGAAATTATGGGGGTAAGTGTGGAAGCTCTGGAATCACTACTATCGCGAGGGCGCAAAGGCCTGAAAGCGCGCCTTGGTAATGAAGGAAAAAACCTGATAGGAGGGTTATGATGGCCAGAAAAAAGAAACCACAGGAATGGGATATGCCCGGTTTTAAAAATCATATTGCCATGCCCGAGCCTTCCGAGGATCTGGTGGAAAAAATTATGGCTGATGCCCAAGCGACCCTGGGGGCAGCGTCGTGGAAAACCATCCTGTGGCCGTTTGGCGCGGTGTGGAAACCGGTGATGGTATTAAGCGCGTCAGTTTTTCTTGGGGTTTGGGTTGGTTTTGCTGAATTGGCCAAGGATGAGGCGTTTATCGATGCTGAAATCGAAGCGATTTTCTGGGGGTAACACCATGAAATACAAAAAAATCCTTTACGGCATTTTGTTGGTGTCTTTGGCCCTCAACCTGTTTTTTGCCGGGGTTTTTACAACATTTGTCCTGCGCCCAGGGCCGCTCAAGCCTTTTGGCTCAAATGAAATGTTTAATTTTGAAGCCGCCCGCGACGCCGTTGATCCCGAGTTCCAGCCGGTGGTCGATGAAATCTGGGGCGATTTTAAAATGGGCCGAAGATCTATGTTCCGGAACATTTTCCGCTTTCGCCGGGACACCCAGCAAATCCTGACAGCCGACCAGTTTGATGCCGAGGCGTTTGAGGACCTGTCGTTAAGAATCTTTAGCGCCACCGAAGGCATGCGTACGGCGATGCAATCGGTGATTGTTGACCTGGCCACCAGCCTGCCTGATGCCGAGCGCAAGAAATACTTCAAAGCCGGGTTTGACCGCACCAACATAGAGCGCCCGCGCCGCCGCCTTGGTCGGGATGACGACGACCGGGATTAGGCTGGAAAGCTAAATCTGGCGAGGCTTGCATTCTCCCGGGACCAGCCGCTGGCTGGCCAAAAAAGCAAATTGATTGCATTGGCTGGAAATCCCAATTACAGTTCCAGCACCCATGGGGTTCTCATGAATGGAATCCTGGTTAATCCATGGTGCTAGTAACAAAAACAACTGCGGGGGCAAGTGTATGGCTGATAGTTCAACAAGTGCGAAAGGAGCCGGGCGTGACCGGTTCATCGTTCTGGCGGCGGTCGTCGCTGCGGTTGTGGTCGCGTGGATCTACATCGTAAATCAATCCCAGGGAATGTCCGGCATCGGCTCATTAGAGGCCTGGACCGCAGTCGATTTGTTGCTGTTATTCGTGATGTGGACGATCATGATGATCGGCATGATGCTGCCGAGCGCGGTTCCGCTATTCTTGAATTTTACCGCCGAAACCCGGCAGAAGCACAAGGACCAAGGCGCATTTGCGCCGGCCACTGCGTTGGCGCTGGGCTTTGTCACGGTGTGGACCGGTTTCAGCGTCGTGGCAACGATCGGGCAATGGGCCCTGCACCAGGTGGCCCTGCTTTCGCCGATGATGGTAAGCACAAGTCAGGTGTTGAGCGGCATTCTGCTGGTTGCCGCGGGTATCTATCAGTTAACTCCTATCCAATACAATCTGTTGAAACGGTGCCGGCAGCCGCTCCATTTCCTGCGCCTGAATTGGCGAGGAGGAACCGGTGGCGCCTTCCGCATGGGACTGGAACACGGCGCTTATTGCGTCGGGTGTTGCTTCGTCCTGATGGGTATCCTGTTCTTCGGGGGTGTGATGAACCTAATGTTGTTGGTGGCGGTCTCGGTGTTCGTGCTGTTCGAGAAAGCCCTTCCCTTCGGTCACATCGCAGGAAAAGTCAGCGGGCCGCTCCTTATCGCCGCCGGCATCTACGTCTTCGTCTAGCCTTGGCACCAAAAATCTTACAACCGTCTAGGCTTTGACGGATGATAGAAAAAAGCGCCGGAACGGGGAGGGGGATCCATTCCGGCGCCAAGAGAATTTAATTTATTTAACTTTCAAGCGCGGCGGTGGCGAACAAAACGCTAAACTGTTCGCACCAGATCACCACTGATTGATAGCGGCTTAAATCAGTGCCGGCGGGGATGGCATAATTTTGATTGCCAATATTCCCTTTAAGGACGCCGAGCGCAATATAGTCCGATCCCAGAACATCGTCCCGGCTTCCAGGATTTGGGTGGGCCACCAGCCAGACCTTCAGGTCGGGGCCATTGGTGACCTCAAAATCGCTAAAGGCTACGATCTTGCCACCATCGGTTCCCTGAAAAATTTCTGCCACGCCGTGGCCCTGGTGGATAGCATCGGCACCGACAAAATTACCGGCAACCAGCAGCGTTTCGGTTTCCGCGGCGGTGGCGGTCTCGTTGACTACGATATCAATCCAAAGTGGGCTGGCCAAATACCAGAAGGCATTTCCGGTAGCGAACCCGATGGCGCCGGCGATGGCGGCGGTTATAATTATTTTTTTCATTAAAAATTCCTGTTTCCTGTTTAATTTAAAATCGAGAAACAGGACATAAGGGCCCTGCCCCCAAGTTACCAATCAAATCAACACACGTTTTCTTGAAGGCCGGTTTATTTAGCATCGCGGGACGAGGAATGGGTATGAACCACCCTCCAGGCACCGTCGACATAGCGAAACAGGAAGGTCTGGAAACCGGTCTTGTCGAACTCAAACCCGCTAGAGCGAACTTTGCCTTTTACTTTAGTGTCGGCAATCGCCCAGGCAAAATCACCTTCGAAATGAATCTCGATATTTTCAAAATCCAGCGACAGGAATTCCAGGGCGTCTTTTTCCGGTTCGACATGGTTTGTAACGAGATCATCCAGGCCTTCGTTCTGGCCACCGGTTTCGACATATCTTGCCCCCTCAAAATCAAGAAAGTGCTCCCTGAACGGCGCCCCGTCACCGTTTTCCCAGCCGTATTCCACGGCGGCAATAATGTTTAAAATTGCCTCTCTGTCTTCTGGCGCCCTGAACCCTGAAAGCAGGAAGAAAATTGTGAAAAATATTGCAGATTTTCGAATAAACATTTTTTCTCCTTTTTAAATTTAGAATAACTCCAAATTTGGGTTAGCGGATTTCGAACGTGAGCGTTCCCCAGTCGGATTGATAGTCGGCGTCCGGATCGTCAATCTTTTTCATATGAATCAGGCTGATATACCAAATCCCTTTTGCTTCCGGAACAAATCCGGCCATGCCATTTTCATCGGTGCGTAACGTAACCGCATGTTTTTCATGCTCATTCTCGCCAACGAAACCTTGGTAACCGGCATAAACAAGCTGATTGCCCACGGGCTTTCCTTCATAAAGAACCTGGAAATCAAGGCCCTCGCCGGGCATCAGGCCGTAGGGATTGTCCTTCAGCACTATTTCGATTGGATATCCCAGCGCTTGGGAAAAATCATCGCTTCGTTCATTGCCGACCTGGAAGATTATCGTCACATGCTTGGAGTAACGTTCCCTGACGTCACCCGGGGACCCGCCCGCCTTGAACGCGGCCAGGGTATCCAGAATCCCATCGTGTTCAAGATAAGCGGCAAAGTCTTCCGCCGAAAGGGTGATCATATTCTGGCGAAGCGAAACACCGGCCACATATGTTCCTGGTGATCTGGTTTCGATGGTGAGAAACGATATGTTATCCGAATCATGCCAGGCGCTTAAAGGCGGATGCGTTTTCTGGCCATTATAGACCAGGCTGACATCCAGCATGCGCTCACGCGCAATGGCATTCAGACTTTCATCAAACGTTCCGTTCAAAAGCTTCAAAACAACGCCCGTGTCCGGTGCCATGAAATAGTTCTCCATCTTCAAAAACATTTCATGGGCGGTGGCTGCATGAAAGGGCACCGCTAACATCGAGCCCAAAAGAACCACCCTGAAAAAAGCATTTTTCATAGGATTTCCCCTTTATTTTCGCCACAGCCTCTAAAGGTTGTAAACAATCCCTAATTGACCGGGTGCGAAGACCAGTGGATGTGGGTAATTTTCCAGCCCTCGCCGTCACGCCGCAGAACCATGGTTCCGGTGCCCTGCAGGTTATAATCCTTGTCATTGAAGGTCCCGAAGGTCCGGGTTTCGCTGATCACGGTGGCCATGTCGCCCGAAGTCGTCTCGGTTTGTGAAATCAGCTCAATCGTCATGGCGCCGACAAACGCCATATCGGCGGGCAGGTGGTGGCCAGCGTATTCTTCAGCCGAGCGTTCGACATAACCGCTTTCATAAATCAAAACCCCGGCATCGAGAAAACCCAGTGCGCTTTCGCCATCGCCCGCTTTCAATGCCGCCTGAAACGCATTCACTGTGCCAGCCGGTGTCCCGACATCAAAATTACTAAGATCCACCGGCGGGGCATTGTCGTCAGCTTCAGCGACATCATGGCTTTCGCCCTCGTCATGGCTGTGGCCTTCACCCTCAATTTGGGGCAACGCCATAACGCCGAGGCCATAGCGGTAAACCAGGTCGGCGCCCTTGAGGCCGGTGATGCTGAGCAGCACCACGCCGACAATCATTATAACGGCAAAGAATTTTGGTAATGCCTTGCCTTTTTTCACTTCCAAAAATGACCAAACCCCGAGCGCGATAAAATAGCCCGCGGTGATCAATGCCCACAGCCGGTGATCCTTCATCGCCAGATGCGAGGGATCGTCATGGCCAACGGTGGCAAAGGCATAAAGCCCGCTTGCCACGGTTAGTACGGTAAATCCCGCACCGGCCCATAACATCCATAACGCCGCGGCCCTCGCCGAGGCTTGGCTGTCCTTGTTTTTGAAAAACCCGGCCAGCACATAAACCAGAGTGGCCGTGGTCAGAAGCCCGACGGTGAAATGAACGAACATCGGGTGCCAATTGGGTATAATCTCGGGCATGTTTGATCCTTTTGAAAAAATTGAGATCAGACTATTTCCCAAAATAATATAAACCGCAAGCGCTTTAACTATCTTGACGGCTTATTTTCCCCAGCCTATATCTTCCTCGCATGAAAAAGCGACCCGCCATAATCGTTATCACCGCGCTGGCCCTGATGTTTGCCTGGGTTACCCAGGCGATGGCGGCCCCGTGTCCGGCCAGCGCAGGGGCAAGCATGAGCCATGCCAGCCACACTATGGACGGCGCTTCACTTAAACATGGCTGCGCCGACTGCCAGACCACCCCAGAATGCACCGGGACTTCGCTGCACTGTTTGAAAGCAGATGAAAAATCCAATGCAGTACAGAAAACATTTAAAGCCGCGCCCGATCTGGCGCTGGCCCCGGTTCATGTTTCCTTCAAAATTAAACACCACCAGATCAGGGGTCCAAGTCCCGACCTAGCACGAACTTCCCTGAAGCCCCGTACTCTCAATTCTCTTCATATCCGCCTGCAGGTCTAGCCCTGCTCTTTAGTCGTTCCGACCGTTCTTGTGGGCGGTCCAAAAACCATTTTTGTAAATTTGAAGATTTGGATGAGAAGAAATGAGAATTCTAAAAAATGTGCTGGAACTGCTTACCTTTATCACAACCCTGATCCTTCCCGGGTTGGCGCTGGCCGGTGAGTATACCCTGAGCATCGATGAAATGCCGTTTTCGCCCTCCGGCAAGCAACGCACGGCGATTGCTATCAACGGCTCAGTCCCGGGCCCGACACTGCGCTGGCAGGAAGGTGAAGTTGTCACCATTCACGTCACCAATAACCTTAAGGAAGATGCTTCGATTCACTGGCACGGCGTTTTGGTGCCGGCGGATATGGATGGTGTCCCCGGGGTTAGCTTTAGCGGCATCAAACCAGGTGAGACCTTTACCTACACCTTTACCGTCAAGCAGTACGGCACCTACTGGTACCACAGCCATTCCGATCTGCAGGAACAGGCCGGTGTCTACGGCGCGTTGATCATCGACCCCAAAGCGGGTGATCCTTACGGCTATGACCGCGAACACACCATCCTGTTGTCGGACTGGACCGACGAAAAGCCGAAAAAGGTAATGGCGAATCTCAAGAAAAACAGCGATTATTACAATTATAACAAACGCACGGTCGGTGACTTTTTCCGCGATGTCAAAGCCGATGGCTTTGGCGCCACGGTGAAAGAGCGTATGGCCTGGGGCAAAATGCGCATGGACCCGACCGATATTTCAGATATTTCGGGCTACACCTTTTTAATGAACGGCCAGGCACCTGGCGAAAACTGGTGGGCTGAAACAAAACCAGGGGAAAAAGTACGTCTGCGGCTTATCAACGGCTCAGCGATGAGCTATTTCGATTTCACCATTCCGGGCCTCAAGATGAAAGTGGTCCAGGCCGACGGCCAGAATATCCGGCCGGTTATGGTCGACGAAATCCGTATCGGGACCGCCGAAACCTATGATGTGATTGTCGAAATTCCCGATGACCGCGCTTATACGATTTATGCCGCCGCGATGGACCGCACCGGCTATGCCCGCGGAACACTGTCGCCGAGGGCGGGCATGTTGGCGCCAATACCGGAAATGCGCCCGCGTCCGGTCCGCTCCCTGGCCGAAATGCCGGGAATGGCCGGAATGACGAATATGGCCGGTATGGGGGAAATGGACATGAC
>Ga0209987_10000972_pt1 | contig 15439 bp, 28 predicted proteins | sample N074metaG_FD_182134 | JGI IMG/M metagenome (GOLD analysis project Ga0209987, IMG submission 182134) | Deep subsurface microbial communities from Kermadec Trench to uncover new lineages of life (NeLLi) - N074 metaG (SPAdes) (version 2) | ecosystem: Environmental > Aquatic > Marine > Ocean trench... | reverse complement strand
ACGGCGCCCGAGCACCAATAGCGGCCCATGCCACCGAGCGCGCTGCCCAGTCCGATCCACAGGTAGGTGCTCATTGGGCGGCGCCATCGTCGTCGGCGAGTTTCTCGCGCAGCTTGCGCCAATACGCCAGGCGCTTGGCGATGTCGCGCTCGAAGCCACGCTCGCCGGGTCGATAATAGCGCTCGCGCGCCATGCCCTCGGGGAAATAGTCCTGGCCCGAGAAGCCCTCGGGCGTGTCGTGGTCGTAGGCATAGCCGTCGCCGTAGCCGAGTTCCTTCATCAGCCGGGTCGGCGCGTTCAGGATATGCTTGGGCGGCATCAGCGAACCATGCTCGCGGGCCGCCCGCTTGGCGGCGCCATAGGCCCGATAGGCGGCGTTCGACTTGGGCGCCGAGGCGAGGTAGATGCACGCCTGGACAAGCGCCAGCTCGCCCTCGGGCGAACCCAGGAAGTCGTAGGCCTGCTTGGCCGCGAGCGTCTGTATCAGCGCCTGCGGATCGGCCAGGCCGATGTCCTCGGACGCGAAGCGCACCATGCGGCGCACGATATAGAGGGGCGCCTCGCCGGCATCGAGCATGCGTGCCAGCCAGTAGAGCGCGGCGTCGGTGTCGGAACCGCGGAGCGACTTGTGCAGCGCCGAAATCAGGTTGTAGTGCCCTTCCTGCGCCTTGTCGTAGAGCGGCACGCGTTGCTGCACGACGCCGGCCAACTGGACCCGGTCGAGCGTCTGACCGGGCGCCAGCGCGAGCAGCTCCTCGGCGAGATTGAGCACGAAGCGGCCGTCGCCATCGGCCATCCCGCACAAGCCCGCGCGCGCGTCGTCGTCGAGCGGCAGCGCACGCCCCTCCTCGGCCTCGGCGCGCTGGAGCAGCGTTTCCAACGCGGCATCGTCGAGCCGCTCGAGCACGAACACCTGGCAGCGCGATTGCAGCGCGCCGATCAATTCGAACGACGGGTTCTCGGTAGTCGCGCCGACCAAGATGACGGTGCCGTCCTCGACATGCGGCAGAAGACCGTCCTGTTGGGCGCGGTTGAAACGGTGGATTTCGTCGATGAACAGCAGCGTGCCCTTGCCGTCCTTGCGGCGCTCGGCCGCCGCGGCGAACACCTTGCGCAAATCGGCGACGCCCGAGAACACCGCCGACAGCGGGGCGAAATCAAAATCTGTGTGATCGGCGAGTAGCCGGGCGATCGTCGTCTTGCCCGAGCCCGGCGGGCCCCACAGGATCATCGAGGCCAGGCGCCGCTCGGCGAGCATCCGCCCGATCGGGCCGTCCGGCGCGATAAGGTGGTCCTGGCCGACGACCTCGGCGAGTGATTTGGGGCGCAGCCGGTCGGCCAGCGGACGCGGCGCCTGCGCCTCGAACAACGTCGTCATGCGATCGCTCCCGGCCGCGCGGCGCGGCGCGCCGGCGACCGCCGGGGCTTACTCTTCGTTCTCGTCGGCGTCGGCATCCATGACGGGGCCCGAATCGAGGCCCTTGGCTTCGGGGTCGCGGTCGACGAGTTCGATGATCGCCATCGGCGCCGAATCGCCGTAACGGAAACCGGCGCGCAACACGCGGGTATAGCCGCCGGCGCGATCGGAATAGCGCGGGCCGAGCGTGGTGAACAGCTTGTCGGCGATCTTCTCGTCGCCAAGCCTGGAGATTGCCTGACGCCGGGCGTGCAGGCCGCCCCGCTTGCCGAGCGTGATGAGCCGGTCGACGATAGGCCTAAGTTCCTTGGCCTTGGGCAAGGTCGTTTTGATTTGCTCGTGCTTGAGCAAAGCGACCGCCATGTTGGCGAACATCGCCTTGCGGTGGCTCGATGTGCGGTTGAGCTTACGACCGCTGTTGCCATGACGCATGACCGACTCCTTCTAACCGTCGCGACCTTGGGCGCGACTAAAACGGTTCGTCGAGACGCTTGGCCATATCCTCGACGTTCTCGGGCGGCCAATTGGAGACTTCCATACCGAGATGCAGGCCCATCTGCGCCAGCACCTCCTTGATCTCGTTCAGCGACTTTCGGCCGAAGTTCGGTGTCCTGAGCATTTCCTGTTCGGACTTCTGTACGAGATCACCGATGTAGACGATGTTGTCGTTCTTCAGGCAGTTGGCCGAACGGACCGAAAGCTCGAGTTCGTCGACCTTGCGCAGGAGGTTCGGATTGAACGCCGGCTCGGGTGCTTGCTCATCGGCGACGGCGACAGCCGGCTCGTCGAAGTTGACGAACAGCTGCAACTGGTCCTGCAGGATGCGCGCGGCGAGCGCCACGGCGTCCTCGGGTCCCACCGCGCCATTGGTCTCGACCTGCATCAAGAGCTTGTCGTAGTCGGTGACCTGGCCGACGCGCGCGTTCTCGACCTTGTACGCGACCTTGCGCACCGGGCTGAACAGCGAGTCGACCGGAATCAGGCCGATCGGCGCTTCTTCGCTGCGGTTCAACGTCGCCGCGACATAGCCCTTGCCGGTCTCGACCGTCATCTCCATCGTCAGGCTGGCGCCCTCGTCGAGTGTGCAGATGTGGTGGTCGCTATCCATGATCTCGATGTCGTGGCCCGTGTCGATGGCGGCGGCGGTGATTTCGCCGGGGCCGGTCGCCGCGAGCGTCATGCGTTTGGGACCATCGCCATGCATGCGCAAGCCCATCGACTTGACGTTCAGCACGATGTCGGTGATGTCCTCGCGCACACCGGGCAGCGAAGAGAATTCGTGCAGCACGCCATCGATCTGGATCGAGCTCACCGCGGCGCCTTGCAGCGACGACAGGAGCACGCGACGCAAGGCGTTGCCGAGCGTCAGCCCGAATCCGCGCTCGAGCGGTTCGGCGACGATCGTCGCCTCGCGCCCGGCGTCTTTGCCGGCCTCGATGCTCAGCTGCGACGGTTTGATCAATTCCTGCCAATTCTTCTGGATCACGGAGATATCCTCACGAGCTCGGGCGGACGTCACGTCCACCACCTTTTTCAGTACGTTAGCAACTCTCGGGCCGCGGCGACGCCGCGGCTGCCACCGCTATACGCGGCGGCGTTTCGGCGGTCGGCAGCCGTTGTGCGGGATCCGGCTCACGTCGCGGATCGAGGTGATCGTGAGGCCGACGGCCTGCAAGGCGCGCAGTGCCGATTCACGGCCCGAACCGGGGCCTCGCACCTGGACCTCGAGCGTCTTCATGCCGTGTTCCTGCGCCTTGGTTCCGGCGTTCTCGGCCGCCATCTGGGCAGCGTAGGGCGTCGATTTACGCGACCCCTTGAAACCCTGGCTCCCCGCCGATGCCCAGGAGATCGCATTGCCCTGGGCGTCGGTGATGGTGATGATGGTGTTGTTGAACGTCGCGTTGACATGCGCCACGCCCGACGAAATGTTCTTCCGTTCGCGGCGCTTGACGCGGGATGCCTGATCTTTCGCCATGCTGGCCCCCTACTTCTTTCTGCCGGCGATCGGCCGCGCGGGACCCTTGCGGGTGCGCGCATTGGTGTGGGTGCGCTGGCCGCGCACCGGCAGGCCGCGGCGATGGCGCAGGCCTCGATAGCAGCCCATGTCCATCAGTCGCTTGATGTTCATCGCGACGTCGCGCCTGAGATCGCCTTCGACCCAGTAGTCCTTGTCGATGACCTCGCGGATGCGCATCACTTCGGCATCGGCAAGCTGGTTGACGCGGCGCTCGAGCGGAATGCCGACCTTCTGGCAAATCTCACGCGACTTGGTGAGACCGATGCCAAAGATGTAGGTCAACGCGATTTCGACGCGCTTGTTCGTGGGTATGTTGACGCCGGCGATGCGGGCCACGGCTAAATCTCCTCAACTGAAGGCAAACCGTTCCCCGCAAAGGCCCGACATGGAGCCCGGTGGGAGCGGAGCGCGATTATATGAATGTAGCGGTGCAAGTCAATTCTCTCCGATGCCGTCAACGACAGCGCGAAGCTGGCGTGTGACCTCGTCGATGTCGGCCATGCCGTCGACCGATCGCAGCATGCCGCGCGCCGCGTAATACGGCAGCAGCGGCGCGGTCTGGGCGTGATAGGCAACCAACCGCGCAGCCATGGTCTCGGCGTTGTCGTCCTTGCGCCTGGTGAACGCGCTGGCGCCGCACAGGTCGCAGACATTCTCGACCTTGGGGCAGTTGAACTGATCGTTGTAGGCGGCGCCGCAATTGGTGCAGGAGAAGCGGCCCGCGATGCGTCCGACCAAGGCGTCGTCATCGACCGTCATCTCGAGCACGCCGTCGATGCGCTGGTTGCGCTCGGCCAGCATGGCGTCGAGTGCCTTGGCTTGGTCCAGAGTGCGCGGAAAACCGTCGAGGATGAAGCCGCTCGCGCAGTCGGGCTCGGCGATCCGCTCGGCGATGATCGAGACGACGATGTCGTCCGAGACCAAATCGCCGGCCTCCATCACCGCCTCGGCCTGCTTGCCAATCTCGGTGCCGGCGGCGACCGCGGCGCGCAGCATGTCGCCGGTCGAGAGCTGTACCAGGCAATAGGTACTCTCCAAGCGCTTCGCCTGAGTACCCTTGCCGGCGCCCGGGGGGCCCAACACGATCAAGTTCATTAGCGCCGCCCCCGCAGCTTGGCCTTCTTGATCAGTCCCTCGTACTGATGCGCGAGCAGGTGCGAATGGATTTGGCCAACCGTGTCCATGGTTACCGTCACGACGATCAGCAGCGATGTGCCGCCGAAGTAGAACGGGATGGCGTACTGCGAGATCAAAATCTCGGGAAGCAGGCAGACCGCGGCGAGATAGGCCGCGCCGACACAGGTCAACCGTGTCAGGACATAATCGAGATATTCCGCGGTGTTCTTGCCGGGCCGGATGCCGGGGACGAAACCGCCGTACTTCTTCAGGTTGTCGGCCGTGTCGCCCGGATTGAAGACGACCGCCGTATAGAAGAAGCAGAAGAAGATGATGCCCGACATATAAAGCAGAATGAACGCCGGCTGGCCGCGCCCGAGCCATCCCGCCAGCGTGCCCAGCCATTCGGGACCCTGGCCCGCGCTGAAACCCGCCAGCGTCAGCGGCAGCAGCAGGATCGAGCTGGCGAAGATCGGCGGGATGACGCCCGCCGTGTTGAGCTTGAGCGGCAGGTGTGAACTTTCGCCGCCGAACATCTTGGCGCCGACCTGGCGTTTCGGATACTGCACGACGATGCGCCGTTGGGCGCGCTCCATGAAGACGATGAACATGATGACGCCAACCACCATGATCATCAGGAAGATGATGAAGAACGCCGACAGCGCGCCGGTGCGGCCGAGCTCGAGGGTGCCGGCGATCGCCCGCGGCAATTCGGCGACGATGCCCGCGAAGATGATCAGCGAGATGCCGTTGCCGACGCCGCGCGCGGTGATCTGCTCACCCAGCCACATCAGGAACACGGTGCCGCCGACCAGCGTAATCACCGTGGTGAGGCGGAAGAACATGCCGGGATCGATGACGGCGCTGCCCGCCGGGCCGATCATGCCCTCGACACCGACCGCGATACCGTAGCCCTGGAACGTCGCCAGAAGAACCGTGCCGTAGCGCGTGTACTGATTGATCTTCTTGCGGCCCGATTCGCCTTCCTTCTTGAGCTGCTCGAGATGCGGCGAGACGGTCGTCAAGAGCTGGATGATGATCGATGCCGAGATGTACGGCATGATGTTCAGGGCGAAGATCGTCATGCGCCCCAAGGCACCGCCGGCGAGCATGTTGAACATGCCCAAGATGCCGCCCGCGTTCTGCTCGAAGATATCTTCCAGGATCGCCGGGTCGATACCAGGAATCGGGATGTAGGTCCCGAGACGATAGATGACCAGGACCGCGAGCGTGAACCACAAACGCTTCTTGAGCTCCGTCGCCTTGCCGAGGGCGGCGAAGTTGAGGTTCGCGGCGAGTTGTTCTGCGGCCGATGCCATGTATCGTATTCCCGCCTAGGCCTCTGGCGCCTCGGCCCGCGCTTCGGCCTTGGACGATGCCTCGGCTTCGGGCGCGGCGGGCAGGATCAGCGTTCCGCCGACCTTCTCGACCGCCGCAATCGCCGAGCGCGAGGCGCCGTCGACCGTGATGTCGAGCTTGGCCTTGAGTTCACCGCGGCCGAGCAGACGCACGCCGTCGTCGCGCTGCTTGCGGACCAACCCGGCGGCCATCAGCGCGGCGCGGTCGACCGGCTTCTTGGCGTCGATGCGGCCTTCGTCGATGGCCTGCTGCAAGCGATCGAGGTTGACCACCTCGAAGGTCTTGGCGAAGCGGTGATTGGTGAAGCCACGCTTGGGCAACCGCCGATAAATCGGCATCTGACCGCCCTCGAAGCCCTTGATCGCCACACCACTGCGCGACTTCTGGCCCTTGTGGCCACGACCCGACGTCTTTGCCGTCCCCGAGCCGATGCCCCGACCAACCCGCTTGGGCGCCTTGCGCGCACCAGGAATGTCGGAAAGTTCGTTCAGTTTCATATCGTTACAACCCTTATTGCGGCTTTCAAGGCCTATTCGACGTCCTCGATACGCACGAGGTGCGAAATCTTGTTGGCCATGCCGCGCACAGCGGGCGTGTCTTCGAGCACGCGCGTGCGATGCATCTTGTTCAGGCCGAGGCCGATCAGCGTCTGGCGCTGCTTCTTCTGCCGTCCGATCGGGCTGCCGGTCTGCGTGACACGGACCGTCTTTTTGGCTGCCGACATGGCGCTACTCCTTGGCGTCCTTGGCCGGCTTCTTCTCGCGCCGGCCGATGATGTCGCTGACTTTCTTGCCGCGGCGCGCCGCGACCTGGCGCGGCGAGCGCAGCTTGGTCAGCGCGTCGAAGGTGGCGCGCACCATATTGTGCGGGTTCGAGGTGCCAATCGACTTGGTCACGACATCGTGCACGCCGAGCGTCTCGAAGACGGCGCGCATCGGGCCGCCCGCGATGATGCCGGTCCCCGGCGGCGCGGCGCGCAGGACGACGCGGCCGGCGCCAAAGTGCCCGGTGACGTCGTGGTGCAGCGTCCGGTTTTCGCGCAGCGGCACGCGGATCAATTCGCGCTTCGCCTTCTCGGTCGCCTTGCGGATCGCCTCGGGCACCTCGCGGGCCTTGCCCGCGCCGAAGCCGACCCGCCCCTTGGTGTCGCCAACCACGACGAGCGCGGCGAAGCCGAAGCGCCGCCCGCCCTTCACCACCTTGGCCACGCGATTGATGCTGACCAGCTTGTCGACGAGATCGCCGTTTTCCGCCCCGCGTCGGTCCGTGAATGCCATACCAATCGGTCCTTAGAAGTTCAGCCCGCCTTCGCGGGCCGAATCAGCCAGCGCCTTGACGCGGCCGTGAAAAATGCAGCCGCCGCGGTCGAAGACGACGTCGGTGACACCAGCAGCCTTCGCGCGTTCGGCGATCAACGCGCCGACGCGCGCCGCCGCCGACTTGTCGGCGCCGGTCTTCAGTTCGCCGCGCAGGTCCTTTTCCATGCTCGACGCCGCGACCAGCGTGGCGCCCTTCGCATCGTCGATGACCTGCGCGTAGATGTGCTTGGACGAGCGAAACACGCTGAGCCGCGGACGTCCCTTGCCACGCTTGGCGAGGCTGCCGCGCACGCGTCGCTTGCGCCGAATGTATAGATCCCGTGTTTTGAACATTATCGCGCCACCTATTTCTTCTTGCCTTCTTTGCGCCGGACCCATTCGTCGGCGTATCTGATACCCTTGCCCTTGTAGGGCTCGGGTTTGCGGAACGCGCGGATCTCGGCCGCCGCCTGGCCGACACGCTGCCGATCGGCGCCGGAAACCGTAATCTGGTTGGGCCGCTCGCAGGTAATCGTCAGGCCCTCCGGAATTGGAAAGACGATGTCGTGGCTATAGCCCAACTGCAGCGTCAGCGTCTTTCCGTCGACCGCCGCGCGGTAACCGACGCCAATGATGTCGAGCCGCTTGGAGAAACCCTCCGAGACGCCGACCACCATATTGGCGATCACGCTGCGCGCGGTGCCCCACATCGCTTGGGCCCGCTTGCCGTCGTGGCTCGGCCGCACCCAGATCTGAGAGTCCTCGACGCTGATGTCGACATCGGGCAGCCGCGGCGAGCGGAGTTCGCCAAGCTTACCCTTGATCGTCACCCGCGCATCGCTCATCGCGAACTCGACGCCGGCGGGGATGGCGACCGGATGTTTGCCAACTCGGGACATCACCTGACTCCTAGAATACCGTGCAGAGCACTTCGCCGCCGACGTGCGCCTCGCGCGCCTCGCCATCCGACATCACGCCACGCGGCGTCGAGAGGATCGAGATGCCGAGCCCGTTGTAAACCCGCGGCAGGTCCTTGACCGGCGAGTAGACGCGGCACCCCGGCTTCGAGACACGGCTGATCTCACGGATCGCCGGCTCGCCCTCGGTGTACTTGAGTTCGATCGTCAGCGCGCTCTTGCCGCCATCGAAGTCTTGCTTCTCGTAGCCACGGATATAACCCTCGCGGACCAACACTTCCAGAACCCGGGCGCGAATTTTCGACGCCGGACTGACGACCGACGGCAGGTTCGCGCGCTGGCCGTTGCGGATGCGGGTCAACATATCGCCCAAGGGATCGCTCATTGTCATATCGGGTCCTCCCCTACCAACTCGCCTTGACGACGCCGGGAACCTGACCGGCCAACGCCAATTCGCGCAGCGCAATGCGGGACATCTTGAATTTGCGGTAATAGCCGCGCGGCCGGCCCGTGATTAGGCACCGGTTGCGGACACGCGTCTTCGACCCGTCACGCGGCAGCGCGGCCAGCTTGAGCCGGGCGGCGAACCGCTCCTCCTGGGGCAACGACTGGTCGTTGGCCACCCCGAGGAGATTGGCGCGCCGCGCGGCATATTTCTTGACCGTGCGCTGGCGCCGCAAATTCTTCTCAACTGCGCTCTTCTTCGCCATCTATTGAACCTCGTTCGGTCGTCGTTTGTCGTTAAGCGTTGAACGGCATCTCGAAACCGGCGAGCAGCGCGCGTGCTTCATCGTCGGTGTCGGCCGTCGTCACAATGACGATGTCCATGCCCCGTACATTGTCGATCTTGTCGTAGTCGATCTCGGGGAACACGATCTGCTCCTTGATCCCAATCGCGAAATTACCGCGCCCGTCGAAGCTTTTTGGCGAGACGCCGCGGAAATCGCGCACGCGCGGCAAGGCGATCGTGATCAAACGGTCGAGAAACTCATACATCCGGGTGCGCCGAAGCGTCACCTTGACGCCGATCGGCATGCCCTCGCGCAGCTTGAACGCCGCGACCGAGCGCTTCGCCTTGATGACGATCGGTTTCTGGCCGGTAATCAACGTCATCTCGTTGACCGTCGAGGCGATGACCTTGCTGTCACCGGTCGCCTCGCCGACGCCCATATTGACGACGATCTTGTCCAAACGCGGCACTTGCATCGGATTGGCGTAGCCGAACTGCTTCAGCAGTTTCGGCCGCACGACCGTTTGGTAATGTTCTTTCAAACGCGGGGTCATAACGGTTTCTCTCTCTCGGCTCTTTGCCGCCTCAGACGTCGATGATCTCGCCGGAGCGCTTCGCGTAGCGCACCTTGCGGCCGTCGTCGAGGAAGCGGTAGCCGACACGGGTCGGCTCGCCGGTCTTGGGGTCGACATGGGCGACGTTCGAGACGTGGAGACTGCCTTCCTTCTCGATGATGCCGCCCGGATTGGCTTGCGAAGGCCGAGTGTGGCGCTTGACCATGTTGACGCCCTGCACGAGCAGGCGTTGCTCCTTGCGCATGACCTTCAACACGCTGCCCTTCTTGCCCTTTGCGCGGCCGGTCAGGACGATCACCTCGTCGCCCTTCTTGACGCGTAGTTTCGTGGCCATCACAACACCTCGGGTGCGAGCGAAATGATCTTCATGAACTTCTTCGCCCTGAGCTCGCGCGTCACCGGGCCAAAGATGCGCGTGCCGATCGGTTCGCCCTGCGGCGTGATCAGGACGGCGGCGTTGCGATCGAAGCGAATCGACGTGCCGTCGGCCCGCCGGATCTCCTTGGCGGTGCGCACGATGACCGCGCGATGCATATCACCCTTCTTCACCTTGCCGCGCGGGATGGCGTCCTTGACCGAGACGACGATGACGTCGCCGACATTGGCCGTGGTCCGCTTCGAACCGCCCAGCACCTTGATGCACTGCACCCGACGCGCGCCGGAGTTATCAGCGACATCCAGGTTGGTTTGCATCTGAATCATGACATATCCTTCCTACCGCATGGTCGAGCCGCTTAGGCGGCGTCGCCCAATACTTCCCAATGCTTGGTCTTCGACAGCGGCCGCGTTTCGCCGATGCGCACCGCATCACCGATTTTGCAACGGTTGTCGGCATCATGCGCGGCGTACTTCTTCGAACGCCGAATGAACTTCTTGTACATCGGGTGGCGCACACGGCGGTCGACGCGGACAATAACGGTCTTGTCGCCTGCCACGCTCACCACCGTCCCACTCATAACTCGTCCCGGCATCACAGCACTCCTAAGACGCAGCGCGGGCATGAACCCGCAACTCGGTTTTGATGCGCGCTATATCGCGCCGAACGTTGCGCACACGCGCCGTATTCTCGAGCTGGCCGGTGGCCCGTTGGAAGCGCAGATTGAACGCCTCCTTCTTGAGCTCGACAAGCGCATCCGACAGCTCGTCAGCGGTCTTCGTGCGGACTTCTTCGGCCTTCATCGCCTAAACCTCCTCGGGGCGCACAACGATGCGCGTCTGAACTGGCAGCTTCGCCGCGCCGCGGTCGAACGCCTCGCGGGCGATAACCTCGTCCACACCATCGACCTCGAACATGATGCGGCCCGGCTTGACCCGCGCCATCCAATACTCGGGCGAGCCCTTGCCCTTGCCCATGCGTACCTCGGTCGGCTTGGTGCTGACCGGCACGTCTGGAAAAATCCGGATCCAAACGCGCCCGGCGCGCTTCATCCGACGCGTGATGGCGCGCCGCGCAGCCTCGATCTGGCGCGCTGTAACGCGGCCCGGCGTCGTCGCCTTCAGCCCAAAGGAACCGAAATTGAGTTCGGTCCCCCCCTTGGCCAGGCCATGCACGCGGCCCTTGTGGGCCTTGCGATACTTCGTCCGCTTGGGGCTCAACATGTCGAAACGTCCTTCACACTAAAATCTTAACCGCGTCCGCCGGTCTGCTGTTCCGTGGCGCGTTTGTCCTGCGCCATCGGGTCGTGCTCCATGATCTCGCCCTTGAAGACCCAGACCTTGACGCCGCAGGTGCCATAGCTCGTCATCGCTGTCGTGGTGCCGTAATCAACGTCGGCGCGCAGCGTGTGCAGCGGCACGCGGCCCTCGCGGTACCACTCGGTGCGCGCGATCTCGGCGCCGCCCAAACGGCCGCCGCAGTTGATCCGGATGCCTTCCGCGCCGAGCCGCATCGCCGACTGCACGGCGCGTTTCATGGCGCGGCGGAAACCGATGCGCCGCTCGAGCTGCTGGGCGATGTTCTCGGCGACCAGCTGTGCGTCGATCTCGGGCTTGCGAATTTCGACGATGTTGAGATGCACCTCGCCGCCGGTCATCGCGGCGATATCGACGCGCAGCTTCTCGATGTCGACGCCCTTCTTGCCGATGACGACGCCGGGTCGCGCGGTGTGGATCGTGATGCGCGCTTTCTTGGCCGGCCGCTCGATAACGACCCGGCTGACGCCGGCCTGGGCCAGGCGCTTCTTCAGATATTTGCGCAGGCGGAGGTCCTCGTGCAGCAAATCGGCGTAGTTGCCGTCGGCGTACCAGCGCGAGTCCCAGGTCCGGTTGATCCCCAGACGCAGGCCGATCGGATTGACCTTCTGGCCCATTAGATTTGCTCCTCGCGTTCGCGTACGATCACGGTCAAGTGGCTGAATGGCTTCTCGATACGGGCGACGCGGCCGCGCGCACGGGCGCGCCAGCGCTTCATGACCATGGCCCTGCCGACCGTTGCCTCGGCGACATAAAGTCGGTCGACGTCGAGATTGTGGTTGTTCTCCGCGTTGGCGATCGCGGACTGCACGGTCTTGCGCACGTCGCCGGCGATGCGGCGGCGCGAGAAGCTCAACCGGCTCAGCGCATCGTCGACCGCTAGGCCGCGGATGCTCTCGGCGACCAAATTCAGCTTTTGCGCGCTGATGCGCAGCCGGCGCGTCATCGCCATCGCCTCGTTTTCCGCCAATCGGCGCTCGTTGGCCTGCTTACCCATGCCGTTAATTCCTCCGCACTTTCTTGTCGGCGGTGTGGCCGTGGTAAGTCCGGGTCGGCGAGAACTCGCCGAGCTTGTGGCCGACCATGTTCTCGGTCACCAGCACGGGGATGAACTTGCGTCCGTTGTAGACACCAAATGTGAGGCCGACGAACTGGGGCAGAATCGTCGAGCGTCGCGACCAGGTGCGAATGACCTCTTTGCGCCCCGTCGCGCGCGCCGTCTCCGCCTTGCGCAGGAGATAGCCGTCGACGAAGGGCCCCTTCCAAACCGAACGTGCCACGTCAGTTCACTCCTATTTCTTGCGCCGGCGCCTGAGAATCAGGCGATCGGTCGATTTGTTCGAGCGCGTCCGCTTGCCCTTGGTAGGCTTGCCCCACGGCGTGACCGGGTGGCGGCCGCCCGAGGTGCGGCCCTCGCCGCCACCATGCGGATGATCGACCGGGTTCATGGCGACACCGCGCACGACCGGGCGCCTGCCCAGCCAACGATTGCGACCCGCCTTGCCGAGGTTGATGTTCTGATGATCCGGGTTCGACACGGCGCCGATCGTCGCCATGCACTCGGCGCGCACCATGCGTCGCTCGCCCGAACCGAGGCGCAACAGAGCATAACCGGCATCCTTGCCGACCAGCTGCGCATAGGCGCCGGCGGAGCGCGCAATCTGGGCGCCCTTGCCCGGCTTCATCTCGATGTTGTGGATGATCGTGCCGACCGGGATGTTCTGCATCGGCATCGCGTTGCCGGGCACGATGTCGGCCCGCTCGGCCGAGATCACGCTGTCGCCGACGCGCAAGCGCTGCGGCGCGACGATGTAGGACAACTCGCCGTCGGCATAACGGATCAGCGCGATGAAGGCGGTACGATTGGGATCGTACTCGAGCCGCTCGACCGTGGCCGGCATGTCGAACTTGCGCCGCTTGAAGTCGATCAGACGGTAGCGGCGCTTGTGGCCACCGCCACGCGACCACACCGTGACACGCCCCTTGTTGTTACGCCCGCCGGACTTGCTCAAGCCCTCGGTCAGCGTCTTCACCGGCTTGCCCTTCCAAAGCGCCGAGCGGTCGACCAGCACGAGCTCGCGCTGGGACGGCGTGGTCGGCTTGAAATGCTTCAGAGCCATGACTTAGATCCCCGTCGTGATATCGATCGAATTGCCCTCGGCGAGGGTCACGATCGCTTTCTTGTAATCGGCGCGCTTGCCCGGCCGGCCTTTGAACATCTTGACCTTGCCCTTCATGTTGAGCGTGTTGACCTTGGTCACCTTGACGCTGAACAAGCCTTCGACAGCCCGCTTGATCTGGGGCTTGGTGGCGTCGCGGCTGACCCGGAACGTCACCTGGTTGTTCTCGCTGCCCTGGGTCGATTTCTCGGTTACCACCGGCGCCCGGATGATGTCGTACATGCTCTGGCGGATCATTTGAGGCGTGCCTCCAGGTGCTCGACCGCCGCGCGGGTCAGGACGAGAGTGTCGCAGCGCAGGATGTCGTAAACATTGGCGCCTTCCTGCGGCATCACCTTGACGCCGATGAGGTTGGCCACGGCGCGCTGGAAATTCACGTCGAGCTGGCTGCCGCCGATGAACAGAATGCGCGACCAGCCAAGCGCGTCGATCGTCTTGCCCAACGCCGCCGTCTTGGGTGTCTCGGCCGCCAGCGCGTCGACCACCTTCAGCTTGCCCTCGGCCAGCTTGGTTGACAGTGCGGTCTTGAGCGCCAGGCGCCGAACCTTCTTGGGCAACCCGATGGCATGGCTGCGCACGACCGGGCCGAACGTCACCGAACCGCCGCGAAACTGCGTCGCGTGGCGCGTCCGGTGGCGCGCCCGGCCGCTACCCTTCTGGCGGAAAACCTTCTGGCGCGAGCCGTTGACATCGCTGGTGGCCTTGACCTTATGCGTTCCGGCGCGGCGCTTGGCGAGCTGCCAGACGACCATGCGGTGCAAGATATCGGCGCGCGACGGCAGGCCGAACACTTCGTCCGCCAGGTCGATGCTGCCCGCTTCGTTGTTTTCAAGCGTGGTTACGTCGCACTTCACCGCCGCTACTCCTTTTTGTCGCCGTCGTCGCCGGGCTCGTCGGCGTCGACCGCGTCCTCGATCACCTCGGTCTCGTCGACCGCCTCTTCGGGCTTCGGTGCGTCGCCCGAAAGCGCCGCCGGATAGGGTGCGCTCTCTGGCCGTGCGCGCTTCTTGGCGTCGGTCACGAGAACGAAACCGCTCTTCGCGCCGGGCACCCCACCCTTGACCAGGATCAGCCCCTTCTCGATGTCGACGTCGATGATCTCGAGATTCTGCACCGTCACCCGGGCGTCACCCATATGGCCGGCCATCTTCTTGCCCTTGAAAACCTTACCCGGGTCCTGGCACTGGCCGGTCGAGCCGGCCGCGCGATGCGACACCGAGACGCCGTGGGTGGCCCGCATGCCCGAGAAGTTGTGGCGTTTCATGACGCCGGCAAAACCCTTGCCGATCGAGGTGCCGGCGACATCGACCATCTGGCCGGCGACGAAATGGTCGACCGAGATGGTCGAACCGACGTCGACCAGCGCATCGGCGGAAACGCGGAACTCAACGACCTTGCGCTTCGGTTCGACACGCGCCGCCGCGAAATGCCCGCGCATCGCCTTGCCGACGTTCTTGACCTTAGCCTTGCCGACACCGAGCTGCAGCGCCGTATAGCCGTCGCGCTCTTCGGTCCGCGTGCCGATCACCTGGCAGTCGTCGACCTTGAGCACGGTGACCGGTATGTGTCGGCCGTCTTCGGCGAACACGCGGGTCATGCCCATTTTCTGTGCGATAAGACCGGTACGCATTGTTCAGCCCCTACAGCTTGATCTCGACGTCGACGCCGGCGGCGAGGTCGAGTTTCATCAGCGCGTCGACCGTCTGCGGCGTCGGATCGATGATGTCCAGCAGACGCTTGTGCGTGCGGATCTCGAACTGCTCACGCGACTTCTTGTCGATGTGCGGCGAGCGCAACACCGTGAAGCGCTCGATGCGCGTCGGCAGGGGGATCGGGCCCCGCACCTGTGCGCCCGTGCGCCTAGCGGTGCTGACGATCTCACCGGTCGACTGGTCGAGCACCCGGTGGTCGTATGCCTTCAACCGAATCCGGATATTCTGGTGTTCCATGCCGCTTCCGCCAGTAGTCGCCATCGTCATCACCCTCTCGGCTTGTCAGCCGTCCCTTGGTTCCAGCTACTCGATAACTTCGGTAACGACGCCGGCGCCGACGGTGCGGCCGCCTTCGCGGATCGCGAAGCGCAGGCCCTGATCCATCGCGATCGGCGCGATCAGCTCGACCAGCATCGTCACATTGTC
>Ga0209987_10000971_pt1 | contig 15442 bp, 18 predicted proteins | sample N074metaG_FD_182134 | JGI IMG/M metagenome (GOLD analysis project Ga0209987, IMG submission 182134) | Deep subsurface microbial communities from Kermadec Trench to uncover new lineages of life (NeLLi) - N074 metaG (SPAdes) (version 2) | ecosystem: Environmental > Aquatic > Marine > Ocean trench... | reverse complement strand
CGCGCCTCGCCGCGCACCCCGAAGGCCCCGGCGATGGCGCCGACGCACACAAGCTTGTCACCTTTGTCCGGCATGGCCGATCACCTCGCCCCGACGCCGATGCACTGGCCGCCCGGCAACCCGCCGCCGGACTTCGCCCACTGCCCGCTCCATTGGCCGCCCCAGTAGAGACAGGTGTCGATCGCCAGCCAGTTCTGGACCCGACACCCGCCCAGAAAGGCCGCGATCGGCAGGCATGAGCGCAACAGGCACGGCATATCTGGAGGCCGTTCGCGCCGGGTTTACCCGGCCGCCTTATCGCCGGCCTCGGCTTCCGCGGCGGGCTCCTCCGCAGGCGCCGCGGCGGCTTCGCTGGCGGCGGTGGCCTTGGCGGCCTTCTCCTCGGCGCGCTTCTTCGCCTTCTCGCCCGGCTCGCCCTGCTTGGGGTTGGCGCGGGTCTTGGCCGGCACCACGCCGGCGGCCTCCAGCATGCGCGCGACCCGGTCGGTCGGCTGCGCGCCCTGGCTCATCCAGTACTGGATGCGCTCGACGTTCATCGTCACCCGCGCTTCCGAATCCTTCGGCAGCAACGGGTTATAGGTGCCCAGCCGCTCGATGAAGCGGCCGTCGCGGGGCATCCGGCTGTCGGCGGCGACGATGCGGTAGAACGGGCGCTTCTTGGAACCGCCGCGGGCGAGTCTGATCTTCATAGCCATGGTCGATTTCTCCTTGGACGTGAGCCGTTGGTTGCCTCTTTCAGAGGGTCATTTCCGGAACTGTTGATGGTGGTGAATCACTTCATCGACGATGAAGCGCATGAACTTCCTGGCAAAATCTGGGTCGAGCCCCGACTCCACGGCGAGCCGCTCGAGCCGGGCGATCTGGACCGCCTCGCGGGCAGGATCCGCCGGCGGCAGGCCATGCCCGGCCTTGAGCCGTCCGACCTGCTGGGTGCAGCGGAACCGCTCGGCCAGGGTATGGACCAGCACCGAGTCGAGATTATCGATCGAGCGGCGCAGCTCCGCCAGGAGCTCCTGCGCGCGGGTTTCGTCGTCGCTCATTGCATCGCCTCCGGGCCGGGATGTCGGTAGACGAGACAGCGCTCGTTCTCGGGTAACGGCGCGTCGTCGTCGCGGGTGGCGCCGAGGCGTTCGGCCAGGCGGATCGAACGGGCGTTATCGGCGTCGATGTAGCTGACGAGCGTTTTCAGGCCGAGCCTGCCGTAGGCGAAGGCGCGCACGGCGATCACGGCCTCGTGGGCGATACCCTTGCCCTCGGCGTCGGCGAGCACCATCCAGCCGATTTCGGGTTCGGGGTAGTGGGCGGCGTGGAAGATACCGGCCTCGCCGACATAGGCGCCGGTGGTGCGTTCCTCGACCGACCAGGCGCCATAGCCTCGCAGCGCCCACTGGCCTACGACGGTGGCGAATTCCTTCCAGGCCCGGGCGCGGTCGAGCGGCCCGTCTTGGTAGATTGAGCGGTCGGACGCGAAGAACGCCGCGTAGGGCTCGAAATCTTCGAGCCGCGGCGGGCGCAGCGTCAGCCGCGCGGTTTCCAGAGTTGGAATCATTGCATCATCCCCGGGCCGGGATGGCGATGCACTTCCATGTCACCATAGCTCGGATGCACGTAGATCGTTTCGAACCATGCGCCGAGACGCTTGGCGAGTGCTATCGAGCGCGCGTTGCCGGGGGGAATCAGGCTGATCGCTGTTGACCAGCCGAGTGAAGCATAGGCGTAGGACCGTGCCGCGACAGCGGCTTCCAGGGCAAGCCCTCGCCCCTCCGCATGGTCCATAAGGTGCCATCCGATCTCGGGTTCCGGCCAGCCCTCTGGAAACCACAGGCCGACCTGACCGCAATAGGCGCCGGTTTCCTTGTCGTCGATCGCCCAACGCCCATAGCCGCGAAGAAACCAGTGACCGACCCCGGCCGCGAGCTTCCGCCAGACCTCCTCACGCCGCAGGGGGCCGCCAATGACCGCCGAGCGCTTGGACGCATAGAACTCTGCCTCGGCTTCGAAGTCATCCAGAGAGGGCGGGCGAAAGCGCAGCCGGGCGGTCTCCAAACGCGGGACGTCCACGGTTATGATGTGAGTTCCCGAGGTCATTTCTTCTTGCCCAGCCCGCTCAGCCCCGGCGGCAACTGCAAGCCGCCAGCACCTCCGCCCAAACCTGGGAATCCCGCAGGCAAGCCGCCGCCCGGCGCCGCACCGGCGCCCGGTCCGGCCATCATCCCCGGCGGCATGCCGCCTTTGCCGAACATCTGCGACAATGCCCCGCGCATCAGGCTCTTCTTGCCCATCTTGCCCATCTTCTTCATCATGCCCGCCATCTGGCGGTGCATCTTCAGCAGCTTGTTGACCTCCGGGACCTCCAGCCCCGCCCCCGCCGCGACCCGCCGCTTGCGGCTGGCCTGCATCAGGTCGGGCTTGCGGCGCTCCTTCCTGGTCATTGACTGGATGATGGCGATCTGGCGCTTGATCACCTTGTCGTCGAAGCCGGCGCTGTCCAACTTCTTGGTCAGCTTGCCCATGCCGGGCAGCATCCCCATGATGCCCTGCATGCCGCCCATCTTGAGCATCTGCTCGAGCTGGCCCTTCAGGTCGTTCATGTCGAAGCGGCCCTTCTGGAACCGCTTCATCATCCGTTCGGCTTCGTCGGCCTCGATGGCCTCCTGGGCCTTCTCGACCAGGCTGACGATGTCGCCCATGCCGAGGATGCGGCCCGCCACGCGCTCCGGGTGGAACTCCTCCAGCGCGTCCAGCTTCTCGCCCAGGCCGACGAACTTGATCGGCTTGCCGGTGACCGCGCGCATGCTGAGCGCCGCCCCGCCGCGCCCGTCGCCGTCCATCCGGGTCAGCACCACGCCGGTGATGCCGAGGCGGGTCTCGAACTGCTCGGCCACGTTGACCGCGTCCTGGCCGGTCAACCCGTCGACCACCAGCAGGGTCTCGTTCGGCCTGGCGGTGTCGCGCACCGCCTCGACCTCGGCCATCAGCTCGTCGTTGACATGCATGCGCCCGGCGGTGTCGAGCATGACCACGTCATAGCCGCCCAGCGTCGCCTGCTGCTTGGCCCGCTTGGCGATGTCGACCGAGCGCTGGCCCTTGACGATGGGCAGGGTGTCGACCCCGATCTGGACGCCCAGCACCGCCAGCTGCTCCATCGCCGCCGGGCGGTTGGTGTCGAGCGAGGCCATCAGCACCCGCTTGCCCTCGCGCTCGGCCAGGCGCTTGGCCAGCTTGGCCGTGGTGGTGGTCTTGCCCGAGCCCTGCAGGCCGACCATCAGGATGGTCGCGGGCGGCGTGTCGATCCTGAGTTTGCCCGGCTCCGGGTTGTCGCCCGCCAGCACCCGGATCAGCTCGTCATGGACGATCTTGATCACCTGCTGGCCCGGCGTGACCGATTTCAGCACCGCGCTGCCGGTCGCCTTTTCCTGGACCTCGCGGATGAAGGACCGGACCACCGACAGCGAGACGTCGGCCTCCAGCAGCGCCACCCGCACCTCGCGCAACGCCACTCCGATGTCGCCCTCGTTCAGCGCCCCCTTGCCGGTGAGCTTTTCGAGGGCGCCGGAAAGGCGTTCCGAGAGGGTTTCGAACATGGGCCGCTCCTGACTGGTCGAACCTTGGCCAAACGTCGCCAAAACACATGCGGCGCCGGTGGGCGCAACGCGCTGACCGGCGGCGATCCCGGGTGATCCGGGACCGGAAGCCTCTACACTTCCGGAATCCGCAGCGATCTAGCGTCAATGGGGGCGCAAGTCAATCGGCGCGGCCAAGGCGAATGCATGACACCACACCCGCGCCAATAGCGCAGCGCAACCCGCCACCATTTGACTCCGGTCAATGCGGGTCCGATCGTTTTCCCGCAGACTTGCTGCGAATTGAACGGAGGCGGCCACAGAGGCACACCATGTATAAACACATCCTGGTCCCGGTCGATCTCGGCGACACCCCCGCCGCGGCGAAGGCCGTCGGCGTCGCCAGGCACATCGCCCGGCGCGACGGCTCGCGGATCAGCATCGTCAGCATCGTGCCCGCCTGGCCCGAGGATCTGGCGCAGGAGCCGCGCGACTACCAGCCCGATCTCGACGCCTATGTCGACACGGTTCGCGAGGGCTGCGACATCGAGGGCGAGGTCAAGGTCGGCGGCTCGATCAGCGGCCGCATCATCGAGATGGTCGAGGAGAAGCAAATCGACCTCGTCGTGATGGCCTCGCACGACCCCCGGGTCACCGACTACCTGATCGGCTCGAACGCGGCCCACGTGGTGCTGCACGCCCCCTGCTCGGTGCTGGTGGTGCGCTAGAGCGATTTCAAGCAAAGTGAAATCGCTTTGCGACTCGGAAATCGCGGAAAACCAATAAGTTCGAGCCTTTTCGGTGAATCAGGGATCACCGATAAGGCTCTGAGGGAGGAGACGATGTACAAGAAGATCCTGATCCCGGTCGATCTCGACTACCCGGAGGTCGCCGGCAAGGCGATGGAGGTCGCCAAGGCGATGGCGAGCGCCGAGGGCGCCGCGCTGACCGTGATCAGCGTCCAGCCCATCGTCGTCGACGAGAGCGGCACGCCGCCGCCCAACTACCAGCCGAAGTTGGACGCCTATCTGGCCAGGTACGGCGAGCCGGGCGAGATCAAGGGCGTGCTGAAGCTCGGCGGCTCGATCTCGGCCGAGATCCGATACACCGCCGAGGAGCTCGGCTGCGACCTGATCGTGATGGGCTCGCACGACCCCCATTTCACCGACTACCTGATCGGCTCCAACGCGGCCCATGTGGCGCTCCACACCCCCTGCTCGGTGCTGGTGGTGCGCTGAGCGTGCAACCGGCGCGGCGCGAATCCCCTCTCCCCTCGTGGGGGAGGGTCAGGGAGGGGGGGCGGCGCGAAGCGCCGTTTTTCCCCTCTCACCCCGGCCGCGTCAGCCACTCGTTGATCGCGTTCTCCAGCGCCGTCCGGTCGGCGCTGCCATAGCCGTATTCCAGCGCCGCCACCCCGTCCTCGGTATCCAGCGCCAGCCGGGTCAGGCGCACCCTGTTGCTCCATTTCGCCTCCAGCCGCGCCCCCCCGACCTTGGCCAGGTCGATAAACCTGCTGCGCGAGCCGAACGGTCTGAGAGCCCGGTGCTCGACTTGACCCGCGTCCCGGTCGAAGGTGATGCGCAGGAAGGCGAACCACCGCCAGGCGGCATAGGTCACACCCACGCCGAGCGCCGCCGCCAGAATATGCTCGCCGAGACTGTCGATCTGCGTGCCGGTGATCGCCCTGTAGAGCGTCGTCAGCCCCAACGCCCACACGATCCCCGCCTTCACCCAGGGCCGATGCTCGATCACCAGCCGCCGGTCGGTGTTCTCGACGATCTTCATGCCCGCCTCCGCGATATCGCGCAGCCAGAATAGCTCGATTCGCGGGACGGCGTGAGGCTGCTTTGCGGCCTCACGCCGCCTGCAACCCGCTCCGCGCCTCGCGGATCGGCAGATGCACGATGGCCGAGAACGCGCCAACCCCGACGCCGATCCACCAGACCGCCTCGTAGGAGCCGTAGAGGTCGTAGAACATGCCCCCCATCCAGACCCCGAGGAAGCTGCCGAGCTGGTGCGAGAAGAACACGATCCCGAACAGCGTGCCCATGTAGCGGAACCCGTAGATAGTGCCGATCAGCCCGGCGGTCAGCGGCACCGTGGCCAGCCACAGCGTGCCCATCGCCAGCGAGAACACGATCACCGTGACCGGCGTCATCGGCACCAGGATGAACCAGGCGGCGAGCACGGTGCGCCCGGCATAGATCAGCGCCAGCAGGGTCTTCTTCCGGTAATGGTTGCCCAGCTTGGCGGCCAGGATGGTGCCGCCGATATTGGCGAACCCGATCAGCCCGATCGACCAGGCGCCAAGCTGCGAGGTGGTGGTGATGCCCAGCCCGGCCAGCAGCCCGCCGGGGTCGATCGCCCCGCACACCTCGGCCACGAAGGCGGGGAAATGCGCGGTCATGAAGGCGAGCTGATAGCCGCAGGAGAAAAACCCGAGGAAGATCAGGGTGAAGTTAGGGTCCCTGACGGCGCGGCGCAGGACCGTCCCCATGCTTTCCTCGATCCCGGCCCGCGAGGCCGACCCGGGCGCGCGCAGCATCGGCAGCAGCATCAGGCTGGCCAGCACGACCCCGGCGAAGATCATGAAGACCGACGGCCAGTCCATCACCCCGAGCAGATACTCGGCCGCCGGCGGGCCGATGATCTGCCCGGCCGAGCCGGCCGCGGTGGCGACGCCTAACGCCATCGAGCGATGCCGGTCCGCCGCCGCCCGCCCGACCATCGCCAGGATGACGCCAAAACCGGTGCCGGCGATGCCGCCGCCGATCAGGATGTTCCAGAGCTGGAGCTCGCCCGGCGTGGTGGCGTAGGCCGACAGCACCAGCCCCAACGCGTAGACCAGCGCGCCGAGGATGATCGCCCGGCGGTCGCCGAACCGCTCGCCGATGGCGGCGAACACCGGCTGCCCGATCCCCCAGGCCAGGTTCTGGATCGCGATCGCCAGCGAGAACTCGATCCTGGGCCAGCCGAACTCAGCCGCGATCGGGATCTGGAACACCCCGAACGAGGCCCTGACCGCGAAGCCCAGCATCAGGATCACCGAGCCCCCGATCAGCACCGGGGTGATCAGGCCCGATTGGGCTCGGGCGGTGGTGCCGGTTGTCATTCTGTCCCCTTTATCCTCCCGCGCGAACGTGGTGCACCCGCAACCTCGCGTCAAAGCAAGACTTGTGATGACCCCGGTCACAAATGTATTGAAGGTCCGCTTTGTCCATCCCGGCGCAACGGGGACGCCAGTATGATCGCCAGCATGGTTGACGGCCCGATGCCCCGCTACCGCGAGCTTGTCCGGTCGGGCGCGATCCATGCCGACCCGGCCCAGCGCGCGGCGGTCGAGAAGCTCCAGCTCCTGCACATGCGGCTCAAGGACTACGACCCGGCCAAGGGCAAGCAGGTGGCGCTGGGCTGGTTCGGCTTCGGGCGCAAGGCGGCCAAGGCCGACAAGGCCCTGACCGGGCTCTACCTGTTCGGCGGCGTCGGGCGCGGCAAGTCGATGCTGATGGACCTGTTCTTCGCCACCGCCCCGGTGGAGCCGAAGCGCCGGGTGCATTTCCACGCCTTCATGGCTGAGGTCCATGCCGGCATCCATGCCGCCCGCAAGACCAATGTCGAGGACCCGATCCAGCCCGTGGCGGACCAGATCGCCGCCAGCGCGGTGCTGCTCTGCTTCGACGAGTTCCAGGTCACCGACATCACCGATGCGATGATCCTCGGGCGCCTGTTCGAGGCGCTGTTCGCCCGCCACGTGGTGGTGGTGGCGACCTCGAACCTCCCACCCGACGATCTCTACAAGGACGGCCTCAACCGCGAGGTCTTCCTGCCCTTCATCCGGATGCTGCACGACCGGGTCGACCTGGTCGAGCTTGACACGCCGATCGACTACCGCCAGGGCCTGGACGGCGGTGCGCCCAGCTACTTCACCCCGCTCGGCCCGGTCGCCAGCGCCGGCATGGACGCCGCCTGGCGGCGCGAGACCGGCGGCGAGCCGGCAACACCGCTGACGCTGTCGATCCACGGCCGGCGCATCCATATTGCCCAGGCCACCGAGGAGGCCGGGCGGGCCAGCTTCGAGGAGCTCTGCGAAAACCCGCTCGGCCCCTCGGACTACCTCGCCATCGCCGAGCAGTTCACCGCCTTCTTCATCGACGCCATCCCGCGCCTGACCTGGGCCCGGAACAACGAGGCCAAACGCTTCGTCACCCTGATCGACACCTTCTACGAGGCCAGGATGCGGCTCTACTGCTCGGCCGAGGTGCCCCCGGCGCAGATCTACACCGAGGGCAAGGGCGCGTTCGAGTTCGACCGCACCGCTTCGCGCCTGGTCGAGATGCAGTCCGCCGACTGGATGGCCGCGGGCTAGAGCGGGTCTACCTGAGTGGAATTTGCTCTAGGGATACCCAAAATCCCGCCGCCCCGGGGGAGGAAAAATAGGGCGCCGCGCCCCGGGGCAGGGCGCGGCGCATGGAGGGTCTCGGAATGAATGCCGCGCGACGGCGGCGGGGCGTCAGGCCCGTGGGGTTCGGCCCGAGGTTCGCGGCCGGCGGAACAGCACGCTGCTCTGGCCGGCCTCACGGCGCCCGGTGGCGTAGCCGCGCGCCTTGAGCAGCGAACACAGCGCGCCCTCCTCCCAGCACAGCGCCGGGTCGTCGCCGCAATTGACCAGGATACGCTCGACCGTCGCCAGCTCGGCCCGTGCCAGCAGCCGCGCCGAAACCACGGGGATGTCGCAGATGACCAGGCTGATGCGCTCCTCGGTCAGGATCAGGTTCAGGTCCATGAACGGCACCATGATCACCTGCTGCCACGACCGGTCGTGCGGCAACAGCGACGAGGTGCGGAGATCGCGCCGGGCGAAGAACGGCACCCGGCCCTTCTTGCCCTCGGCCAGCACCGCGTTCACGATCTCGATCTCGGCGACGCCGTTGAGCGCATGGACCCGGTTCAGATAGGGGATCAGCGCGGTGTTGGCCTCGACCGCAATCACCCGGTCGACCCCCTCGTCGCGGGCGACCGTGGTCGAGACCACCCCCAGCCCGGCGCCGATCACCAGCACCCGGTCGCCGGGCACGATCGCCTCGGGCAACAGGCGCAGAAGGTCGGCGCAGTAGGAGCCGGAGCGGATCTCGCTGCGAATCTCGGGGATGATCAGGGTCGCGTCGGCCGGGCCGTCAAAAGGCAATGCCACCCCAGCAGGATGCTGAAGCGGTTCCAGATTGGCAATGCCATGCCGCTTGGCGGCAAGATCGAAAATGATACCAGACATTTTTCACGCTCTTCGGTTACACGTACTGTTACGCTCAATAAGATTTACATCGCCCCTATTTTCGACACCGACTCACCTTAATAGGACAATAAAATTCGGTGGCAAAAATAAGGCAGCCCCCCGATTCGGGCCACAATTCAGCCAATATTACAACCTGTCGTTGATCAGATTTGCCGCTCCACCATCATTTTCTTTATTTCCGCGATCGCCTTGGCCGGGTTGAGTCCCTTGGGGCAGGTCTTGGTGCAGTTCATTATGGTATGACAGCGATACAACCTGAACGGGTCTTCCAGATCGTCGAGCCTCTCTCCGGTTGCTTCGTCGCGGCTGTCGATCAGCCAGCGGTAGGCGTGCAACAGCGCGGCCGGGCCGAGATAGCGCTCGCCGTTCCACCAGTAGCTCGGGCACGAGGTCGAGCAGCAGGCGCACATCACGCACTCGTAGAGTCCGTCCAGCTTCTCGCGGTCCTCGATCGACTGGCGCCATTCGCGCTCCGGCGCCGGGGTCGAGGTCTCGAGCCAGGGTTTCACCGAGGCGTGCTGGGCATAGAAGTGGGTCAGGTCCGGGATCAGGTCCTTGACCACCTCCAGATGCGGCAGCGGGTAGATCTTCACGTCGCCCTTGATCTCGTCCAGCCCGTAGGTGCAGGCCAGCGTGTTGATGCCGTCGATGTTCATCGCGCACGAGCCGCAGATGCCCTCGCGGCACGAGCGCCGGAAGGTCAGCGTCGGGTCGATCTCGTTCTTGATCTTGACGATCGCGTCCAGCACCATCGGCCCGCAGTCGTCCATGTCGAGATGATAGGTGTCGATGCGCGGGTTGTTGCCGGTGTCCGGGTCCCAGCGATAGACCTTGAAGGCGCGGACATCGGTGGCGCCCTCCGGCTTCGGCCAGGTCTTGCCCTTGGTGACGCGCGAGTTCTTCGGCAGCGCAAACTCAGCCATCTGTCGCTCCTTCCGCCGCGGGCTTCAGCCCACCTTCCGTCGCGGGCTTGCGCCCGACAAAAATCCTCTCGCCCCGGTGCAGGGCATGGGTCGAGACATCGGGCTCCACCGCCACGTATTCGTGCAATGCGAAGCCTGCCGCCCGGATGCGGTCGCGCACGTCGCGGCCGTAGAACCTGAGGTGGCTCGGGTCGCCGTAATGCAGCCGGCGCTCCGCCTCGGTCACCAGCGCCGGATCCTCATGGGTCCGGTCCCAGCCCTCGATCATCGGCACCGTGATCACCGCCCGGCCGCCGGGACGCAGAATGCGGAACATCTCCGCCAGCGCGGCGCGGTCGTCGACATGCTCCAGCACATGGTTGGCCATCACCATGTCATAACTGGCGTCGTCCAGGTCCATCGCCGTGATGTCGACCTGCAAATCGAACAGATCGTTGATATCCGCCGTCACATATTCCGCCCCGCGGTCCTCGAACCAGCCCCGCACCCAGGGCTCGGCGGCGAAGTGCAGCACCCGCGCGCCTTGCCCCAGCACCATCTCCCGGTCCATCCACAGCTTCAACAGCCGGTGACGCGGACGCGAGTCGCAGCATGGGCACCAGATCTCCGGCTTGTGCCTGACCGGCGAGAACATGCCCTGGTAGCCGCAGACCGGGCAATTCCGCGCAGTCCGGCCCCAGGCCAGCCCGGTCACATGATCGATGGCGCGCCTGGCCCGCAGGTCCATGATCGCCGCGATCCCGGCCGGGTCGCGGCGGAAGCGGGGGCCGCCCTCCGTCACCGTGCTCGCCGCATCTTGCAGGCCCTCATACATGGCCTCAATACACCCGCACCTTGGGCGCGATTCTCTCCAGCGAGATGCCGCCCTCGCTCTCCGGGGTCAGCGTCTCGGTATGGACCGGGCGGTAGCGCAGCGTCACCACGTCCTCGGTGCCGACCCAGGCCAGGGTGTGCTTGCGCCAGTTCTCGTCGTCGCGGTCGGGGAAGTCCTCGCGCGCGTGCGCCCCGCGGCTCTCGTGGCGCGCCTCGGCGCCGTAGATCGTGGTCAGCGCGCAGGGCAGCAGGTTGCCGAGTTCCAGCGTCTCCATCAGGTCCGTGTTCCAGATCAGCGAGCGGTCGGTGACCGCCACATCGTCGAAGGCGGCGTCGATCTTGGCGATCTTGGCGCAGCCCTCCTTCAGGGTCTCGGCGGTGCGGAACACGGCGGCGTCCTTCTGCATCGCCTTTTGCAGGTTCAGGCGCAGCACCGCCGTCGGCACCGCGCCCTTGGCCTGGCGCAGCCGGTCGAACCGCGCCATCGCCTGGTCGACCGACCGGCCGTTGATCGGCGGGTTCGGCGCCCCCGCCTCGACGATCTGCCCGGCCCGGATGGCGGCGGCGCGGCCGAACACCACCAGATCGGTCAGCGAGTTCGAGCCCAGCCGGTTGGCGCCGTGCACCGAGCAGCTCGCCGCCTCGCCGCAGGCCATCAGCCCCGGCACCAGCGCGTCCGGGTCGTCGGGCGACGAGCGGATCACCTCGCCCCAGTAGTTCGAGGGGATGCCGCCCATGTTGTAATGCACGGTGGGCAGCACCGGGATCGGCTCGCGGGTGACATCGACCCCGGCGAAGATCTTGGCCGATTCGGAGATTCCCGGCAGCCGCAGCGCCAGGGTCTCCGGCGGCAGGTGGTTGAGGTGCAGGTGGAGATGGTCGGCCTCGGGCCCGACCCCGCGGCCCTCGCGGATCTCGATGGTCATGCAGCGCGAGATCACGTCGCGGCTCGCCAGGTCCTTGTAGGTCGGCGCATAGCGCTCCATGAAGCGCTCGCCCTGGGAGTTGGTCAGATACCCGCCCTCGCCGCGCGCGCCCTCGGTGATCAGGACGCCGGCGCCGTAGACGCCGGTCGGGTGGAACTGAACGAACTCCATGTCCTGCAACGGCAGCCCGGCGCGGGCCACCATGCCGGCGCCGTCGCCGGTGCAGGTATGGGCCGAGGTGCAGGAGAAATAGGTCCGCCCGTAGCCCCCCGTCGCCAGCACCACCATCTTGGCGCTGAACCTGTGCAGGGTGCCGTCGTCCAGCTTCCAGGCCAGCAGCCCGGTGCAGCGTCCGTCCTCCGACATGATCAGGTCGAGGGCGAAATACTCGATGAAGAACTCGGCGTTCTGCTTCAGCGACTGGCCGTAGAGGGTGTGCAGCATGGCGTGCCCGGTGCGGTCGGCGGCGGCACAGGTGCGCGCCACCTGCGGGCCCTCGCCGAACTCGGTGGTGTGGCCGCCGAACGGGCGCTGGTAGATACGCCCGTCCTCGGTGCGCGAGAACGGCACGCCGTAGTGTTCCAGTTCGACGATCGCGCTCGGCGCTTCGCGAACCAGGTACTCCATGGCGTCGTTGTCGCCGAGCCAGTCCGAGCCCTTGACGGTGTCGTACATGTGCCACTGCCAGTTGTCCGGCCCCATGTTGGCGAGGCTGGCGGCGATGCCGCCCTGGGCGGCGACGGTGTGGCTCCGGGTCGGGAACACCTTGGTCACGCAGGCGGTCTTCAGCCCCTGCTCGGCCATGCCCAGGGTCGCCCGCAGCCCCGCACCCCCGGCGCCGACAACCACCACGTCGTAGCTGTGGTCGATGAACTCGTAAGCCGCCATCTGTCTCTCTTTCCTCTCGGGAACCTGTGCCCGTCAGCCCGCAAACGCGATCTTCAGCACCGCGAAAACGCCAGCCAGCCCGAAGGCGATGCAGAACATGGTATTGCCCACCAGCAGCCCGGTGCGCCAGGCCTTGGCATGGACGTAATCCTCGATCACCACCTGCAGCCCCAGGGCCAGGTGGCGGAACGCCACGGCGATGAACAGCACCGCGACGATGGCGTGGAAGGGGTGGGCGTAAAGCGCCAGCACCCCGCTATGTTCGCCCCCCAGCGCGCGCGCGAAGGGCACGATGAACAGCACCGCCAGCGGCAGCAGCGCCAGTGCGGATATCCGCTGGAGCCACCAATGATGGGTGCCCTGCCCGGCGGAACCGAGGCCCGAGACCCGGGCGCGAGGTGTTCGGTAGGTCATGCTTGCCCCCTCACGCGGCCAGCCACAACAGCACGCTCAGCACACCCGAGCCGATGACCACGGCGATCCCGCTCCGCTCGACCGTCTCCATCTCGAAGCCGTAGCCCATGTCCCAGAACAGGTGGCGGATGCCGTTCAGCAGGTGATAGGCCAGCGCCCAGGTCATGCCCAGCAGCACCAGCAGCCCGACCCACGACGTCAGCAGCCCGTCGACGGTGGCGAAATACTCCGGCCCGGTGGCGGCGGCGATCAGCCACCACACCACCAGCACCGCGCCCAGCGCCAGCCCGACCCCGGTCATGCGGTGGAAGATCGACAGCACCGAGGTGAGTTGCGGGCGATAGATCTGCAAGTGCGGCGACAGCGGGCGCTTGCCCCGGTTCACATCTGCCATGGTAAGCTCCCGCTGTTGCTAAAGGCCCTTCAACGCTCTTTGTAGAGTGCGAAAGCGACGCTTTCCAGACCGAAATTCCGCAGGTGCGAACGGAGGTCCGGACGCTGCGATCCGCGCCCGAACGCCCCGGGCGCTCCCCGGCCTGCCCGACAATCTCCCGGCCAATCTGTTAACCGGCTGTTGACGGACGCAAAAACCCCGGTCCAATATCTGGCAGACCGTTTCTTGACAGGGAGAGAAAAAATGAAACGTCTGCTCGCCGCCGCCACATTCGCGGCCTTCGCCGCCTTCGCCGCCCCCACTGCCGATGCCGCCGATCTGAACATCTGCGTCGAGGGCGCCTACCCGCCGTTCTCGGAGATGAACTCGGCCGGCGACGTCGTCGGGTTCGACATCGACATCGCCAACGCGCTCTGCGGCCAGATGGGCAAGAGCTGCGAGTTGGTCGTGTCCGACTGGGACGGCATCATCCCGGCGCTGCTCGAGCGCAAGTGCGACGCCATCATCGCCTCGATGTCGATCACCGAGGAGCGCAAGCAGCGGATCGACTTCTCGACCAAGTACTACAACTCGCCCGGCCGCTTCATCGCCAAGGAAGGCGCCGGGCTGACCGACGACGCCGCCGGGCTGGCCGGCAAGGTCGTGGGCCTGCAACGCGGCACGATCTTCCAGGATTACATGGATGGCGAGCTGCCCGATGTCGAACTGAAGCTCTACGGCACCCAGGACGAGGTCTATCTCGACCTCACCGCCGGGCGCGTCGACGCGATCTTCGCCGATTCGATCGCCATGTCGGACGGTTTCCTGAAGACCGACGCCGGCAAGGGCTACGCCTTCTTCGGCCGCGACTACTCGGAGGTGAAGTATTTCGGCGACGGCGCCGGGATCGGCGTGCGCCAGGGCGAGGAAGACCTGCGCGACGCCTTCTCCGCCGCGATCAAGGCGATCCGCGACTCGGGCGAGTACAAGACGATCAACGACGCCTACTTCGAGGTCGACATCTTCGGCGGCTGACACCGTCCGGAACAGCCCCCGGCGGAGTTCCGCCGGGGCGCACTCCCAATTGCTGTCATGCCCGTGCCTGACACGGGCATCCAGTTCCGGACCGTTGATCTGAGAACCGGGCTGCCGGGTCAGGCCCGGCAATAACGAAACCGGAGCCGGTTTCCCCGCTCGGAACCTGCTCCAACTGGAGGCGCCGGGCGAATTGAATGATCTGATTGAATATGCCCCTCTCCTGGGTGGCGGCGTTCTGGTCACGATCAGCTTGGCCGTCCTCTCGCTGGTGCTGGCGACGGCTCTCGGAGCGTTGGCCGCCTCGGCGAAGCTCTCGGGCAAATTCGTCCTCGGGGCGATCGCGCATGCCTACACCACCCTCGTGCGCGGGATCCCGGAGCTGGTGCTGATCCTGCTGATTTATTTCGGTGGCCAGCGCCTCTTGAACATGATCGGCGGGGCCCTGGACCTCGACTATATCGACATATCGAAGTTCTGGGCCGGGGTGATCTCGATCGGGTTCATCTACGGCGCCTACCTGGCCGAAACCTTCCGCGGTGCCTATCTGGCGGTGCCGAGGGGCCAGGGCGAAGCCGCCAAGGCGCTCGGCCTCACGCCGCTGGTGACACTGTGGACGGTGCTCCTGTCGCAAATCATGCGAATGGCCCTGCCCGGCTACGGCAATGTCTGGCTGGTGCTGGTCAAATCGACCGCTCTGGTCTCGGTGATCGGGCTGGCGGATGTGGTCGGGCTGGCCGACAAGGCGGGCAAGGCGACCCGCGAGCCGTTCCTGTTCTTCGTCGCGGTGATCCTGGTCTTTCTGGCGATCACTTGGGTCTCCGGCCTGGCGCTGCGCTATGCCGAGGTCCGGGTGAACCGGGGGCACGAGGCATGAACTTCGATCTGGTCTTCCGCCACTGGGACCTGTTCCTGGGCGGCGTCTGGGTCACCTTGCACCTGACCGCTCTGGCTCTTTTCTTCGGCTTCCTGATCGCCCTTCCGGCCTCGCTGTCGCTGGCCCGGCGCTCGCGGTTCTCGCCGCTGGTGCGGGGCTATGTCTATCTCTTCCGCGGCACGCCGCTGCTGGTCCAGACTTATCTGGTCTATTACGGCCTGGCCCAGTTCGAGTTTGTGCGCGAAAGCTGGGCCTGGTTTTTCCTGCGCGAGGCCTGGTGGTGCGCGGTGATCGTGTTCGCGCTGAATTCCGGCGCCTACGCCGCCGAGATCCTGCGCGG
>Ga0209987_10000969_pt1 | contig 15444 bp, 12 predicted proteins | sample N074metaG_FD_182134 | JGI IMG/M metagenome (GOLD analysis project Ga0209987, IMG submission 182134) | Deep subsurface microbial communities from Kermadec Trench to uncover new lineages of life (NeLLi) - N074 metaG (SPAdes) (version 2) | ecosystem: Environmental > Aquatic > Marine > Ocean trench... | reverse complement strand
TGGTATCGACGGTCAGCACGCCATTGCCTATCGGTATGTTGTGCTTATTCGACGCGTTGGAAATACCGCGCACACATTCGCCCGCGACGTAGTCAAAATGCGGTGTACTGCCACGGATAATGACACCCAGTGCCACGATGCCATCAAAACGGCGTGTTGTGGCGACCTTGTCGATCGCGATTTGCATTTCATAGGCACCGGGCACACGAAAAATCTCAACATCGGCATCCGCCGCACCATGCTGGCGCAGGCAACGAATCGCACCCTTAATCAGCGATTCGACAATGAAATCATTGAAACGCGCCGCAACAATCGCAAAGCGACCGTCGCGAATCACGAGATCGCCCTCTGTAGTCTTGATCCTGTCCATGGTGTAGCGCTACCAACTCTTAGAATTTTTTGTCAGACGTACTCCGTAATTTCCAAATCGAAACCGGAGATCGCATACATGTGTTTAGGCGCAGATAATACACGGATTTTACTGAGGCCGAGGTCGCGAAGAATCTGCGCGCCGACACCGTAAGTACGCAACACCTCGGCACCACTGCGACGGCTTTCCAGTTCGTCGCGATGTTTCCCCAGGGACTCCACCGAGTCCATGAAATCACGTGAGGATTCCTGATCCCGGAGCAGCACGACGACGCCGACCTTTTCCTCGGCAACGCGTTGGATCGCCTTACTCAACGGCCACCCAAGGGAAGGACTTTGTACTCCAACCACATCGCCGAGTGTGTCCTGCGGATGCACGCGCACGAGCGGCGAATCCACGCTGCTCAAGTCGCCCATTACAAGCGCGACATGGACTGCCTGATGCACATGGTCGTCGTAGCAGTACATCGTAAAGTCGCCGTATGCTGTTGCCACGATTTCCTTGCCAATGCGTTCGATACTGCACTCGGTTTCCAGTCGATAGCGAATCAGGTCCGCAATAGTCCCGATCTTGATACCGTGTTCGCGGCTGAATTTTTCGAGGTCCGGACGCCGTGCCATGCTGCCGTCCTCTTTCAATATCTCGACAATCGCGGCGGCTGGCTCCAGCCCTGCAAGCCTGGCAAGATCGCAGCCCGCTTCCGTGTGGCCCGCACGCGTCAAAACACCGCCGGGTTGCGCCATGACCGGGAAAACGTGTCCGGGCTGATTCAGGTGTTCGGGCCGCGCGCCCTGCGCCACCGCGGTCTGTATGGTTTTCGCGCGATCGTGTGCCGAGATGCCGGTTGTAATGCCTTCGGCCGCCTCGATCGAAATCGTGAAATTGGTCGCATGATGCTGGTCCGTGCCAACAACCATTAACGGCAAGCGCAGTTGATCGCAGCGCTCGCGCGATAGCGTCAGACACACCAGACCGCGACCGTGCGTCGCCATGTAATTGACATCTTCCGCGCGAACTTTCACCGCCGCCATGATGAGGTCGCCCTCATTTTCGCGATCTTCGTCGTCAACCATGATGACCATCTTGCCGGCTTTAATATCGACAATAATGTCTTTGATGTCGCTGAATGCAGCGTCGATCGCGCTCGGATGTATTGTTGTCTTGTCAGGCATAGCCGTGGTCCTTAAGAAATTCGATCGAAATGCCATCGCGATCCTTGCTGATCAGTCGCTCAATGTATCTCGCGAGCAGGTCAACTTCTACATTGACGGCCGTTCCCACCGTGTAGCCGCCCATGATCGTGACATCGGCAGTATGGGGAATAATATTTGATTCAAAGGTATTTCCCGATACTTCGTTAATGGTAAGGCCGACGCCGTCGACGCATACCGAGCCCTTTCTTGCCAGGTAGCGCGAAAATTCGGCTGGAACTTCAATCGCGAGTCGGATCGATCGGGCATCGGCCGACTTGGACGTCACGTTGCCAACGCAATCAATGTGCCCGCTCACAAAGTGTCCGCCCAGTCGTGCGCCCAAGCTGATCGCCGGTTCCAGGTTGACGTCGGAGCCCGTCACCAGATTACCGAGCGCCGTTACGTCCAGTGTTTCGACGGACACGTCCGTGTCAAAGCCATTGTCGTGCAGCGCGACGGCCGTCAGGCAGACGCCGTTTACAGCAATACTCTCGCCGAGGTCGTACTCGCTCCAGGGTAATGCGTCAGAACTTACGGTCATGCGCACATCGCCACCCCGCCGGTTCATGGCAGTGATCGACCCCTTGGCTTTTATTAATCCCGTAAACATTCTGTGTCAGTCTGCCCGTGTGGCCGTAATTTTCATGTCTGTGCCGACACAGCGGACATCCTTGATTTTGAGTACTTTGCGATCGGCAAGCGACGACCAGGACGGCGTTTTGACCAACCCCAACGTCTGACTGCCCATAATATGGGGCGCCTGGTAAATCACAAGCTCGTCGACGAGGTCCTCTTCAAGCAGATAACCTGCAAGGGTCGGCCCAGCCTCGACCAGCACGTCGTTGATACCGCGCACGGCCAGCTCGGTCAGTACCGCGCTCGCATCAACACGACCCTCAGACCCAGGGAAGGACATCACCTCGGCACCTGCCTCTTGCAACGCAATGGCATCGTGGTCACCAGTACAACAAACCAACGTCGCACCGGGCAGCGTCAACATTCCGGCGGCCAGCGGCATGCGCAGGCGACTGTCAAGAATGACGCGCAAGGGCTGCAGGCCACTTGTGTCAATTTCTGTCGTGCGAACGTTCAGAGACGGATCGTCCGCAAGTACCGTACCGATTCCCGTCATGACTGCCCCCGAGCGAGCCCGCAGGATTTGCACATCCGCGCGGGCCTCAGGACCGGTGATCCACTGGCTCTCTCCATTGGCCATGGCGGCCGCGCCATCGAGGCTGGAGGCCAGCTTCATGCGCACATACGGTCGCTGTTTGGTCACTCTTTGCAGGTATCCGGCAATCAGCTCGGCCACGGCGGCGGCCATCAGGCCATCACTCGTAGTGATGCCGGCGTCGTCCAACAGCTTCAGTCCGCTTCCTGCATTGCCCGCGAACGGATCTTGCATCGCGACGATGACGTTGCGCACGCCCGCCTCGATCAGGGCGTCGGTGCAAGGTGGCGTTTTGCCGTGATGAGCGCAAGGTTCCAGTGTTATGTAGGCCGTTGCCCCCCGGGCCTGGCCACCGGCCGCTTGCAGGGCATTGATCTCGGCATGGGCCTCGCCCGTACGCACGTGCCAGCCCTCGCCGACAATGTTGTGATTCTTGACCAACACACAGCCAACCATCGGATTGGGGTGTGCCGTGTAACGGCCGCGGGCGGCCAGTCGCAATGCACGCGCCATATGCGTGCAATCTTCGGCGGAATACTCAGAACGAGACATTATTTCTTGCTTTTCTTACCAAGCAATTCAGGCAGTAGTGACATTTGCTCGCGACTTGCCGCCGTCTGCGAAATTTTCTGCAATCGTTTGATCTCTTCTTCAAACTCGGTGATGTCCTGGAAGCGTCGATACACAGACGCATATCGCACGTAGGCAACCTCGTCCAGTTCATGCAGTTCCTGCATGACCAGCTCTCCTACCAGGCGCGACGGTACCTCGCGCTCGCCCATCGTTCTGAGCTTATGGATCAAACGACCAATCGCCTGCTCAAAGTCGTCGCTGGGCACCGGACGCTTCTCCAGGGCACGCACCATGCTGTAACGTAACTTGGCCTCGTCGAATGGCTGGCGGCTGTTGTCGGACTTGACCAGCTTTGGCATGACAAGCTCCGCCGATTCGAACGTCGTGAAGCGTTCATTGCAGGCCAGACACTGCCGGCGCCGACGAATTTGCCGGCCTTCACCCGCAAGACGCGAATCTATGACTTTGGTTTCTTCGTGGGCGCAGAATGGGCAATGCATGGCTGGCTAACAACTAAACGTAAACAGGGAATCGCTTGCAAAGATCAAGCACCTGGTTTCTGACACGCTCGATCGTTTCCTCATTTTTCAGGTCGTCCAGTATATCCGCTATCCAGCCGCTAATCTGACGCGTTTCGTCCACGCCAAATCCGCGTGTCGTGATCGCGGGCGTACCCAGACGCAACCCACTGGTGACAAAAGGCGACTGTGGATCATTCGGAACGGCGTTCTTGTTCACCGTAATGTTAGCGCTGCCAAGTGCCGCATCGGCGTCTTTTCCGGTTATGCCTTTGTCGATGAGGCTCACGAGCATCAGGTGATTGTCAGTACCACCGGACACGATCGGATAGCCGCGCTCGACCAGCACCCCGGCCATAATCTTGGCGTTCTCGCATACCTTGCCCTGATAGTCCTTGAATTCGGGCTGCAGCGCTTCCTTGAGAGCCACAGCCTTCGCCGCGATGACATGCATTAACGGACCACCCTGTGTGCCCGGGAAAACCAGCGCATTGAATTTCTTTGCCAGCTCCGCGTTTTCGCGCGCGAGTATCATGCCACCTCGAGGACCACGCAACGTCTTGTGCGTCGTCGTCGTGCATACGTCAGCGTGAGGCATGGGGCTCGGGTAGTGCCCTGTCGCGACCAGTCCGGCAACGTGCGCCATATCCACGAAAAGATAAGCGTCGACACTATCGGCGATTTCCCTGAAGCGTGCCCAGTCGGCAATCCGGGAATAGGCCGAGAAGCCGGCCACGATCATTTTCGGCTTGTGCTCATTCGCCAGCGCCTGCACCTGGTCGTAGTCAATCAGGCCAGTGTCCGCCACCAGGCCGTACTGCACTGCATTAAATAACTTGCCGGAAAAGTTGACCTTTGAGCCATGCGTCAGGTGCCCGCCTTCGGCCAGGCTCATGCCCAAAATCGTGTCGCCGGGATTGACCAGCGCGTGGTAGACGGCCGCATTGGCTTGCGACCCTGAGTGCGGTTGTACGTTGGCGTAATCTGCCGCAAAGAGTTGCTTGGCACGCTCGATAGCCAGCGTCTCTACGTCATCGACGTATTCGCAGCCACCGTAGTAACGTTTGCCCGGATACCCCTCAGCGTACTTATTCGTCAATTGCGTTCCTTGCGCCTCCATGACCAGCGGGCTCGCGTAATTCTCGGAGGCGATCAACTCGACATGTTCTTCCTGGCGGCGATTTTCTGCGCTGATGGCTTTCGCGATTTCGGGATCGAAGGCATCGATAGTCGTTGCTGTGTTGAACATGGGGGCTCCATAAGTGATCGAAAATGATGGCCGGGAATGGTGGCGACGTAAGTTTCGCGATCTTACCTGTGGACCTAGCGTGTTTCCACGAAGGCTTGGACTACGCGGGTCCACGCGCGAGCCACGTTGCGGCGATTATAACCACCGCCTCCCATGGCGACGATTTTGCCTCCGCAGTGTTTGTCTGCCAGCCGGCACAACGATGCCGCAGCACTCGCATGCGCTTCTTCGGTCAAGCACAGGTGAGTGATGGGGTCACCTTCCAGGCTATCCGCCCCGCATTGCATCAGGATGAACTCGGGTTTGGCTTCCTCCAGGTAGGTCTCCACCCGTGCCCACGCGCGGTGAAAATCGCTGTCGTCGGCGCCCGGCGCGAGTGGGATATTGAGTTTCGTGCCGCGCGCCCTGCCGGTTCCCGTTTCTTCGGCGGCGCCGGTGCCCGGATACAGAAAACGCCCGTCTTCATGGATGTCGGCGAATATCAGATCCGGGTCATCCTCGAATCCGTAAAACATGCCGTCGCCATGGTGCGCGTCGATATCGACATAGGCGACTCGAGCAACCCCGAACTGTTTGCGAAGGTACTCGGCGGCGATGCCACAATCATTAAAGACACAGAAACCGGCCGCGGAATCGCGAGCGGCGTGATGCAATCCGGCAATGGGGATAAACGCGCGTTTGTAGTTGCCATGCATGAGCTCATCCACCGCGCAAAGTACCGCGCCGACGACTGCCGAGGCCGCGTCGTAAATGCCGGGCACAGCCGGCGTATCGCCATCATCGAGCCAACCCGTACCTGCGGCTGACAGTCGGGAAACCTTGTCGATATAGTCGGCGCTGTGAAACAGGGCGAGCTCGTCAACTTCGGCAGGACGCGGATGGCCGAAGTCGATGGCATCGGCAAGATTGGCCGCGTCGAGCTCCTTGTGGAACACATCATGCCGGTCTGTACCGAACGGATGCGGATCACCGAAGCCATAGGCCGCAATCTCCTCCCCCTTGTAAACCAGCACTTTGTCGATCGTGGCTATTTTCATGCGACGCAGCATACCGGATAATGCGCGCAAGGACGGGCAAAGAACCATGGCACAATACATCTACACAATGAACGGCGTCGCAAAGATTGTGCCGCCCAAGCGGCACATTCTGCGTGACATCTCCCTGTCATTCTTTCCGGGCGCCAAGATCGGCGTCCTGGGTCTGAATGGTTCCGGCAAGTCGACACTCCTGCGTATCATGGCGGGCCTCGATACCGATATCGACGGCGAGGCGCGACCACAGCCCGGCATCAAGATCGGCTATTTGCCGCAGGAGCCCGAGCTCGATCCCGAAAAAGATGTGCGTGGCAACGTCGAGGAAGGTGTTGCAGAAACCAAGGCGCTCCTCGACCGCTTCAACGAGATCAGCATGCAGTTCGCCGAGCCCATGAACGACGATGAGATGAATGCGCTGCTCGAAGAACAGGGTAAGTTGCAGGATGCGATTGACTCGGAAGGTGCGTGGGAACTCGACCGTAAACTTGAAATCGCTGCCGACGCCTTGCGCCTGCCACCCTGGGACGCCGACGTCACAAAATTATCCGGCGGTGAGTGCCGCCGCATCGCGTTGTGTCGATTGCTGCTCTCGCAACCCGACATGCTGCTGCTCGACGAGCCGACCAACCATCTCGATGCGGAATCTGTTGCCTGGCTCGAGCGTTTTCTCGACGAGTATCCCAGCACGGTTATTGCCGTCACTCATGATCGCTATTTTCTCGACAACGTCGCGGGTTGGATTCTGGAGCTCGATCGAGGCCATGGAATTCCGTGGCAAGGCAACTATTCATCCTGGCTCGAACAAAAAGAGGCACGCCTCAGAATCGAAGAAGCCGGTGAGAAGGCCCGTCAACGAGCGATGCAGCACGAGCTCGAGTGGGTGCGAAGCAATCCCAAGGCTCGGCAGGCAAAGTCGAAGGCCCGCCTGCGACAGTTTGCGGAGCTTTCCTCCACCGCGTATCAGAAACGCAACGAGACCAATGAGATTTACATACCGCCGGGGCCACGATTGGGTGATGTCGTGCTCGAGGTCGACAACCTGAAGAAGGGCTTTGGTGACAAATTGCTGATCGACGGTTTGAGTTTTCAACTGCCGCCGGGCGGCATCGTCGGCGTCATCGGTCCGAACGGCGCGGGTAAGACAACCCTGTTTCGCATGATTACGGGCGAGGAACAGCCCGATTCCGGAACGCTGCGACTTGGCGAAACGGTGCAGATCGCGAGTGTCGACCAATCTCGTGAAAGTCTCAATGGCGACAATACCGTGTGGGAGGAAATCTCCGACGGCCTGGACATGATTAAAGTTGGCAACTACGAGACGTCGTCACGCGCTTATGTCGGTCGCTTTAATTTTCGCGGTCAGGACCAGCAGAAGAAGATCGGCTTGTTGTCCGGCGGCGAACGCAATCGGGTGCATCTCGCCAAGATGCTGCGCGCGGGCGGCAATTTCCTGCTGCTCGATGAGCCCACCAATGATCTCGATGTCGAGACGCTGCGAGCGCTCGAAGAAGCGTTGCTTGAATTTCCGGGCTCCGCCATCGTGATCTCGCACGATCGCTGGTTCCTGGATCGAATTGCCACGCATATTCTCGCCTTCGAAGGCAATAGTGAGATCGTCTGGTTCGCCGGGAATTACGCGGACTATGAAGAGGATCGCAAGCGACGACTGGGTTCCGACGCAGCAAATCCGCATCGAATAAAGTATAAGAGACTCAGCGCCTGATGGGCTAACGGAGAGCGACCGATGAATCTGCTGCTGACGGCCAGTGCGGTTTTTACCTTCATCGCGCTGTTCTTTGTTTTCTCAATGACACGCCACATCCGCCGCCGTCGACCGGTGCGGGCAACCGGTTCGCTGGCGGGCGGACTCGTTGCAACAGTATTGGGCGGCGCCAGTATTTTGCTTGCATTCAGCTATTACGGCTATGGCCGACTGGTTGACGAGCAAGTCGTCGGCAAGATTGAATTCTCGCAGTCCGCACCGGGTGAGTTCACAGCCCGACTGATGATCGACGGCGAACCCGACCGCTTGTTGGAACTGCGCGGTGATGAGTGGCAGATAGACGCACGCGTCGTCCTGTGGAAACCACCCGTCACGCTGCTGGGGCTGGATCCGATTTATCAGCTCGACCGGCTCAGCGGTCGCTACTCGGACATCGACGACGAGATGAAGGAGCAACGAACGGTGTATGCATTGACCGAGGAGTTGACACTCGACGTTTGGCGGGTCGCACGCCAGTTTCCGCGACTGGTGCCGGGTGTCGACGCATATTATGGAACCGCTACCTATGTTCCAATGGCAGACGGGGCTCGATTCGAAGTCACGCTAAGCCGCGACGCGTTGATTGCGCGACCCGTAAATGAAGCCGCACGAAAAGCCGTGGGCGACTGGGGGCAGTAACGATTGTTGGATTATGTAAACCAAGAGGTTCGGCCACTTTTGGATAGTGCATACTGAATACGACAACAATACATCGAACGAAATGGCGATTGTCTTAGATAAAGATCGGGGGATCGAGAGCGAACTTGAGGAGCGCATAGGGCTCGAATGCCCCTATTGTGGCGTGTTCGCACACATGAGCCCGCAGGCCTTTCCCGATGCGGCTGCAGTCATCCGTGACAAACCCAAGCACGTCGGGCTCGTCTACCAGTGCGATGCGTGCCATGCGCCCGTGTTCCTGCGTTTTGCCGTTCGTGAGTATGCTGACAACCGTGTGGAACTTTACCGCAATTTCGTAGAGCTTGAGCGACCCAAAGAACGCTTCGCGTTTTCGTATTTGCCGGACCACACGGAGGTACTGTTTCGCGAAGCCTTGTCGTGCTACTCCGCCAACAATTTTAACGCGTTCGCCTCAATGTGCCGGCGCGCCGCCAAGGGCTCCTTTGAAGCACTGGGCGAAGGGGGTAAATTGCGCGCTTTCGAAGAGGTCATGGAGGCGCAGGAGATTGCTGGCATTGATGACGATACCTTCGCACCAATCAAGTCCGTACTTTTTGGCACCGGGCAGTACGAAGAATTGCCACTGTTGAACCGAGCACAGGCAGGCATTTTGCTGGAGGTGCTGAAAGATATGTTCTATCAGTGTTTCGTCCGCCACGGGAAACTCTCACGCGCAATCAAAGTGCGTCGCTTTTTTGTCTCCGAAAACAGCAGCAAGCGCCAATCCGCCTGATAGTTAGGGGGACAGTGACCCTATCTGTCGCTACAGAAATTACTGATCTCCCAGTTAGGGTCACTGTCCCCCCTTTAGCCGAGGGCAATTCGTGCGTTGCGGAACATGCGCATCCACGGCCCATCCTCTCCCCAGTCCTGCGGATGCCATGAATTCTGCCTTGTCATGGCAACGCGCTCAGGGTGCGGCATCAGGATCGTCACACGACCGTCTTCGTTGCTAAGTCCGCAGACGCCGTCTGACGAGCCATTGGGATTCGCCGGATACTGATTGGCAACCTCGCCACGATTATCAACGTAACGCAGCGCTATCGTGTACGAAGAAGTGACCCGTGCCGTGTCATCGGCAAAAACGGCTCTGCCTTCTCCATGCGACGTGGCAATCGGGATGCGTGAACCCGCCATACCGTGCAGGAGCAGCGACGGACTCTCCACAATTTCGACCAGGCTCAGACGCGCCTCGAATTGCTCCGAGCGGTTGCGCAGGAAACGTGGCCAGCTGTCCGCCCCGGGTATCAACTCACGCAGGTGCGACAACATCTGACAGCCATTGCACACACCCAGGGCAAAGGTATCACTGCGCTCGAAGAACGCCGCAAACTGATCGCGTGTGCGGGAATGATACAAAATGGACTTCGCCCAACCACCACCGGCACCGAGCACATCACCGAAAGAGAAACCTCCACAAGCAACGATACCCTGGTAGTTATCCAGAGCATCGCGGCCGCTGAGCAGGTCACTCATGTGCACGTCGACAGCCGTGAAGTCAGCGCGCATGAAAGCCGCCGCCATCTCGTACTGACTGTTTACGCCCTGCTCGCGAAGAATTGCGATACGCGGCTTGGTGTCGCCGCGCAGGGGTCGTACGATATCGTCGGACGGATCGAACGCCAATTTGACGTTCAATCCTGGATCACCATCGTCAAGGATGCGGTCGAATTCTTCTTTCGCCGTCGCCGGATTATCACGCAGTGCCTGAATGCGGTAGCTCATTTCCGACCACGCACGTTGCATGGTCGCACGATCCAATTGCAGCACCACCTCATCATCGCTGCGTACGGTAAGCCTGCAATCCTTTTCAACGCGGCCGACAGCCGTCACCATCACGCCGCAGCGATCCAGTACCATCTGTACTTGCGTCAGTTTGCTCTTTGCCACTTGCACAACAGCGCCGAGTTCTTCGCTGAACAATTGCCTGAGCAGTTCCTCTCTGGAACCACTCAGTGCTAATGACGCACCAAGCCGGCTCGCGAACATCATTTCTGCGACGGCGGCAAACAACCCGCCGTCACTACGATCATGGTAAGCAAGCAGCATGTCGCGCGAACTAAGCTCCTGAATCGCCGCGAAAAAGCCCCGCAGAAGCTGCGCGTCAGCAAGGTCCGGGGTACTACCACCAATACGTTGGTATGCCTGTAGTAAACACGAGCCACCAAGACGATTTGCGCCTTGCCCGAGGTCGAACAGCAGGAGGTAACTGTGATCGTCAGTTCTCTTCAATTGCGGCGTGAGGTGGCGAGTGACATCGCTTACCGGCGCGAAAGCAGAGACAATCAAAGACACGGGCGCAACGACGTGGTGCTCGCCGTTGTCATCTTGCCATCGTGTGCGCATGGACATGGAGTCTTTGCCGACCGGAATGGCAACGCCTAATTCACGGCATAATTCATCGCCAACGGCCTGCACCGTCGCAAACAGGTTGGCATCTTCGCCCGGGTGACCGGCGGCCGCCATCCAGTTGGCGGACAGTCGAACTTTGCTCAGATCATCGATTGCCGCGGCCGCAATATTGGTGATGGCTTCGGCAACCGCCATGCGCCCCGACGCCGGCGCATTGCTAATGGCCAGGGGCGTCCGTTCGCCCATCGCCATCGCTTCGCCGGTCTTGCCGGTAAACCCGGACGATGTGATCGCGACATCACTGACCGCGACTTGCCACGGCCCGACAAGCTGATCACGGACAGTCAGTCCGCCTACGGTGCGATCGCCGATATGAATCAGGAACGACTTGTCCGCGACAGCCGGAAATCTCAAGACGCGCATCGCGGCTTCCTTGAGTTCTATGCCCGACAGGTCGAGAAGCAGGTCAGGCAACGCAGCGCGCTCAACGTTGCGTTCCATTTTCGGCGGGTTACCGAGCAGCATTTCCATTGGCATATCGACCGGGCGATTGCCGAAATCCCTGTCGGTGACGACGAGATTGCGCTCGCCTGTAAGAGTACCGATGACGGAGACCGGACAGCGTTCGCGTTCGCAAAGGGATCGAAAATCCTCTATGCGGTCCTCCGCGACAATCAACACATAGCGTTCCTGGGCCTCATTGCACCAGATGTCCATGGGCGACATGCCCGGCTCGGCGTTTGCAACTTCACGCAACTCTATCTTCGCGCCAAGTTTGCTGTGATCAACCGCTTCCGGCACAGCGTTCGACAAGCCACCCGCGCCAACGTCGTGAATCAACAGGATTGGAGTCTGCTCGCCCATGGCCCAGCAGCGGTCGATAACCTCCTGCGCACGCCGCTCCATCTCCGGGTTGCCGCGTTGCACCGACGCAAAATCGAGATCCTCGCTCGAGGTGCCGCTTGCCAATGACGATGCCGCGCCGCCGCCAAGACCGATCAACATGGCCGGGCCGCCAATCACAACTATCGCGGCACCAACCGGCACATCGATCTTGTTGGCGTGCTCCGCGCGTACGTTGCCGACCCCGCCCGCGATCATAATGGGCTTGTGGTAGCCACGGATCTCGTTGTCCGGCAACCCTGGCAACCTGCCCTCGAAGGTGCGGAAGTAGCCCGCCAGGTTCGGCCGCCCATACTCATTGTTGAAAGCCGCAGCGCCAATCGGACCATCGATCATGATTTCCAGCGGCGTCGCCATACGCTCAGGATGGGGAAAATCGTCTTCCCAGGGCTGCGCGTAACCGGGTATGCGCAAATGCGAGACTGTGTATCCGGTCAGGCCCGCCTTGGGTTTGGCACCCAGGCCCGTTGCACCTTCATCCCGAATCTCACCGCCGGAACCTGTTGCCGCGCCGGGAAACGGCGAAATCGCCGTCGGATGATTGTGAGTTTCCACCTTCATCACAATGTGTATCGACTCATCGACGTAGGTAAATTCACGGTCACTGGGACGCGGCATGAGCCGCGCGCCATGCCAGCCTTCGATCACTGCGGCGTTATCGCTGTAAGCTGAAATAACGCCATCCGGAGTCTTTTCCGTCGTCGAACGGATCATGCCGAACAGTCGTTTGTCTTGCGCCTTGCCGTCGATCACCCAACTGGCATTGAAAATCTTGTGCCGGCAATGTTCGGAATTCGCCTGCGCAAACATCATCAACTCCGCGTCGGTCGGATCACGCTCCAGGTCGGCGTAATTCTTCACGAGATAGTCGATTTCCTCGTCATTGAGTGCCAGGCCGAGATCCGTGTTTGCAGCGACCAGCGCGCCGCGCCCTTGTGCCGATAACGGTACAATTGCGACCGCCGCAGGCTCCTGAGCCGCAAACATCGCCTGCACCTTCGCGCCATTGTCATAAACCGCTTCGGTCATGCGGTCAAAGAGCAGCCTCGACAATGCAAGCACATCTTCATCGCAGACGCTGCCCGCGAACTTCACGCCGTAACAGATACCGCGCTCGATACGCTCAACGGCTTCGATGTCACATGCCCTGGCGATGTCTGTGGCTTTCGAAGACCACGGTGAAATCGTACCGGGCCGCGGCATGACGTAGAGATGTCGGGCGGCCTTGCTCAGCTTGCCTGGCTTGTCGCCAGACAGCAGCAGTGCGTCCAGCCGCACGCGGTCCTGTCGGGATAAGTTGCTGTTGATAGTGACAAAATAGACGAATCGTGCCTCAAGATTCTTGACGCGTTCATCTGCACGCATGAGCGCACGGGTCAATCTGGCAACGCGGAAATTCGACAGGGCCGGCTGCCCGGGCAACTCAAGCGTGGTTCGCGCTTCTATTTGCTGTCCCCCGGCGTATACACCGGCAATGGAAACTGCGCGACATTGCCGCCTTCAATCTTGCTGATCTTGCTCACACCCTGCTTGTCCACCTCGTCGATCCGAATGATGGCATGCATCGGCAAGTAAGTACGCTTGACGTTCTTGAACTCAGACTTGATCTTTTCTTCTGACGGATCGAGCACGACGGTGGTTCTCTCGCCGAAAACCAACTCCTCTACTTCGACAAAACCAAACATCTCGCCGTGGCCAACGCTGCGTGCATAGATCTCGTAGACCTGACCCTGACTCATGAAAATTACTTTGAACAGATTTTTCTTGGGCATTGACGGCTATCATCGTAAATGTTTGCCGCGGCTGACACCGCGCGGGCGCGTAGTTTACCCAAAACGGCCGAAAAGGGCGCGCCTTTCATATCCTCAGTCCCAAATGCTATATATGGGATAAAATCCTCATATTATGAGCCAACCACGCACCACTCGGGTCCTATTATGTGAACTACTCGGCATCGCATCTCCTTGTTTCGCTGCAAAATTTGCTCAATAGGGCTGGTCGGGACAGCACATGCCGCTACAAATCGAAATCGTCAGCAAGCACGCTGAACTTGTGGGCAATGATGCCATATGCGAGTTCAGCGAGGACGGCGGCACCATTGGCCGCTCGCTGCGCAATGACTGGATCCTGCCGGACCCCGACAACTTCATATCCGGCCGGCACGCGACTATCGATTATCAGGGCGGCATTTATTACCTTGCCGATATCAGCAGTAACGGCGTCTACATCAATGACGAAGACGAGCCGGTTGGCAAAGGTAATCCGCGACGTCTTTTCAATGGCGACAGGCTGCGCATGGGCGACTTCGAAATGCTGGTCACCATCGACACCGGTGAGGGCCTCGAATTACCCGAGCCACCCAAACCGACGGTCGTCCCCGATCATATTGAGCAACTCGTTGACGAGGTATCGCTGCGCACCGGCATGCAACTGCTGGACGAAGAGGAAATAACGGGCGACGATGAATTCCACTCGACCCTGTTCGGCAAGCCGGCAGATAAGCCCGAGCCGAAATCGAAATCGAAATCAAGCACAAAGTCGAAAAAGACAAAGAAATCATTGGACATGGGCGTAACAGCCGAAGACTTGTTCGACTCGTTTCTTGACGGTCTCGGTATCAGCCGCGCCGAACTCAATCCGTCTGTGAACAGGCCTGAAATGATGCTGGCCGCCGGGCAAGTATTGCGCGAATTTGTAGCCGGGACGACGCGCCTCTTGTCAAGCCGCGCGAATCTCAAGAATGCCTTCCGACTGGATCAGACGACGGTCTTGCCGCGCGCCAACAACCCGATAAAGTTCTCTGAAAATACCAATGACTTGATCAAGCAACTGCTGGTCGGTAGCGAAGGCGAGTATCTCGGTGCACAGGATGCAGTGCGCGAAGTATGCACAGACCTGCTGAATCACCAGAACGCGTTCCTCGATGCGATGAACAGTGCATTTATCGAGTTCGCCGACCGCTTCGATCCCGTTGAGCTTCAGGAAGGATTTGATCGCACGATCAGTAGCCGCTTTTTTAGCTTCGCAACCAAAGTGAAGTACTGGCAGCTTTACTGCGATGTGTATCCGATCATGACCGAGAAAGGCGGTGGCCGGTTCCCGCAGATGTTCGGCGAGGAATTCGTGAAAGCCTATGAGCGCCAGGTGGCAGAATATCGACGCCTTGACGGCGAAGGCACTGGCAGTGCCGGTATCACGCCCCAAAGCCACGATCAGTCGGTTGAGCCGGATCTAAAGAAGACACAAAAACTGGTCCCAGCCGACGCTGAGGAAATGGCGTTTAGTGACGATGACATCGTTACTTCGCTGTCCGAGTCAGGCGCCCTGGAGATCGATCAGAGTTTTATCGACGACCTCGAAAACAGCATGTCGGAAGCGGTATCCGAAGACGATCTAAAACCCTGACCTCATTCTAATCAGCGCGATTCTGCCGGTTAGCAATCAGATCATCGACTACCGCCGGATCGGCAAGCGTCGAGGTATCTCCAAGATCGCCAAAATCATCAGCCGCAATCTTTCTCAGGATTCGACGCATGATTTTGCCGGAGCGCGTCTTGGGCAAGCCAGGCGCCCACTGCAACAAGTCCGGCTTGGCGATTGGACCGATTTCCTTGCGCACCCATTGTTGCAGTTCGCCTTTC
>Ga0209987_10000966_pt1 | contig 15464 bp, 15 predicted proteins | sample N074metaG_FD_182134 | JGI IMG/M metagenome (GOLD analysis project Ga0209987, IMG submission 182134) | Deep subsurface microbial communities from Kermadec Trench to uncover new lineages of life (NeLLi) - N074 metaG (SPAdes) (version 2) | ecosystem: Environmental > Aquatic > Marine > Ocean trench... | reverse complement strand
AACCAGGTGGCTTCGATCACGGTACCAGAACCCCGTTTGCTAAATGTGCAGGTGTGGGATGTGAATAACACCGCCGCGGTGGAAAAAGCGATCCGGGCCTCTGAGCTGGGCCTGAACCCGATGATTGATGGCCAGCTGATCCGCATTCCGATCCCTGAATTGAACGAGGAACGCCGCGTCGAAATTTCGAAAGTTGCAGGAAAATACGCTGAGCAAACCCGAATTGCCATCCGCAATGTTCGCCATCACGGGATGGAAGATTTGAAGAAATCGGAAAAGCAAGACCATATGAGCGAGGACGAGGTTCGTATGTGGGCTGATGAGGTGCAAAAGCTGACCGATAAATACATCGAGGACGTTGATCATATTCTGGCCACAAAAGAGCAGGAAATTAAAAAAGTCTAAGCATTAACGGAAGTCCCTGGCCCATGCCCCAAGCGCTTAAAAAAAATCCCCAAAAGCTGCCGCGCCATATCGCCATTATAATGGATGGCAACCGGCGTTGGGCTGCTAAACACAAGGTTCCGCGCCTTTCCGGCCACAAAAAAGGTATCGAGGCGGCCCGGGCCGTGGTTAAGGCCGCGCTTGATATTGGCATTGAATATTTGACGCTTTATGCTTTTTCCTCGGAAAACTGGAAACGCTCGCAAGAAGAAGTCGATAGCCTGATGGGGCTGCTTCGGCTTTATGTCAGCTCCGAGCTGAAAAAAATGGCCGACACCGGGGTCCGGGTGAAGTTCATCGGCCGCCGCGATAATATGCCGGGAGACATTGTTGATTTACTTTACCGTGCAGAGGCAAAAACTGCGACCAACACCAAGTTACACCTGACGCTTGCGATCAATTATGGCAGCCATGAGGAAATTCTTGATGCGGTCAAAACCCTGGCGGAAAAAATCGAGGCCGGCACCCTGAAGCGGGATGAAATTACCCAGGAAACACTGGCCCGGGCGCTTGAGACGTTTAGTCTGCCAGACCCCGACCTGGTGATCCGTACCGGCGGGGAAAAACGCCTGAGCAATTTTCTTCTTTGGCAATCGGCGTATTCAGAGCTGGTTTTTCTGGATGAATACTGGCCTGATTTTAACGCGGCAACGCTGATGGCGGCAATTCAGGAATACCAGGCCCGGGACCGTCGTTATGGGGCCCAGGTTTAAGGTTAAAAATGCCGCCAGCAAAATCAAAAAAAACAACACCTGCCCGGGAACTATTGATTCGCACAGCGTCGGTTTTGGTTCTGTTGCCCATCGTTGTTTTTGCGGTGATGAAGGGCGGTATCTATTACAAAGGCCTGCTGGTGGTGGTGACCTTGTTAATGGGGTATGAATACGCCCGGCTGACCCAACTAGACAACAAGACCAAGGCGGTTTTTATAGCTGGCCTGGTCGCCACTGTCTGGTGGTTGCTTGCGGCGGTTCCGGCGGAGGGGTTTATCGATGGCATGATCATGGCCATCATTGCTGCCGCAACCGCTGTGGGCATCGGGGTTATCCTGAAAAAGCACCGCATGTGCTGGGCCGGGTTTGGCATTGTCTATGTGGCTATTCCCATGTTTGGCCTGGCTTACCTGGGCCGGCTTGACGATGGTGTGTCCTGGATTTTATGGATGCTCGCCCTGGTTTGGGCCTCCGATATTGGCGCTTATGTTTTTGGCCGAACCATTGGCGGGCCAAAATTATTGCCCAAAATCAGCCCCAACAAAACCTGGGCAGGCCTGTTTGGCGGTGCCCTGCTGGCGGCCGCAGCCGCCGGGATGGCGGCCGGATATTTAGAATTGGGCGAACCCTTTTACCTTGCACTGGCAGGGACTTTGCTGGCACTTTGGGGGCAGGCAGGGGATTTGGTCGAAAGTTTTATCAAACGTAGTTTTAGTGCCAAGGATTCCGGGTATTTAATTCCGGGTCATGGTGGTTTGCTGGATCGGATTGACGGCTTGTTATTTGTTGCCCCGGCTTTGGCGCTGGCGCTGGAATTTATGAACTGAAACGTTAATTATTTGCTGGACTGAAAATGAGCAGGAAATCGGTGACAATTTTGGGATCAACCGGATCAATCGGGGTCAATACGCTTGACCTGATTGCGCGCAATAAAGCCGATTATGACATGGTCGCCCTGACCGCCAACAAAAATGTCGACAGCCTGGTCAAGCAGGCCCGGGAATTTAAACCAGAGATGGCGGTGATTGCCGATGCCGGGCTATATTCCCAGCTCAAGGAAGGCCTTGAAGGCACCAACATCCAGGCCATGGCGGGCGCGGATGCCCTGATCGAATGCGCCCAGGCCCCGGTCGACTGGGTGATGGCCGGTATCGTAGGAGCGGCGGGCCTGAAACCCACACTGGAAGCTATCCGCCAGGGCGCCACCGTTGGCCTGGCCAACAAGGAATGTCTGGTCTGCGCCGGTGAATTTGTCATGAAAGAAGTGGCCAAGGCCGGGGCGACGCTTTTGCCCGTGGATTCTGAACATAACGCCATTTTTCAAGTGTTTGATTTTGAAAAAACCAAGGGGGTGCGAAAAATAATCCTGACCGCATCGGGCGGGCCGTTTCGCACCCGAAGCCGCGAAGAAATGGCAGATATTACCCCGGCCGAGGCGGTTGCCCATCCCAATTGGGATATGGGGGCAAAAATATCGGTTGATTCCGCCACCTTGATGAACAAAGGGCTTGAGATGATCGAGGCCTATCATTTGTTTCCAATCACACCTTCCCAGATCGAGGTTCTGGTTCACCGGCAATCGGTGGTCCACAGTATGGTAGAATATATCGATGGTTCGGTCCTGGCCCAGATGGGCAGCCCCGATATGCGGACCGCAATTGGCTATGCTTTGGCGTGGCCGGAGCGCATGGAAACCCCCGTTGAGGTCCTTGATCTCGCCACAATTGGACAGTTAAATTTTGAGGCGCCAGACCCGGTGCGCTTTCCAGCTTTAAGGCTGGCCCGGGGCGCTTTGGAAGAGGGTGGGTCGGCACCCACAATATTGAATGCCGCAAATGAAATAGCGGTCTATGGATTCCTTGACAAGCGCTTGAAATTCCTAGACATATGCCGGGTTGTTGAAGAAACACTGGGCAGCATTAAAAGCCGCGAGGTCACATCGCTTGAGGATGTTTTTGACCTTGATAGGGAAAGCCGCCAAAAGGCCCAAGAAATTTTAAAAACACTGCATTAGAAGTGAGAAATTAAATGGAAGCTGTCGAACCCGGAATTCTTTTCACGGTTACCCTATTTTTGCTGTTGCTCAGCATTTTGGTGTTTGTCCACGAATGGGGCCATTATATTGTTGCCCGGATGTTCAAAACCAGGGTTGAGGTTTTCTCAATCGGGTTTGGCAAGGAAATTTTTGGCTGGACCGACAAGAGCAAGACACGTTGGAAAATCAGCATGGTGCCTCTTGGCGGGTATGTAAAATTTTTTGGCGATGCCAACGCGATCAGCAACCCTGAAAAAGCGTTGGCCAAAATGTCGCCTGAGGACCGGGACAGTTGTTTTCACTTTAAACCGATATGGCAGCGGATGTTGATTGTAGCCGCCGGCCCGGTCATTAATTTTCTTTTTGCCATTTTGCTGTTTGCCGGCCTTTTTACAATTAATGGCCAACTGGTTGATGAGCCGCTTATTGGTAATGTTTCGGAAGACGGGGCTGCTTATCAGGCCGGGTTGCAATCCGGCGACCGGATTTTTTCGTATCAGGGCCAGGAAATTACCACGTTTCAAGAACTCAGGGAGCTGGTGATTACCAGCCCCGGCGAAGAATTGGACTTTCAGGTGTTACGGAATGGCGAGGAATTTTCCCTGACCGTGGTGCCCGCCCCGACCGAAATTAAGGATGCCACCGGCGCATTGGTGATTGAAGGGCGCCTTGGAATTGAAGGTAAAATTCAGCACAACGTTTTTTCTGCGGTTGTCAGGGGCACCACATTTACCTACGATGTCACGCTACAGTTTTTTGAATTTTTTGGCCGGATGTTCCGCGGCGATGTTTCCCTTGATGAAATGGGTGGGCCGGTGAAAATTGCCCAGATTACCGGGCAGGCTGGTTCGCAAGGTGTGCCCTCTTATATTTACATAATGGCCCTGATTTCTATCAATCTTGGTTTTATAAATCTTTTGCCTATACCGTTGCTGGACGGGGGTCATTTATTGTTTTATAGCATCGAGGCAATTAAGGGCAAACCGATTAGTGTGAGGGCCCAGGAATTGGCGTCAATGTTAGGACTTGCTTTTGTTCTGGGATTGTTGTTTGTCCTTACCTGGAACGATTTAAACCTACCCGGATTAAGCTAAAAGGTGCGAACGAAAATTCATGCGGCAAGTGTCACGCCGCAGCCCTCAATTTAAGAATTTTAAGGAATAAAGGTGCCGAAGATCACTGGACAAAAATTGTTTACCACCCTGGGTTTGGTGCTATTTTTTTTCGGTCAGGCCAGCCCTGTATTGCGGGCCCAAGACGAACCCGCACCGCCGGCCCAGGAGGAATTTAATTACGACATTATTGAACGCCTGGCCGTAGTCGGGACTGAACGAATTGAAGCCGAAACAATTTCAACTTACCTGACTGTCCGCCCCGGTGACCGTTTCGACCCAGCGGCCATCGATGCCAGCCTGAAAAGCTTGTTTGCAACCGGGCTTTTTGCTGATGTAATCATGGAGCGAAACGGCAATACCCTGGTGATCAGGGTTGTCGAAAACCCGATTATCAACCGGATCGTTTTTGAAGGAAACTCGAAACTCAAAGAAGATGATTTTGCCGAGGAAATAGAACTGCGCCCGCGTATGGTTTACACCCGCGCAAAAGTCCGGTCCGATATCCAGCGCATGCTTGAACTTTATCGCCGTTCTGGCCGCTTTGCCGCAGTTGTGGAACCTAAAGTAATTCAACGGGACCAAAATCGTGTTGACCTGATTTTTGAAATTTCCGAAGGCCCCAAAAGCCGCGTCAGCCGCATCCAGTTTATTGGCAACCGGGTTTTCAGCGACCGCAAGCTGAGAGGCATTCTTGCGACCACCGAAGCCCGGTGGTGGAGAATTTTTGGCTCCAATGACACCTATGACCCTGACCGCCTGCAGTTTGATCGTGAAGAGGTACGCCAGTTTTATTTGGACAGTGGTTATGCCGATATCCGGATCGTTTCTGCGGTGGCGGAACTAACCCCTGATCAAAGAGACTTTTTTATTACCTTCGTGATTGAGGAGGGCGAAAAGTATGTATTTGGCAAGATTGATGTTGAAAGCGAAATCAGGATGCTTCCAGCCGAATTTCTGCAAAGGTTAGTCACCGTAAGGGAAGGCAAGACCTATACCTCAAAGGGGATTGAAAACACGATTGAAAGCATCACCAACACCGCCGGCATTCTTGGCTTTGCTTTCCTGGATGTCAGGCCTGAAGTTGATCGCGACCGCCAAACCCGGACTATCGGCATCAACTTTTATGTCAGAGAAGTGCCCAGAACTTATATTGAACGCATTGATATTCATGGCAACCTGAGAACCTTGGATAAAGTTATCCGGCGGGAATTCAGGCTTTCCGAGGGCGATGCATTTAACTCTCTCAGGGTTGACCGTTCCGAACAAAGGCTTCGCCAGCTCGGGTTTTTCCAAAACGTCGAAATTGAACAGTTGCCGGGTTCTGATATCGATAAGGTTATTCTGGATGTCACGGTTGAAGAACGATCAACCGGGGAATTTTCTTTGGGATTCGGGTATTCAAGCTTTGACGGTTTTATTTTTGACACAAGCATTTCCGAACGAAACCTTCTTGGCAAGGGGCAAAGTCTGACATTGGCTTTTTTGATTTCGAAGCGACGAAATAATCTCAGTTTATCCTTTAGCCAACCATACTTCCTGGGCAGAAATATACTGGCCGGCTTCAGTATCTTCAGGCAAGATTTTAATAACCGGGAGGCCGGGTTTGCAACCTTAACCACCGGCATAAGCCTTAACGTGCGGTTTCCAATCACAGAATATATTTTATTATCCCCGCGGTATACTATTCGTTCTGACACGGTAGAAATACCGCCAAACGTGATTGTCAGCCCGTTCCTGCTCTCATCGCTTGGCACCAACACAACCTCATCGATAGGGTTTGCCCTTAATTACGCCAACCTGGATGATTTCCGCTTTCCGTCCCGTGGTCAGAGCGTTATCCTCAATGTGGATTTTGCCGGGTTGGGGGGCAATATCAAATACGTGCGCGCAGGCATAGAAGCCGACATTTACCGGCCCATTATCGCAGGGTTTATAGGGCATCTTGGTTTTGATGGCGGTTATATCATAGGTCTTGGCCAGGATGTCAGGATTAATGATCGCTTTTTCCTGGGAAATCCCCGTTTTAGAGGGTTTGATGTTGCTGGTGTTGGGCCAATCGATTTATCAACGGGCCAATTCCTTGGGGGTAATACTTTTTTTGTAGCAACCGCCGGGGTGGTAATCCCCCTTGGGGAGTTTGCTGAAGAGCTGGGCTTCCAGGTAAGCGTTTATGTTGATGTCGGGACGCTCACTAATGTGGATGTGCCCCTGTTTGATGTTAATGGCGATCCAATTCCGGTGTATTTTAATGATTGCGATCCGGTTGTCTCTGACGACTGTATTATGATTGTTCAAGACACCGGGTCGCTTCGAATGTCAGTTGGCATTGGTATAACTTGGGATTCCCCGTTCGGCCCGGTTCGCCTTGATATTGCCCGTGTGCTAATGCAAGAGGACACAGATAGAACTGAATCAATTTCATTTAACGTCGGAACGCGTTTCTAACAGAAAGGAAAACTCTCATGAAACTTTTACATAAAATTTTACTTCTCTTTGCTTTTGGACTGCCTTTATTGCTGAGCGCGCCCATGGCCTCAATTGCCCAAGGGACCGCCAGCAAAATAGTTGTTGTAAATTTCACAGAAGTCACAAACGAATCCTTTGTCGGCCAGGATGTGCAAAACCAGTTGAAGGCTTATGAAGCCATTATTACCGCACGAAAAACCGAGCTGGAAAACCAGTTGAATACCGAGGGCCAGACGCTTGAAGGCCAGGAATCGGTCCTCTCCCCGGATATCTTTCAGGAAAGGGTAACCGAATTCCAGAACAGGGCCCGCAACGCTGAAGTTGAACTGCAGGGCAAACGCCAGCTGCTGGTTCGGGCCCAAAAACAGGCTGAACAGGAAATTACCAGAAATCTTCGCCCGATTATACTTACACTTATGAAAGAAAGGGGCGCCGATATTGTCTTGGACCGGGGCCTTACCTATATGGTTAGTGGCGGCTCTTTTGATATTTCTGATGAAATCATCCAGCGCTTGAACAGCACAATTACATCGTTCCCGCTGAACCTGCCGAATTCGTAAATTAAGGGCTTAGCCTGAAATAGGTGAAAAAGGAAATGGACTTTCCATTCCCTTTTTCTATGGTGTTCCCTGGAGGACGTTATGGCAAATTCTGACCTGACATTGGATATTACTGACATAATGGGGCTTATACCCCACCGCTACCCGATTTTGCTGGTGGATAAAATTCAAGACATTGTCCCGGGCAAAAGCGCGACGGGAATAAAAAATGTAACCTTTAATGAGCATTTTTTTCAGGGACATTTCCCGGGCCACCCGGTGATGCCCGGGGTCTTGATTATCGAGGCGCTGGCGCAGACCGCAGCCGCCTTTACCATGCATACACTGGGCGGTGATGCAAAAAACAAGGTGGTGTATTTCATGACCATAAATGACGCCAAGTTCCGCCGCCCGGTCAAGCCCGGGGACATCTTGCACCTAAAAGTTACTCTGGAGCAGCAAAGAGGCCCGGTCAGCCGGTTTTCAGGGGTTGCTGAGGTGAATGGAAAGGTGGTTTCCCAAGCCAAATTTTCGGCAATGATTGCCGATAAATAACCTTATTTACGCTTTCCCATGGCAACATAATCACGCTGCACCGGGCCGGTATAAAGCTGGCGCGGGCGGCCGATTTTCTGTATCGGGTCTGAAATCATCTCATTCCATTGCGAAATCCAGCCAACGGTCCTCGCCAGGGCAAATAAAACCGTGAACATCCCGGTCGGAAAGCCCATCGCTTTAAGGATAATCCCGGAATAAAAATCGACATTGGGATAAAGTTTCTTTTCAATAAAATAGTCATCCTCAAGGGCAATTTTTTCCAAAGCCCGGGCCACTTCAAACAGGTGGTCATCAACCCCCAGCTCTGCCAGAACCTCATTGGCGGCTTTGCGCATGACTTTGGCCCGGGGGTCAAAATTCTTGTACACCCGGTGGCCGAAACCCATCAGCCGGAACGGGTCGTTCTTATCCTTGGCGCGGTTAATAAATTCAGGGATCCGGTCAACGGTGCCAATTTCCCCCAGCATTTTCAGGCAGGCCTCGTTGGCGCCGCCGTGGGCAGGGCCCCAAAGGCAGGCAATTCCGGCGGCAATGCAGGCAAACGGGTTGGCGCCAGACGATCCGGCAAGCCGTACCGTTGAGGTTGAGGCGTTTTGCTCATGATCGGCATGGAGCATAAAGATAAGGTCCATCGCCTTTTCCAGGGTTGGACTAATTTTGTAGTCCTCCGCCGGAACACCGAAAGTCATATTCAGGAAGTTACCCGCGTAACTGAGGTCATTCCTGGGATAGACAAAAGGTTGGCCAATTGAGTACTTGTGGGCCATAGCCGCCAGCGTTGGCATTTTTGCAATCAGGCGGTAACTGGCGATGCGCCGCTGCTGCGGATCGGTGATATCGGCACTGTCATTGTAAAATGCCGCCAAAGCGCCAACGACACCGACCATGATAGCCATGGGATGGGCGTCGCGCCTGAAACCCCGGAAGAAATGGATCAGCTGTTCATGGACCATGGTGTGGTAGGTGATGTCGTGACAGAACTTGGCCTTCTGCGCCTCGGTTGGTAGCTCACCAAACAACAAAAGGTAACTGACCTCCATGAAATCACTTTTTTCTGCCAGTTGTTCGATCGGGTAGCCGCGGTATAACAGCACGCCCTTTTCACCATCGATAAACGTGATTTTTGACTCGCAAGACGCGGTAGAGGTATAGCCGGGATCAAAGGTGAACATATCGGTGTCGCCGTAAAACTTGCGAACATCCACCACCTTGGGGCCAAGAGTACCGTCCATGATTTCAAAATCCAGGGCGGTATCCCCGTATTTGAATATGGCCTTTTTATCCGACATTATTATTCTTCCTTATCAAATTTGATCTTTGAGGCGCATAAGGCTTTCGGGCTTGCCCAAAACCGCCATCACTTCAAAAACGCTGGGCGAAATATGGCTTCCGGTCAGTGCTGCGCGCATCGGTCCGGCCACTTTTCCCAATTTACTATTGGCTTGATCTGCGAACTTTTTTACCAGCTCAAGCAACGCTTCTTCTTCCCATTCGTCCTGGTTTTCCAGTAGCGGAATGAGGCGTTGCAGCAAACCTTTTGCGTCATCGTCTAAAAGCTTTAATGCTTTTTCCGAAACTTCCAGGGGGCGCTCTGCGAAGTAGAACGAGGCACTCTCAGCTAACTCAATAAGGGTTTTTGCCCGTTCTTTCAACCCCGGCATGGCTTTTTGTAGCCGCCCCTGCTCTTCGGCACTCAGTGATTTTGCCAAAAATGGCAGGGTTTTTTCAACCAGGGCGGCATCATCAGAGCCCCGGATATAGATACCATTGAGGTTGGTCAGCTTTTGCAAATCAAACCGGGCAGGGCCTTTGTTAATGCCCTCTAAAGAAAACCATTCCATGGCCTGATCAGAAGTGAAAACCTCGTGATCCTTATAACCCCAGCCCAGTTTGCACAGATAATTCCTCAAGGCTTCGGGCAATATGCCCATATCGCGATAGGCATCTACCCCCAGCGCACCGTGGCGTTTGGAGAGCTTGGCGCCATCGGGGCCGTGGATCAGGGGAATGTGGGCGAAGGTCGGCACCTCCCAGCCCAGCGCCCGGTAAATGTGGCTCTGGCGAAAGGCATTGGTCAGGTGATCATCACCCCTGATAATATGCGTTATGCCCATATCGTGATCATCCACCACCACCGAAAGCATATAAGTGGGGGTGCCGTCGCTCCTGAGCAGCACCATGTCATCAAGCTGGTCGTTGGCCACGGTCACCTTGCCCTGGACGCTGTCGGCAATGGTGGTTTCGCCCATCCTTGGCGCTTTCAGGCGGATAACCGGATCTACGCCTGCCGGGGCCTCAGAAGCCTCACGGTCACGCCAGCGCCCGTCATAGCGCATCGGCCGGCCTTGCGATCGGGCCTTCTCCCGCATCTCCTGCAGCTCTTGGGGGCTGGAATAACACTTGTAGGCATGGCCGCCCTTCACCAGTTCAGCCGCTATCTCGCGGTGGCGCTGATCGGCCTCGGACTGGAAATAAGGTTCGCCATCCCAATCAAGACCCAGCCAGCCAAGTCCCTCCATGATCGCTTCTATGGCTTCTTCGGTTGAGCGTTTGCGGTCGGTATCTTCAATCCGCAGGTGAAATTTGCCGCCGCGGCCGCGGGTAAAAAGCCAATTAAACAAGGCCGTCCGGGCGCCGCCAATGTGCAAAAAACCGGTCGGGGACGGGGCAAAGCGGGTAATGACTGGTGTTTTGACGTCGGCCATATCGGGTCCATGTTCAAAAAGTTTCAAGCGCTTCGCTTCTACCATATGCTTATTCCTGAAACAAAGGCTAACCGCGCGGCGAGGGTAAATTTTATGTCCCCCGGCCAGCGCTCGGATGCTATGGTTTTTTTTGTGAAAGGGGTATGGCGGTTTGCAGCGATATTTAAAAAGTGCTGGTGTTTTTTTGGACGAGGAGAGGGCCAGTGAGTCGAGAGAAAGAAATTGAGATCACGCCTGAGATGATTGAGGCGGGTGTTAGGGCGTTCGACTCTTACTTTGGGGCCTCTGATCTTGCGGATGGTCCAGAAGTTCAAAGATCGGTTCGTAAGATTTTCCTAAGTAGGTGCCGCGCAAGGAAACCAAAAGATTGACAAGACTGTTATTCCATCTTTGAACAGCATTGTTATGATTATTTATGTTCCCTGCGTTTACGTTTGTCAGGTATTTCTTATCTCCGGGTTTGAATTTTGAATTCATTAAAACAGTTTTTTTTGTGTCCTCATCTAACCACCATGTATGGTGAACATAATTGTTTCTGGTTTTTGCTAAACGGTTAATTTTATTTAACCTGGCCCTTATTTTTTTCTTTTGGTTATCGGTAAGTGAGGTTCTGTCTGCGAGTGTTTTTAAAACCTGTATTTTTGAATGAAAGCCAGTGATATAAGCAAATATGCCGTCTGTTTCGATAAAGCTAATAGTAGTCAGAAACATAAAAAGACTTTTAAGGTTTGTTTCCACTGAAGACCACAATATGATTGTCCTAGCTAAGGCTGAAGCTATGTTCTGATTGTGGTCAAGATCGTCCAATCCTGATATTGTGCGTTCCATGAGCAAAAACCCTAAAAAAGATAAACAGTTTAAAATAGTGGTTAAGCGTATACTTAATACACCACCTAGCCCAAGAAGGGCAAGAAAGAGAAACTAGCCAAATAAAGGGCTTCAAACCACTCCAGCCACGCCCCAGAAGGGTAAGGATGAAAAGATCGTAATCGACGCACTGCGGTGCGCCGGGGCGCCAGTCATGCCCTCTGGTTTGAGGGCCGCGAGGTGAAGCTGAAAACCGTTACCGAAGACCGCGGAGACCGGCCCTGGACATAAACCTAATACTTCCTGAGCAAGCCCACCAGCTTACCCTGGATTTTAACCCGCTCTGCCGGCAATATCTGGGTTGATTGGCCGGTATTGGCGGGCTTCAGGGCCACCTGGGCGCCTTTTTTGTGGAGGATTTTAAGGGTGGCTTCCTGGTCATCAACCAAGGCGACAACGACATCGCCGCTATTAGCCTGGTTACATTTCTTGATCAAAACAGTATCGCCATCGAGGATCCCTAACTCGACCATGGAATCGCCTGAAATTTCCAGGGCATAATGCTCACCCTTGCCAATCATGGAGGGGGGCAGGGACAGGGTTTCGTGGACATTTTCCAGTGCCTCTATCGGCGAACCGGCGGCAATCCGGCCATGCAGGGGGATATTGATGTTGGCGGTGCCGCCAGGAATGTCCCTGGGACCGGCGTTGCCAAACTTCCCGGTGAGAACATTGGCATCTCTAGGGCGACTTCCCGGTATCAAGGCATCGGGGAGGCGCAGTATTTCAATCGCCCGGGCGCGGTTGGGCAGGCGTTTTAAAAACCCGCGTTCTTCCAGCGCATTGACCAGCCGGTGAATGCCCGATTTGGAGTGCAGGCCAAGGGCATCTTTCATTTCTTCATAGGACGGCGGCACCCCTTCCTTTTTCAGGCGATTGTGAATGAAAAGCAGCAATTCGTGTTGTTTCTTGGTTAGCATGGCGGGCGGGTCCCTTTTGGTATCGTTTTGTTGTTCCTATGTTCTCTTATTGTTCCGAAATTGTCAAGACCTCACATTTTTGGCCCCGGAAAAATGAAAAAGGGGAGGTTAAAGGGTCGGCAGCGGGAAAACCTTGACGATGTCGCCGCAAAGTGCGGCTTTGCTGTAAGCGGGACAATGTATCAGGCACCCGGAGGCCTGCAGCGTTGATATTCGTGAGCTGTCCTGGCGCGGGTGCGGGGTGGCGATGAAGGTGGCATCCTGGTCGGAAAATTTAAGGCTGCCAAGCATGAAAACTTCGCGGTCCTTGGTTGCCGGGATGTCGCCACCGGCCCGGGCCGGGAAGGAAGTGGCGGCGGTCCCGGTTTGGCCCTGCAGTTTCCTCAACGCCGGGAGCAGGAAAAGAAAAGCGGTGACATAGGCCGAGACCGGATTGCCGGGCAGGCCGACCACCGGGGTGCCCCTCAGGTCGCCAAACATCAGCGGTTTTCCGGGCTTCATGGCGATTTTCCAAAAATCTTCGGTGCCGCCGGCGGCACGAAACGCGTCCCTGACAAAATCATAATCGCCGACCGAAGCGCCGCCCAGCGTGACAATAATATCCGCCCCGGCTGCGTCCTCAAACGCGCTTTTGATGGCGTCAAGATCGTCTTTCAAAATCCCCGGGGAGGTGGTCTCGGCCCCGGTGGTTGTGAAGAGCGCCGCGAGCATTGGTATATTGGTATTGATGACCGAACCGGCACCAAGCTTCGATCCGGGGGTGACCAATTCATCCCCGGTGGCCAGCAAAACCACCCGGGGCCGTCTATAGACTGCAATTTCCCCCTTGTTTCCGGCAGAAATCAGGGCAATATCGCGTTCATTCAAAACCGTCCCGGGTTTAAGCAGGACATCCCCTTTAGAAAAATCCATCCCCGCCTTGCGGACATTGGCGCCGGTTGCCGGGGCCTTGAGAATGGTGACAACATCCCCATTCCGTTCGGTATTTTCCTGGATCACCACGGTATCGGCGCCGCCGGGCATAATACCCCCGGTGAAAATGCGTATTGTTGTGCCGGCCTTAACCCGGGCACCCGTCGGGCTTCCCGCCGGGACTTCGCCGATCATTTTTAAGGGGTGCGGGGTTTTTTCCAGATCCTTGGCCCGCACCGCATAGCCATCCATCGCCGAAGTGTCGGCCGGCGGTGTGCTGCGCTCTGCGACAATTTCTTCAGCCAGGGTTCGTCCCAGCGCGCCCCCGATTTCAATGTTTTCTGGATTGAGCGGCCCAAAGGCCTCAAGAATGCGTTTAAGGGCCTCTTCAAAGGTGATCAATTTACTTTAACTTTCTGTTGTAAGTGCCAGATTTACCACCAGTTTTATGAATTAAACAAATGTCGGTAATGGTTCCGGCCTTATCCAGGCCTTTAACCATATCGTAGAGCGTCAGGGCGGCGACGCTGACCGCGGTCAGGGCCTCCATTTCCACCCCGGTTTTGCCCTTGAGCGACACTTTGGCGGTAATTTCAATAAATCCATCCTGAAATTCGAAATCTACGGCAGCGTTGGTAAGCGCCAGGGGATGGCACAACGGGATCAGCTCCGAGGTTTTTTTGGCGGCCATGATACCGGCGATCCGGGCGGTGGCCAGAACATCGCCTTTTGGGGTGGAGCCATCCTGAATAGCGTTTAAAACTGCGGCGCTCAGGTGTATCCGGCCGCGCGCCTCGGCGGTTCGCAGGGTATCTTCCTTGGTGGATACATCGACCATGCGGGCGTTGCCTTTATCGTCCAGATGCGTCAGCCTAGCAATGAGAAGCCTCCCTTGAGTAAATTTTTGACGGCTTTTTCGACATCATTCTGGCGCATTAAAGCCTCGCCGACAAGAAAAGTTGTCACCCCGGCGAGCTCGCGGCAGATTTTCAGGTCTTTATGCTCATAAATGCCCGATTCCGCTACCACCAGGCGGTCTTTCGGCACCAGGAGCGCCAGGCGGTGGCTGGTAGTGAGGTCAACTTCCAGGGTTTTGAGGTCACGGTTATTGATGCCAATCAAAGGGCTTTTCATCTTGAGCGCGGCTTCCAGCTCGGCCTCGTCGTGGACTTCGATCAAGACATCGAGGTCAAATTCAAGCGCGGTGGCTTCAAGTTCTGCCGCCAATGACGGGGTCAGGGCGGCCATAATCAATAAAATACAATCCGCCCCCATGGCCCGGGATTCGATCACCTGATAGGGATCCAGAATGAAATCCTTGCGAAGAACCGGCAGGGTTGAGGCCTCTCTGGCGGCGACCAAAGTGTCTTCGGACCCACCAAAATAGGGCGCATCGGTCAGGACTGACAGGCAGGCGGCACCGCCTTTCTGGTAACTTTCAGCCAGCTCCGCCGGGTTGAAAACCTTGCGGATCAACCCCCGGGACGGGCTCATGCGCTTGATCTCGGCGATCAGGCCATAGCGTTCCTCAGCGCGGCAAACTTGAAGGGTCTTATAAAACCCCCGGGGCGCACCTCTGGCCCTGACCCGGTTGATAAGACCGCTCAGAGGCACCAGGGTTTTTTTCTTTTTCAGGTCTTCCGCGGTGCGCAGGCAAATATCATCAAGAACGGTACCCATGCTCAGGTCCGGTTACTCAGCCGCACCCAATCAGCCAACAGCGCCTTGGCCTTGCCCGAGGTGAGCGCCGCGCGGGCCAAAGCGGTCCCGTCTTTCAGGGTTTTCACCTTGCCGGCGACCACCAGCGCGGCGGCGGCATTGATCAGGGCAATATCGGTCTTGGGGCCTTTGGCGCCATCCAGAATAGCGCGGATTATACGGCTGTTTTTTAGCCGTCCGCCGCCTTTGATCTGGCTGAGAGAGGTTCGCTCAAGCCCGGCATCTTCGGGGGTTATCTCGAAGGTTGTCACCCGTCCGCCGTCCAGTTGTGCGACCAAGGTTGGCCCCAGGGTGCTGATTTCATCCATCCCGCCAGCGCCATGAACCACCCAGGCCTTTTCCAGTTTCAGCGATTTCAAAACATTGGCCACCGGCTCAACCCATTCTTTTGAGAATACCCCCAGCACCTGGCGCTTGACTCCGGCGGGGTTGGCCAGCGGGCCGACCAAATTAAATATACTCCTGAAACCA
>Ga0209987_10000960_pt1 | contig 15490 bp, 8 predicted proteins | sample N074metaG_FD_182134 | JGI IMG/M metagenome (GOLD analysis project Ga0209987, IMG submission 182134) | Deep subsurface microbial communities from Kermadec Trench to uncover new lineages of life (NeLLi) - N074 metaG (SPAdes) (version 2) | ecosystem: Environmental > Aquatic > Marine > Ocean trench... | reverse complement strand
ATACGTTGGGCGCATCATCAGCATCTGGTCGATTGCAAACTCGGTGTGATGCCAATGACCCCCAGTGACATTGCAGGTTTGTTCAATGTCCAGAGGTGTCAGTAATTCCTGGTGAATAATCTGCTTTTTAATGCCCGGGGCATAATGGGCGATAACATCGATCACCCGCTCTAAAAGTGCTTTGCGGGCCTTATTGGTCCACCCCCCTTTGAGCTGGTAAGGCACATACATGATATGGGCCGAGAGCACATGTTTCCCGGTCGGCGCAAGCGACGCCTCGTAAATGCTGGGTATTAGAATTTCCATGACCGGGTGTTCTGGACTCTCACCATATTTGGCATCGTCAAAGGCGAATTCGATAGCATCCAGATCAGGAGCAATTATCAGGCGTCCATCGGGTCGCTCCAGTCCGTTAAATTCTGGTAAACCGTCGAGGGCAAGATGCAGTTTTGCTACATATCCGTCGCACCGCAGTCGCCGGATTCTATTGCTGAATTCAATTTCAAGATTTGGCGTGCCAACCAGCTCCAGGAAAGTTCGCTTGGGATCTGCCGCCGAAACTATGCGGTCTGCCATAATCTTCTCACCATCGGCCAACTCCACGCCAGTGGCGGTGAGCCCGCCAACATCCGCCTCGATCAAGATACGGGCAACCCTGGAACCGGTTTTGATCTCTGCGCCAGCGGCTTTTGCAGATGAAGCTAGCGCTGCAATCAAACCATCGATGCCGCCGTTGGGTAGGGCGTGGTCGCCGCCCTGCTCCTCGTTCATGCGGTAAAGCATATTCAATACTGTGTGATTGGGGGAACGTGGTGCCATTTTGGAGCCGATCAATCCGTCCCAGCTAAGGGCCGCTTTCAGCAGATCGCTCTCGAAATTTTCTTCCATCAGATCCCGCGCCGGCAGAGCGGCAATTCGCAGGAATTCACCCATATCGGCCTTGCCGAGCAGGCGCAGCTTGAGCCCTAACCGGGCGAAGGTCAGGATTTCCGGGAGGCTATTATTGCCGATGCGTGGCATGGTCTTTAGCCACGCCGACTTTAATACATCAGCAAAGCGCCGCATCGTCTTTCTGTAATCAACATAAGCGCTGGTATCCTTGGGGCTGACCCCGGAAACCGAACCATTGTGTAAAATGACATGATCCCCGGAATCACTCAGGCCCACGGTCGCAAGCCGCTCTCCTAATTTGTACCCATGGGCTGCAAGGCTGAGATCACGGGCAATTTTCGTCGAAAACTGGCTCACAGAGTGGGCGATCGAGGTTTTGAAACCGGGATGAAATTCGCGCGTAGCAGCCAGGCCGCCAAGGGTATCGGCCGCTTCCAGCACCAGCACGCGCTGGCCGCCTCGCGCCAGATAGGCGGCGCAAATTAGCCCATTATGGCCCGCCCCGATTATGATTGTGTCAAAGTTTTGCAACTGAAGGCCGCCCATTCAAATCCATTTAGCCAACATCCTTAATCGTCTGGCGCATCAGGTCACCGATTTTGTCAATGTCATTTTTTTTGACAGTCAATGGCGGCGCGATCGCCACCTGGTCGCCGGAAACCCGAATTTTCAGGCCGTTTTCAAAGGCTTGCAGAAAAATTGCCCCCGAACGCGACATTGACACCCCGTCTTTTTGCGCGAAGGTAAAGCCGCACATCAGGCCAATATTGCGCACATCTGTGATAACATCTTCCTCACCAAGCGCATGGGCCATGTCTGCGTAATACCCTTCAATTTTACGCACACTTTCATAAATCCCCTCTTCCTTGTAAATCTTCTGTACGGCGATCGCGGCCGCAACCGCCAAGGGGTGGGCTGAATAGGTGTAGCCATGGAACAGCTCAATGCCTGATTTGGTCTCGTCAAGAAATGTTTCGTAGATACCCTTGCGGACAGCTACCGCCCCCATGGGAACTGTGCCGCTGTTTATGGCTTTGGCGGTGGTGATTATATCGGGCGTCACACCGAACCGTTCGGCGGCTGTGGCATACCCGAGGCGCCCAAATGCGGTAATGACCTCATCGAATATCAGTAGAATTCCGTGTTTTTCCGTAATTTCGCGCAGACGTTTCAAATACCCTTTGGGCGGAACATAGACACCCGCCGATCCAAAAACCGGCTCAACAATCACCGCAGAGATGGTGCTGGGGTCATGGAGGGCGATAATGTTTTCAAGCTCGTCGGCATAAGCATTACACGGTTCCGGCTCGCCCCGGGAAAACGCCATGGTCCCAGGATCATAGGGAAATGGCAAATGATCTACCCCCGCCAGAAGGGTGCCAAAAAATTTCCGGTTGTTGACCATGCCGCCCACCGAAATACCCCCATACCCGACCCCGTGATAGGCGTTCACACGGCCAATCATGCGCGTGCGGGCACCGTCACCGCGAAGGCGATGATATGCGCTCGCAATCTTGAGGGCGGTGTCCACCGATTCCGACCCGGAATTGGTGAAAAAAATGTGGTTCAGGTCATCCGGCATTTCGTCGGCCAGAATATTTGCCAGCTCAAACGCCGCCGGATGTCCAAACTGGAACGGCGAGGCGTAATCAAGCTTGCCGGCCTGTTCACGGATGGCCTCCACCACTTTGGGATGGCTGTGCCCCAAGGCGCAGCACCAAAGCCCCGATGAACCGTCAAACACCTTACGGCCATCGGTTGTCCGGTAATACAAACCATCCGCGCTTTCGAAAATGCGCGGGTTGGCCTTAAATTCCCGGTTCGCGGTAAACGGCATCCAATAGGCCGATAAAGTATCGTTTGTAAGTTTCATGTTTTCTATTGTTCTTTAAGTTTACCTGTGCGGATTAGCCTAAACAGCTATTCGTGGCCCGAGTTTGCCAAGATTTTTTCACCCGGTCAAAGAATGTACGAAGCGTTCATATTAGGCCTATCTTTTACGCTCCTCCATAAATATAATTTGTGATCACATATTAGCCCATCTTTTTACCCTTGGAAAGCTCGATTATGGCTCCTCGTCGCACAATTACCCGCCGTGATTTTATGGGCGGTTTTGCCATGGGAATTACAGCGGGGGTCACTTTATCACCCTTTGAGGTGGCCGCCAAATTCGGCCAAAAAATCTCTTTGGGAGATTATTATCCCCCTAAGCTTACGGGCCTGAGGGGCGATCACGTTGGTTCGTTTGAAGTTGCCCACGGCGTTGCCAGGGAGGGTCTTGAGTGGCCCAGGCCCTCAGCCCAGACCGATGATACCTACGACTTAATTGTTGTGGGGGGCGGAATTTCAGGGCTTTCCGCAGCCTGGCTGTACCGGGCCCAGGCCGGGCCAAACGCCAGGATACTCATACTCGAAAACCACGATGACTTTGGCGGTCACGCCAAGCGAAATGAGTTTAATGTCGATGGCCATAAGCTAATTGGCTATGGCGGCAGCCAGGCCCTTGAGGAACCTAAAAACTATTCCCTTGTCGCAAGGCAGCTTTTGAAAGACCTCTCGATCGATATCCGGCGGTTTTATTCTTATTTTAATCAAGGTTTTTATGATCGGTGGAACCTTGAGGCCGGAATTTTTTTCAAAAAGGAATCCTATGGCCTTGATCGGCTGGTCCCGGACCCTTTCCAAAATTTCTATTACGAAAAAAGTGAAAAACCAGCGGAAGAAATTTTCAGGGCCTTCCCGGTTAAACCGGCTACCCGCAAAGCCCTTATTCGTCTGGTGGAAAGCGACACCGATTTCCTGGCAGATGTCCCGGACGGAAAAAGGGTCGAGACCCTGCGCAGCATTAGCTATATCGATTTTCTTGAGAAATATGCCGGGATTCCCCGTGAAGGAACAGATATCTTGAGAGATAAGTTCATAGGATACTGGGGCCTTGGGTGGGATGCCCTTTCTGCCTTGGAAGGGGCCCGGCTTGAAATGCCCGGAACCTCTGGTTTGGGTTTGACCTATCGGCAGCTGGGATGGGATGAAAATGAAGAGCCATACATTTTTCATTTTCCTGACGGTAATGCCGGGGTTGCCCGCGCCTTGGTTCGTGGTTTAGTTCCAGACGCGTTGCCAGGAAAGACCATGGAAGAACTGGTCACTTCCCGGGTTGAATACGGTAATTTGGACAACCAGAATTCTCCGGTCCGCATTCGCCTTAACAGTACCGCTGTGGAAGTTCGCCACGGCAAAAATGGCAAGACGGTTAATGTTACTTATGTCCAGAATGGGGCTGCCAGCAGGGTGCGTGGGAAACATATCATTCTTGCCTGTAACAACCGGATGATTCCCTATATTTGCCCCGAAGTGCCTGAAAAACAAGTTGAGGCCATCGAATACGCCACCAGGACCCCTCTAGTTTATATAAATATTGCACTCAGGAACTGGCGGGCTTTCGTTGAGTTGGGCTTTAATAGAATTTATATTCCTAAGGCCAACATGATGTCTTCCATGCGCCTGGACTTCCCGGTCAGCGTGGGGAATTACCATTTTTCGAGCGGCCCGGATAAGCCGATTGTGGTCCATGGAACCTACGTTCCAAATGTGCCAGGCCAGGGCCTTACGGGTCGCGAACAATTTGTTTTGGGAAGTCAAAAATTATACCAACTCAGTTTTGCAGATTTCGAGGAAGATGTTTTTCAGCAAATGAGCGGTGCGCTTGCAGGCGGGGGTTTTGATGCCGAGCGGGATATTGCTGCTATTACGGTAAACCGTTGGCCCCATGGCTACGCCTACGAATATAATGAATTATTTGATCCCATTGATTGGAATCCTGAGCGCGGGCCCCATATTGCGGGGCGCGCGCAAATAGGCAGAATTTCAATCGCAAACTCTGATGCCTCTGCCTACGCCTATGTGGATGGAGCCATTGATGCCGCAGCCCGGGCCGTGGATGAGCAGGTTGCTCTAGGTTGATCAGGCCCCTTTTCTTTTTCCTTTAGAATAAACCAGGAGGCGTGGCGCGGCGGCGCGGCGGGTTCCAGAAGGGGGCGTCGTGAACGCGGCATCGTTGCCAGGCGCGGCTCCATTGTAGCTCGCGTTGGTAATAGACCTCTGCCCAGAGGTCATCCAGGGGATGATCTCTCGCCACTTCCAGCGATGCAAAGGCGATATTCTTTTTGCAAGTTGGTGACCACACGGCGGACGTCACAACCCCCGCCTTTTTTTTGTGGCCATGGAAAATATAGCTGGCATGGGCGGGTTTGTTGCCGTCGATATCCAGCTTCACAAAGCGGTATCTTGAGCCCTTATCTTTTTCCCGGATCAGCGCCCTGCGGCCGGTGAAATTGGGTTTGTCCAGATGCACCAGCCAACCGAGGCCGAGCTCGAGGGGCGAGCGGTCATGATCCTTGCGAATGGTATGATTAGCTGGCGTAAAATCATCAGCGGCCTGAATAAATCCGGCTTCAATGCGGGCGATATCCAGCGCACCGGTGCCGATGGCGCGAATGCCATGATGTTTTCCGGCTTCGAACAGCTCGTCCCAGAGGGTCAGCGCCTTTGCGCTTTCGACCCACAGCTCATAGCCCAGATCAGCGGTAAAGCCGGTGCGTGATACCATAAGCTCGCTGCCGTGATAGGGGAAATGCATGATGCCAAAGGGTTTCAGGGTCTCGATACCGGACAAACCCATCTTACTCAGAACCGCGAATGACGTTGGCCCTTGCACACTGAGAGCGGCCACCGCTTCGGTCTCCTCGCTGATGTCCACGTCAAAACCGGCCGACGATATCATAAGCCATTCATATTGGCGCTCGTAGGCGCACAATCTGTAGGTATTCTCATCAAATCGAAAAACGGTCCCGTCATCGATGACTTTGCCCTGATCGTTGCACCAAACGCTATAGCCGACCCGGCCGGGTTTGAGTTTTGACATATCGCGCGTGACCATGCGATTGAGGAAGGCTTCCGCATCCTGGCCGCTAATGCGGTATTTGCACATCGGCGACAGGTCCATGACTGAGCAGGCATTGCGGATGGCGAAATACTCGATTTCGACATTTTCGAAATAACCCGCGGACAAATATCCCTTCCAGGATTTCCAGCTGCTGTCCTGCAACAGCTCTGCCAAACGCGGATAGAAGGGCGTCGGCAGCGAATGTTTGCGAAAATGCTCCTTGTCATACTTTGCCGGCATCACCTGTCTCCCGCGATAATGGCGTGCGCCGCGTTATGACCGGCAGCTCCCATGACGCCACCCCCCGGATGGGCGCCAGCACCGCACAGATAAAGTCCATTGATCGGCGTGCGGTACTGCGCGGTGCCGTAAGTGGGCCGCATCATGAACATCTGGTCCAGGGCCAATTCCCCATGATGCCAGTGACCCCCGGTCATGCCGAATTCGCGTTCAATATCCACCGGGGTCAGGCATTCAACGGCAGTCATCTTGTCCCTGAAGTCCGGAGCATACGCCGAAATGACGTCGACAAGGCGCTCGACAAAAGCATCCCTTTGAGCATCCCAGCCACCCTTCAGGTCGTACGGTGCATATTGCACGATGGCCGACAATACATGCTTCCCGGCCGGTGCCAACGATGGGTCGGCGATACTGGGAAGTGTGATTTCTATCGCCGGCGCGTCCGAAAACTCGCCATATTTAGAGTGATTGAAAGCACGCTCGAGATATTTACGGGACGGTGCGATAACCAGCCGATTACCCAGCGCATCCTGCCGCAGACCTGTAAAATCGGGCAGGCTGTTCAGCACCATATGCAGCTTGGCAGCCCGTCCAGAGGCGCGCAGATTGCCAATGCGATGCGCTAACCCGGCTTCCAGGTTGCGCGCCCCCACCAGCTTCAGGAATGTGGTTTTGGGGTCTGCATTCGAGATCACTGATGGCGCGCGAAGTTCTTTGCCGCCCGCCAATACTATGCCAACAGCACGTCCACCTTCCAGCAACACGCGCTCGACCGGTGCCGCAGTCCTGATCTCAGCCCCAAAACTGGTTGCCGCATCCGCCAGCGCTGCAGTGACACTGCCCATACCACCCATTGGCAAGGTCGGAGTGCTTTTCAGGCCGCCGGCCAGGCGATAGAGATAAGTCAGCACCGTGCCCGGCATGCGGGGTTCCATGGCGGTGCCCAGAACCGCATCCAGCGCCAGGGCACCTTTCAATGCCTCGCTTTCGAACACTTCATCCAGAAGATCATGAATATTCATGCCGATGATACGCAAGAAATCCCGCATGCGTTTTTTACCGAGCCCAAAGCGGATATCCCAGCCCATCCCGGCCAGCTTCATGGCATTCCTGAACCCCGCGCTGGCGAGGCGCGGCGGTGTCTTGAGCAATTGCGGGGCCAATGTCTTGGCAAAGCGTTCCATTCGCTTGATGAACGCCACATAGGCCGCCTTGTCGGCCTCGTTTAATTGGGCTCCCTCAATACTTTGGGGGCGGATTGTCAGGTGGTTGCCATCCTCGGCCAACGAAATAGTGTCAATTGATGGCCCGCTCAAGTCGAGACCATGGGCTTTGAGGTTCAGGTCGCGGACCACCTTGGGCTGTAGCATGTGAAGGATGTGGGCACAGGCGGAGACTTTGAATCCGGGTGCGAATTCCCGCGTGATTGCTGCGCCGCCGGGTTGGTCAGAACGTTCCAGGACCAGAACCTTCCGCCCGGCTTTCGCCAGATAGGCGGCGCAAACAAGACCGTTGTGGCCGGCGCCGATGATCAGGACATCATAACGATCAGTCATCGCCGAAGTCCTCCGGAGTAATGTTTTCCCTGCCCAGATCTGCAAGAATTTCGCGCGCCGCATTAGTGCCCGGCGCCGCCATGACACCACCCCCGGGGTGAGTGGTGGATCCGCACATATACATACCCTTGACCGGGCCGCGGTACTGGGCATAGCCGGGAAAGGGCCGGTTAAACATCAATTGGTCGAAGCTCAGATCGCCCTGGAAAATGTTGCCAGCGGTCAGCCCCACCTCGGCTTCAATCTCATGTGGCGTGCGAACTTCGGCATGCCTAATCAGGTCCTTGAAATTGGGGCTAAAGGTGGCAATGGCGTCGATTACGGTCTGGCCGAAGGCGTCGCGCTTTTCCGGCGTCCAGTCACCATCTGCCAGGGTTGCGGGGCAATATTGCACGAAGACGCTCATCATATGTTTGCCCGGCGGCGCCATCGTCGGATCGGTCAGGGTCGGGATCATCATGTCCACGTAAGGCCATTTGGACCAGGTGCCGTTCTTCCAGTCATCGTAGGCGCGCTCAAGTTGCTCAAAGTTTTCGGTAATGTGCAAGTCGCCCTTGATAAGAGGACAACCCACGGGGAACTGCGGGAATTCGGGCAGGCCGTCCAGCGCAATATTGAGCTTGCCCGATGACCCCCTGATCTTGAAGTTCCGGGCCATCTCCACCACCTCATCGGGCAAATCTTTCGGGTCCATGATCTTCAGAAAAGTCCGTTTGGCATCAAGGTTCGAGACCACGATTGGGGCGTCGATTTCCTCACCACTGTCCAGTACCACGCCCCTGGCGCGACCGCCTTTGACCCGAATTTGGGCAACCGATGCATCGGTGCGGATTTCACCGCCATGTTCCTGCAACGCGCCTGCCAGGGCGTTGGCGATGGCCCCCATGCCACCGCGCGCAAAGCCCCATTCGCCAACATTGCCGTCGATATCGCCCATATAATGGTGCAGCAGCACATAGGCCGTGCCCGGCGAATAGGGGCCCAGCGCGGTGCCGATGATGCCCGATCCCGATAATGCTGCCTTGACCAGTTCGCTTTCGAAATACTGGTCAAGAAATTCAGCAACGCTCATGGTGAAAAAACGGATGAACTCATAAAGCTCCTCCTCGCCAAGCCGATACAGCTTTTTCCCCAGGTAAAGGAGTTCAGAAAGGTCTCTTGGCCTGAACGAGGTGGGGTCCGGCGGGGTGCGCAAAAGAAACGGGCGAATGAACCGGCAATAGCGCATCACGTCTGTGGAAAAGCGTTCATAGGCATCGGCATCGTGCAACGAGTGACGGGCTATTTCGCGGCGTTTCACTTCGTGATTGGTATAGCTTCCAATATAATCCCCTGAGCGCGTCAGCGTTGCACCGCCACCAAACGGCACCACTTGCAGCCCATGTTTGGCGAGATTAAGGTCACGAAAAATTTCAGGCCGCAGCAGGCTGCTGACATAAGAACAGTTGGTATAGGTCCAGCCTTCATGTAACTCACGGCTGACCGTAGCACCACCGATATAGAGATTGCGCTCGACAACCAGGACGTTCAACCCGGATTTTGCCAAAAAAGCTGCATTGGTCAGCCCGTTGTGTCCGGCCCCAATAACAATTGCATCATATGAATTCATTGGTTCACTAATTTCCATCATTCGGGCTTAAATGACTGCTCCGAAAAAGAAACCAACGTTAGCCTGGGAAAATAACCAAATTCAACCGCCAACCCTCAAACCATCGGCAGGATTTTCAGGGCAGTTTTGCTTGGCCGGCTACCGTTAATCGCCAAACGATGCGGTAATGCGCACGCCAAACGTCCTCGGCCTGCTTGGATTAAACCACACCCCCGGGAGAATGCCGTCGCCAGCGAATATGCCGTCGTAATAGAGCGCGTTGGTGACATTCTCGACATACGCCCAGGCCGACCAGCCACTGTCAGATACATAGCCAAATCGCAAGCTTAAATCGGCATATGCCTGAATTACCTCTGCCGGGTCTGTCGAGGCTGAAAGGGCGGAGGTTTTCGTCTGTCCGTACATTTCCGCCGATGCCCTGATCTGGCCGCCGCTTACCGGGTAGCGAAAATTGATCATCGCAGCGCCCGACAAATCAGGAACGTGTGAAAGGCCATCGCCCTCGCAGGCATCCGGGTCAGGACCCGGGCAAATTAACTGAGCCTCCCTCAGTTCGGTCGAGGTGTGAGCCGCGTTAAATCTCACGTCCACATAATCGCTTATCACCCATTGCAGCGAACCCTCGAAACCATAGCCGGTCACGCGGCCGACATTATCGACCCTGGTGCCGCCGCCCGAGCCCGCCACGATGAGCTGTAAATCCTTGTACTTGTATAAAAAGGCATTGGCGTCGTACCGGATTCTTCCGCCCAAAGCTTGGCCCTTGACCCCAATTTCATAGGACCAGACCCTTTCCGGTTCAAAACTGTCTGGTCCGGCTATATCATTGGTCAAATCACAAGCTGATTGTGTCGGCGGGTTGCCGGAGGGATCACCAGTACATCCAAATGCAAGCTCATCTTGTCCGGGACGTTCCTCGGCAGAAAAACTGCCGAAGCCGCCGGGTTTAAATCCGCGCACCGCACTGGCGAATAGCATTAAGTTGGGGTTGGGACGATAGCGCAAAATAAATGAAGGCGTAAATGCGTCCCAGCTTTTCTTTTCGAAAAGAGGTCCTCCACCAGCTTCTGAACCGGGCCGCGTTAAAAAACCCAGTGTCCAAAATGGCCCAAGATTACTCGTGATTGGGAAAGCCTCAACAGAAAATTCCTTGGTGTCCTTGGCATAGCGAACGCCGACCTCGATATCGAACTTATCGGTGATGGCATAATTTAAATTTACATAGCCGGCCCAGCCCCGGTATTTACCGATCGCCTGGTTAGTTTCAATCAATTCACCAGTCAGCGGATCATCACCCGGGGTATCAAAATAATAATAACCCTGACAGCCATAAGTGGGAGCACCATAATAGGCGCCAGACCCGCCCATCGCATAATAAGCGGCCTCCTCTTAACCAGTCTCAAGGTAGGGCTCTTCATAATATGGTGCGAAATAATAGATGCACATTAAGCCTTCATTTTCCTTATCCGAGAAAAATGCGTCGATGTTCTCTTCATAGAAAGAGACGCCTACGTACCATGATAGGCGACTATTAGTGTCTGATGTCAGGCGAAATTCCTGTTGAAAATAGTCGCCTTTTTGATCCTGCAGATAATCGTTGATCTGCACGTTCGTGCCATCAAAATCCTCGATATATATCCATTCGTGATCTGTATATCCTGTTATCGAGGTAAAATTTGCCCATCCCAGGTCCCAGTCCAGCTGGAAACCAATATTGAAAATCTCGCCATCATCCCTGATACCACCAAATCCCTGGTCCTGATCAACATCGCGCCCATCGCCGCGAGGTGGGGAAATTGTCGGAACGCCAAACACGGTGTCGACCAGCCCGCCCGGGGCAAAAAGATCTTCCAGGCGTTGAAAGGGAATAGAATCTTCTATTGCCCGATAGACAGTTCCGTCCTGTTTGCGATCCTCGTATTCGAGAGTCAAAACGGCAGTGACATTTTCGCTCTGGTAAAGGGCCGTCGCGCGAAACGAATACTTTTCGTGCGCAAGGAGTCTGGGGTCGTCTGGCTTTTCAATATTATCCACCCACCCGTCTTCGGTGGAATAATAACCGGCGAGTCGAAAACCAAACTGGTCATTTACTGAAATATTGACTGCACCTTCAGCCACATAGTGATTTCGTTGGCCAATATCTAAGTCCAAATAACCGCTGGTGGAATTGAGTTCGGGCTGCTTGGTGAAAACGCTGATTGCGCCACCAACGGCGCCACGGCCAAACAGGAATCCCTGAGGACCGCGCAAAGCCTCGACGCGCTCCACATCATAAAGGCTGGATACGACCACGCCGTTACGGCCCTGATAGAGGTTGTTCTTGAAAAAGGCTATCGAAGGATCACCGCCAACCCCGAAGTCATTGGTCAAAATCCCGCGTACCGAGACAGCATCAATAAAACTGTCTTGCGAGTTGCCGGTAATGCCAGGCGTCCAGAGGATGATGTCCTTGATGTCGTTAAGATTCACGTCACGGATAAAATCACCCGTGAGCGCAGTAATCGCCAGTGGCACTTCCATAATTGAGGTTTCGCGCTTCGTCGATGTGACGATCACTTCCTCAATAGCCAGTTTTTCCCCAGGTGATTGGGCAGCATCCTGGGCAGTTGCTTCGTTTGAATAGGATGTCATCAAGGCAATTACCGAGACTGAACAACCAGCCAGTAGCATCGATTTCACATTGGATTTTTTAACGGTCATTTCATTACCCCCTCAGGATGATATACCATTGCCAGAAATAGCTTTTTTCTATTGCCGTTAAAACTAACCGACTGGCCAAATGATTTCAAGGAATAATTGTGATCACAAATAGAATAAGCAGTTAGGCCGGTGCAACAAATGTTCAGGCAACAATATCCTCAGCGCGTAAAATTTCAAGCACAGGCCCTAATTGGCTTTCATACTTGCGCCAACGATCTACTGACCGAGTGTGCACCTTTTCACGAACCTGAACCGCACTCGCGGTGGTCACCGCCTGGTCCTGGCGGTGAAAATCAAGACAGGTGTCCTGCCAGGGCAATTCAAGGTGGTCAATCATGCGCCTGGCGTTTGATTCCAGATCGCTAACCACCTCTTCGTACTTGACGTCAAGAAAATTGCCGGGGAAAAGCTCCCGCCAATAGGCCATCAGGCGATGGTAGCGAACGTAATGCCGCGCCATTTCCTCCAGTGAATAGGTATGAAAATACGCTTCTGCAAAAAGCTGTTTAAAGCTCGAAAAGCAGCTATCCACCGGATCGCGCACCAGATGGATGATCTTGGCATTGGGAAGCGCCTTAATGATAAGTGGGATGAAAAGGTAATTGACCGGCATTTTATCGACGAATCTGGGCAAACTACCCTGCATGCTGCTGGATGTCTTCATGTACGTTACGCCAACCTTGGCCGGATCAACAGCGCCGGAGGCCCGCACCAGTTCAGGTGAATGCATCCCGGCCTTCTCGACCTTGACATTGCGTCGAATGGCAAGCCTGAATTGCTGCAATTCGCCGGCCGAATGAACCATAGAATGAGCGGTGATGATACGCTCGACCAAAGTCGTACCGGTTCGGGGCTGGCCAACAATGAAAATGGGTGCTTCGGTTTCGTAACCTGGCATCTGCCGTTTCGCCCAGGCCGGAGAGAAAGTCTCGCGACGCGCCTTGTACATCTCTTCTTCCCCGGCTTCGTCGTATTCGGTTACTTGCTTTTTTGCTTTCGCGCCAATATCAAAGCACCTGAAGGCTTCGGCCCATTCCTCCAGATCTTCATATTCCTTGCCGGCGGCATAAGCGACAAACGAAAGCGCCGTCGGGTCTGAAGCGAACCTCTCCATGAGGGATTTCAGGACCTCAAGATGGGTGTGGTCGGTGGCCCGGCGTAAGTTGGACTTGCGCCAGTGCGCCTGAGGCTCAAACGGCTTGATCTCAAGGGCACGATCAAGCGCCGCCTCGGCCTCCTCCGTTTCTCCCAAAAAAATCAGGCTGCTTGCCAAATTGATATTAAACGCTGGCGATTTGGGAGCCTTTTTCACCGCCTTGCTGTACCATTCCTTTGCTTTGTACTGATCGCCAAGCAATGACGACGTTGACCCGATCAGATCCTCTACCATGGGATCCTTGGTGCCGGCTTTAATGGCATTTTCGATCGCATTATCAGCGCGCTTTGGCTGTCCTATCTTTATGAAATGGCGCGCCAAATGCGCCCATCCGGCGGCGTGCGAGGGGTCAAGGGTTGTAACCGAGCCAAACGCCTGAATGGCAATCCGCGATTCTTTCGTTTCGGTAGCGATAAGTCCAACCAGGAAATGAGCTTCGATGGTTTTTGGGGCTTTGGCAAGAACCTGTTGGCAACAGGCGCCCGCCTCATCAAATCGCTTTGCGTTTAACGCATCAAAGCCGCGCTTCAGGAGCGAATGAATTTCACTCGGTGTCAAAATTTGGATGCGTCCGTGCGGCGAATTGTTCATTGGGTCTACCAGGGTTTTTCTCGTGCAGTGGCCATAGTCTAGTCAAAAAATCTGAATGTCAATACAACCGCTTCCAGGTCTGCGAAATTCAGGGGTTGGTTTATTTTCATAAAATATATGACCAACCATGCTTCCCCTGTGACTATAAGAACACTTAAAAAAGAGCAGCTAAATTGTGATCAAATAATGCAAGTTGAGTTGCCGGATGTTTGGCGATTCGAAGCGTTGGTATCCATCCCAATGGCCCCGATCAGTCGCTCAAGTTTATCCAGGTGGCCTTCACCTCGGTATATTTTTCGAGCGCGTGCAGTGATTTGTCACGGCCGGTTCCCGACTGTTTAAAACCGCCGAAGGGCGCAGTCATGTCGCCGCCGTCATAATAATTAACCCAGACACTGCCGGCACGGATTTTACGGGCGATCCGGTGAGCCCTGCTCAAGTCACTGGTCCAGACCGCTGCGGCGAGGCCGAAAGGGGTGTCATTGGCAATACGGACGGCTTCATCCTCATCCGAAAAGCCAATGCAGGAAAGCACCGGGCCGAAGATTTCTTCGCGGGCAATCTTCATCTTGTTCGTTACTTGGTCAAAGACTGTTGGCTCTATGTAATAGCCATTTTCCTCGACTTTGGCGCGATGACCCCCACAGCGCAACGTCGCACCGTCCTCGATACCGCTTTTTACATATCCCATAACGCGTTCGGTCTGAATGTCGTCAACCATTGCCCCCATCGCCGCATCCGGTTCGAGCGGGTGTTTGGGCTGCATTGTGCCTGCGGCTTTGACGACTTCGTCGACAAAATCATCCTTGATTGAATCGTGGACCAGCAACCGTGAGGCGGCGGTACAACATTCACCCTGATTGAAAAAAATGCCTGAGGCCGCAGCGTTCGCCGCTACCTCAAGATCCGGCGCATCGGCAAAGACGACGTTCGGGCTTTTGCCCCCACATTCAACGTAAGTACGTTTCATATTGCTGAGTGCGGCGATGCTTAACAAATGTTTGCCAACCGGGGTTGAACCGGTAAATACCAGCCCATCCACATCCATATGAGCGGCAATCGGTTCGCCGGCTTCTTTGCCAAACCCGGGCAAGACATTGAACACGCCTTTGGGCAGGCCGGCTTCCAACGCCAACTCTGCCAGCCGAATGGCCGTAAGCGGCGATTTCTCTGAAGGTTTAAGAACAATAGAATTGCCCGTGGCAAGTGCAGGACCAAGTTTCCACGCTGCCATCAACATCGGAAAGTTCCATGGCACAATGGCGCCGATAACTCCCAGCGGCTCTCGGGTTATCAGGCCCAGTTCACCCTGGCCGGTTGGCGCAATCTCCCCGTAAACCTTGTCGATGGCTTCAGCGTTCCAGTTAAAGCAGCGCACCGTACCGGCTACATCAATAGTCAGGCTGTCCTCTATCGGTTTGCCCATATCCAGGGTTTCAAGCAGCGCCAACTCTTCTCCATGATCGTCAATCATCATTGCAAAGCGCTGCAGAACCTTCTTGCGGTCGGCTGGCGCCATGTTAGCCCAAACCCCGCTTTCAAAGGCTTTGCGGGCTGCTGCAACCGCGCGTTCGACATCCTCGGAACCACACTTGGCCACCGATGCCAGTTTTTTCCCGTCAATCGGGCTGATGCAGTCAAAGGTTTCGCCTGACGCTGATCCTACACTCTTACCGTCGATGATCGCCTGATGCGAAATTTTCAAAGTTGGAATTATTTTTTCCCATTCGGATCTTGATTTTTGTTTCATAAGCTTTGTCCAGGTGTTGAGAGTTAGGTCCGGTCAGGCAGCGGCTGCCTTT
>Ga0209987_10000957_pt1 | contig 15500 bp, 14 predicted proteins | sample N074metaG_FD_182134 | JGI IMG/M metagenome (GOLD analysis project Ga0209987, IMG submission 182134) | Deep subsurface microbial communities from Kermadec Trench to uncover new lineages of life (NeLLi) - N074 metaG (SPAdes) (version 2) | ecosystem: Environmental > Aquatic > Marine > Ocean trench... | reverse complement strand
GCGCGGTTGTGGCCAGGGCGACCGCCGCCGCGATGTAGAACAGGGTTACTTCCATGGTCTGCATCCTGTGAATGTCTCGTTCATGGTGTTGCTCACGGCAACAGGCTGTGTACGTCTACAGGAGGCGATTCGTTCCGGGCCTCGCCTTTTTCCTTGCCCGCAATGGTTTTGCCCGCCACCTGCCAGAAGCTGTAATCGGGGTATTTCCCCACCCCGTCGATCAGCAGATGTTCCTTTTCGTAGATCATGTTGCTGCGGTCGTACTCGCACAGTTCGAAATCCGGTGTCAGCTGGATCGCGTACGTCGGACAGGCTTCTTCGCACATCCCGCACATCACGCACCGGGACATATTGATTCGGAAGAACTCCGGATACCAACGTCCGTCTTCGCCGGTGGTTTTCTGCAACGCGATGCAATCGACCGGGCAGGCGACCGCACACAGATTGCAGGCGACGCAGCGCTCCTCACCGTCGGGGTCGCGGGTCAGCACGATTCGGCCGCGGTAGCGGGGTGCCATATAGGGCATCTCGTCGGGGTATTCGACGGTTTCAATCTTGGTGAACGTGTGCTGCAGGACGGTCCAGAGCGTTCTCAGTTGGCTCCACATGCCTCAAGCGCTCCCACGAAGGGCCAGCGCCCCGGTAATCAGCAGATTGAACAGGGTAATCGGCAGCAGGTACTTCCATCCCAGAGACATCAACTGATCGTAGCGCGGCCGGGGAATGGCGGCGCGCAGCAGCACGAAGAAACAGATGATCAGCGCGGTCTTGGCGGTGAACCAGACGATGGGTGGTAGGAAATCTGGCCCCAGCCAGCCGCCGAAAAACAACGTGACCATGATCGCCGAGGTGAGAATCACCGACATGTACTCGCCGATCATGATCAGTCCGAACTTCATGCCCGAGTACTCGGTGTGATACCCGGCCGTTAGCTCGTGCTCTGCTTCGGGAAGGTCGAAGGGCAGGCGGTGCGCCTCGGCGATCCCGGCCAGGGTGAACACCACCAGGCCCAGGATCTGCGGCACGCAGAACCAGACGTCCTGTTGCGCACGAACGATCTCACTCAGGTTGAAGGATCCGGTGAGGATGACGACGCCCATGATCGACAGGCCCATGAACACTTCGTAGGTGACCATCTGGGCGGCACTGCGCAGCCCGCCCAGCAGTGAGTATTTATTGTTCGAGGCGAGGCCGGCGAGCAGCACGCCGTATACGGCCAGCGAGGTCATCGCGAGGAAGAACAGGAGCCCGATATTCAGATCGACGACATGCAGTCCGGGTCCGAATGGCACCACCACGAAGCCCATCAGCATGCCAGCGACGACGGCGGCGGGAGCCAGGGTGAAGATGACGCGGTCGGCGAAGGGGGGAATCCAGTCGTCCTTGGTGAGCAGTTTCAGCATGTCGGCCACAATCTGCAGGCTGCCGAACGGCCCCACCCGATTCGGTCCGAGTCGATCCTGCCACCAGCCGAGCAATCGGCGTTCCCACCACACCAGCAATGCCGCACCCACCAGTGCGCCGAGCAGCACGGGAGCAATCATCAGCAACCCGATATCCATCAACCCCTCATGATCAAGTTGTGGTCGGGGGACGGCGGTTGGTATTCGGGGTCCCGTTCGAGCGTGACCGCCGCCGTGGGCGGGTTCGTCCAGCCTCCGGGCAAGCCGCTACCGTAGTAGACGTAGCCCGGCTGAACGTCCGGATCGATGCGTACTGCGAATCTCGCGGAGCCGGCCGGGTCGCGTACCCCGGCGCCGACTTCGACGCCCAGCGTTGCCGCATCCTCGGGGTTCAGGATCACGTACGCATCCGGGATGCGCTGCTGAACTGCGGCGGCTTCGCTGGACAGTTCATCCGAGCCGAACACTTCGAACACGGCGAGCGGCTGAAGACCCTCACGGGCAGGGGTGTCGGCCGTTGGTGGAGAGAAGCGCATCATGTCCGGTAACGTGGTCCCACGCTCGATCAGCCGTACCCCGGGGTCGCCGCCGCGAAGGTGCCCGCCGATCTCCTGCTGATATTTCATGACCGCCTGATTCGAATTCCAGCCTGGCGACCACGTATAGGACATCAGCGCCGCTGGGGCGGTCTGGTTGGCTCCCTCCATCGAGTAGGCGAAGGGCGATTCTTCGTCGCTGGGCGCCATGGGTTCGTGGACGCTGACGGCTGCATCCATCGCCGTTCGACCGCTATAACGGTGCGGCTGACGTGCAATGCGTATATTAGCGGATCCACGAAAACCGGCCTGTGTCCCGGCCGCCCTCAATCCGGAAAAGGCATCAACCCTTGCGCAATCGGCGATCAGGTCGTCGATGTGGTCCCAGGCCAGGTCGGTACGCCCGGCGCTGCGGGCAGCGTCACTGATCCAGCGCCAGGCCGGCTTGACGTCGCCTTTGGGAAGAAACACCTGATAGAAACGCTGCGCGCGGGTCTCGTAGTTCACGTAGGTGCCTTCGCATTCGGCGAAGGTGGCTGCAGGCAGTACCAGATCGGCGTGATCCACGGTTTCGTTCTGCAGCGAATCGAGTGCGATCACGGTGTTCGACTGGCGCAACGCGCTTTCCAGCCGGGCGCGGTCCACCCGGCGGAACAGATCGTTTTCGAGAATGACCACCGTTCGAGCGACGCCACGCTCCAGCATGTCCAGTGCGTCGTCGAGACTCGGTTGCGTCCCGAACATGGCGGCGCCGAAGCTGTTCGCTTCGGGGACGTTGAGCATCAGAGATGCTGCTTTACCGGTGTTGCACAGCGCCCAGGCGACGTTCGCCGCGGCCTCCAGCACGCTGGTGTTGGCGGCCCCCGTGCCGGATATGATCAACGGACGCTGTGCGGCGCCCAGCGCGGCTGCGGCGTCTCGAACGAAGGTCGTGTCGTCCTCGTTGAGCTGCGCGCCTGCCGGATAGTCGGGGTTGAGTGCCGCCGCGATATGAAACCCGAGCTGGGCAATTCGTTCGGGGGGTACGTGCAGGGTGCGGGTCGCCAGGTCATCGATGCGCGTTTGAAGCGGCGTGGCCGAAAACACCGGGCTCCTGGCGTCCTGGGCGTGGCCCCGCACACCTGCGTCCTGCCAGGTCGGAATGCCGGCCGGCGGTGCCATGTTCAAAGATTCGTTGCGGGCAGCCTGACGCACCGCCAGGGCTGCGCGCGGTGCGGTGTTGGAGATATCTTCGCCGAGGATCAGTACCGCATCGGCCTGTTCCACGTCCTTCAGCGTCGGTGCCGGGGCGGGGCCGTTGCGCAACATGCCCAACGCGTGGTCCACCAGCTGTGCTTCAGCGGTGGACATGCCGTTGCAGAATCGGTCCGGACCGACCAGGGTGCGCAGCGCGAAGTTTGCTTCCACGGAGGCCCGCGGTGAGCCGATGCCGATCAGGTCGCCGGCATCCAGCGCTGCCGCGAACCGCGTGATGGCGCCCTCATTATCCAGTGCAATAAAGCTGCCATCGTCGGTTTTTTCGCCGGCCTGGCGAAACCGTTCATCGCTGTTGACGAAATCCGCTCCGAAACGCCCACGGTCGCACAGGAAGTACCCGTTCAGCTCGCCGTGGTAGCGGTTGTGTACCCGCTGCAATCGTCCATAGCGTTCGGCCGGCAGGATGTTACAACCGACCCCGCACGAGGCACAGATGGAAGGCGCCGACTGGAGATCCCACTTACGGGTATAGGAGGCACTGAACGGCTTGTCGGTGAACACGCCGGTTGGACAGACCTCCACCAGGTTGCCGGCGAACTCGCTTTCCAGGACGCCGTCGGTGGCTCGACCGAAATACATTCGGCTGCGTGAGCCGAACGCCTGCAGGTCTTCGCCGCCCGCGTAGTCTTGGTAGAAGCGTACGCAACGGAAACAGGTAATACAGCGGTTCATCTCATGATTGATGAACGGGCCGAGATACTGATTGTTGAAGGTGCGTTTGTTGCCTGCGTAGCGGCGGAACGTATGGCCGCTCATCACCGTCATGTCCTGCAGGTGACACTCACCGCCCTCTTCGCAGACGGGGCAATCATGGGGATGGTTGAGCATCAACCATTCGATGACCGCTTTGCGGAACTCGACCGCGTTGCTCGCGTCGATCGAGATGCGCAAGCCGTCGCTGACGGGTGTCATGCAGGCCATCGTCAACCGGCCCCGGGTGTCGTTTTCGTCCTGATACTGGACAATGGCGCATTGCCGGCAAGCGCCCACGGACCCCATGGCCGGATGCCAGCAGAAATAGGGCAGATCGAGGCCTGCCGACAGGCAAGCATGCAGCAGGTTCTGCCCGTCCGTAGCGTCGTATGTTTTGCCGTCGACAATGATCGATGCCATGGCCGCTCCTAGCCCGCCTTGCCGTGGCGAAGCGGGCAGCCGCCTTGTTCGATATGGGCTTCGAATTCTGCCCGGAAGTATTTCAGCGCGCTGTTCATCGGCTCCATGGCACCGGTGGCATGCAGGCAGAACGTGTTGCCGGGCGCGCCGATGAACTCGGCGTTTTTCTCCAGCAATTCGAGGTCGCCGGGTTGACCGCGTCCTTCTTCAATATCCGCCAGTAGCTGCTCGATCCACGGCAGGCCCTCACGACAGGGCGTGCAGAACCCGCAAGACTCTTGAGCAAAGAAGTGCTGTAGATTGCGCGACAGATCCACAATGCACACCGAATCGTCGATGACGATCATGGTGCCTGTCCCGAGCCGGCTGCCCGCGGCTTGAATCGGTCCGTAGTCCATCGGCAGGTCCAGATGCTCTGCGGTGAGAAAGTCCGTCGACGCGCCGCCCGGAAGGATGCCGCGCAGCTCGAAACCGTCCTGCATGCCGCCCGCGTGGACTTCGAGAAGTTCGCGAATTGGCGTGCCCATCGGCAGTTCCCACAGCCCGGGGTTCCGAACCCGACCCGACACGCCGAACACCTTCGTGCCGGCGTCCTCACCCACGCCGAGCGCGTGGTACCAGGCGGCGCCGTTGCGCAGAATGGCCGGTACGTTGCAGAGGGTTTCCACGTTGTTGACGATGGTCGGCCGGCCCCAGGCGCCGCTGACCGGTGGGAACGGAGGTTTGGTGCGCGGCTCGGCGCGCTTGCCCTCCAGCGCGTTCAACAGTGCGGTCTCCTCACCACAGATGTAGCGGCCGCCGGAGCGGTGCACGGCCAGCTCTACGGAGAACGACGAGCCGAACACCTGGTCGCCGACGTAGCCTTTCGCGCGGGCTTCGGCAATCGCCTGCTCCAGGCGCCGCGCCGCATCGTGATACTCGCCGCGGATGAAGATGTAGCCGCGATCCGCCTGAATGGCGTACGCGCCAATCAGCATTCCTTCGATCAGTAAGTGGGGATCGTTCTCCATGAGGTACCGATCCTTGAAGGTGCCGGGTTCCATTTCATCGGCGTTGCACACCAGATATTTATGCCCCGGCCCGGCCGCGTCGCCCATGGGCACGAAGCTCCACTTCACGCCCGTGGGGAAGCCAGCACCGCCACGCCCGCGCAGATTTGCGTCTTTGACCACGCCTTGAACTTCTTCGGGTGTCATGCTGGTGATCGCGGCACGCGCGGCACTGTACCCGTCGGCGCGTTCGTACGCATCGAGGCTGACTCTTCCCCCGGAGCCCTCCGCGGCGTCGATGCGTTCGGTCAGCGGCTTATTCATAGCGCGCGAGCACCTCATCCAACCCCTCCGGGGCGACGTTGCCGATGAGATCCTCATCGATCATCAGCACCGGCGCACGATCGCAGGCACCCAGGCAGACGTTCGGCAGATACGTAAAACGGCCGTCAGCGGTGGTTTCGCCTTCGTGGATGCCGAGTTTTTCTATCAGCGCCTCGCGAATCCCGGCGTAGCCCATGACGTAACAGCTGACACTGTCACACAGCATCAGCACGTGTCGCCCGACGGGCCGGCGATAGATCAGGTTGTAGAACGTCGCGATGCTGTCCAGGGCATGGGCTGACATGCCCAGCAGATGGGCGATGGCATGCAGACTCTCATCGGAGATCCAGCCGCGACGTTCCTGCACGATGCGCAACGCGCTGATTGCCGCGGATTCACGGTTCGGCAGGTGTGCGATCTCAGCCTCGATCGCGGCAGTCTCGGCTTTCGAGAGGGCGCTGATCAGTTGCACGTTGACGACTTCGCTCACGATGCGGTTGCCTTCTGCACGCTATCGGTCCACGTCCGCCATCACAAAATCGATGCTGGCAAGGATTGCGATCAGGTCTGCGATCATGAAGCCGCGGCTGATCAGCGGGATCATCTGCAGATGAGGGAACGAGGGGGTCCTGATGCGCGTCCGATAAGAGCCGGTCCCGCCGTCTGAAATCAGGTAGTAGCTGTTCCAGCCCTTGGTGGCCTCGATCGTCACACTGCATTCGCCGGGCGGCACGACCGGTCCCCAGCTGACGTTCAGGAAGTGCTGAATCAGCGTCTCGATGTCCTGCATCGTGCGCTCTTTCGCGGGCGGCGTGGTGGCCGGGTGGTCCGCCTTGTACGGTCCGCCCGGCATATTATTCAGGCACTGTTCGATGATCCGGATGCTCTGCCGCATTTCTTCCACGCGCACCACGCAGCGGTCATAGCAATCGCCGTTGTGCGCCACCGGCACGTCGAAGTCGAATTGATCGTAGCCTCCGTAGGGGCGTTTTTTACGCAGATCCCAGTCGCTACCGGTGGCGCGCAGGCTCGGTCCGGTAACCCCCCACTCGATGGCTTCGGCGGTGTTGTAGGACCCGATGCCGATCGTGCGGCGTTTGAGGATGCCGTTCTGCATCGTCATCTTGTGGTAGTGATCCAGCCGCGCGGGTAGGTAGTCGATGAAGTCACGCACCATCACGTCCCAGCCTTCGGGAAGATCCTGAGTCACCCCGCCGATTCGGAACCAGCTGGGATGCATGCGGCCACCGGTGATCGCTTCGATAATGGTGAACAGGCGCTCGCGGTCGACGAACATATAGAATATAGGCGACATCTGGCCCACGTCCTGCGCGAACGTACCGTAAAACAGCAGGTGGCTCGAAATTCGGAATATCTCGGCCAGCATGATTCGAATAATCTGGGCACGCGGGGGCACCTCGATACCCGCCAGCTGTTCGATTGCCATCACGTACGGCAGGTTGTTCATCACCCCGCCGAGATAGTCGATGCGATCGGTGTACGGGATGAAGGTGTGCCAGGATTGGCGTTCACCCATCTTTTCGGCGCCGCGATGGTGGTAGCCGATGTCGGGTACCGCCTCGACGACGACTTCGCCGTCGAGCTGCAGGGCAAGGCGGAACGCCCCGTGCACGCTCGGGTGGTTGGGTCCTAAGTTCAGGAACATGAAATCGGTGTGTTTGGTGGACTGCGACATGCCCCACTCTTCGGGGACGAAGCGCAGGCTTTCCTGCTGCGCGGCCTGAAATTCTTCGCTCATGCTGAACGGCTCGAGCTCGGTGGCCCGGGCGGGGTGCTCCTTGCGCAGTGGGTGGCCTTCCCACAGCGGTGGCGTCAGGATCCGGCGCAGGTTCGGATGCCCCTCGAAGTCCAAGCCGAACATGTCGAATGCTTCGCGCTCGTACCAGTTGGCGGCTGGCCAGACCGACGTGATGGAGGGTAGCGCAGCCGCGGATTCGGGCAATGCGACCTTGATTCGCAGGTCTTCATTGCGCTCCAGGGACAGCAGGTGATAGAAGACCGTGAAATCGCTGTCCGGTTGACCGTCTCTGTGCTGGCGCAGACGTTCATCGATGGCGGACAGGTCGTACAGCATGGGGTAGGGCGATTGGACTTCCGTTTTCAGGAAGCGCATGACATCCACGATGCGGTCCGCCGGGACCCAGGCCGTAGGTATCCCATCGACGGTTGTCTGAAATTGACAATCGTCGCCGAATTTGGCTCCGAGTTCACCGATGACTGCCGGTTGAGCGACAGCCTCGGTCACCGCCAGGTCTGACATCCTGCGCCCTACTTCAATCCGTCCTCCGTGACCTTCTCGCGGAGCACGTCCTTGGCCAGGGGGGCCGCACCAACAGTGGTGGGTTCAGCGAGTACGGTTGCACGCATTCGCTCCGGCGTGCGCAGATCTCGTTGGCTGGTTTTCTTCTTGACGACGTTATCTTCGCCGACCACCCAGCTCAACGGCCGTCTCTCCTGCGCCACCGCATCCTGAAGCAAGTTCAAGCCTTGCAGGAAAGCCTCCGGACGGGGCGGGCAGCCGGGAACGTACACGTCCACCGGCAGAAATTTGTCGACGCCCTGCACGACGCTGTAGATGTCGTACAGTCCACCAGAATTGGAGCAGGATCCCATGGATATGACCCATTTGGGTTCCAGCATCTGCTCATAGAGGTGCTGGATCACGGGCGCCATCTTGCGGAATACGGTGCCGGTGATGACCAGTAGATCCGCCTGTCTGGGCGAGGCCCGGATGACTTCCGCGCCGAACCGGGCCATGTCGTGGCGCGGGGTCAGCGCGGTCGCCCATTCGACATAGCAGCAGGACAGGCCGAAGTTGAAGGGCCACAGCGAATTGGCCCGGCCCCATGCGACAAGGTCCTCGAGCTTGGCGACAAGGACACTCTTGGACAGGTCTTCCTCGTAGGCTCTGTCGACCTCCGCCATCGGGGCGCCGGGCTCGGTTTTGATCAGGCGCCACTTCACGTGCGAGTTCCGGGGAGTACGGCGTAGCGGTCGCGAACGGGATGCCGGTGTTTGATGCCCCAATCCAGCTCCCCGCTGCGCAGTTCGTACACCAGGGCAACCAGTAACACGCCGATGAAGACCGAAGCTCCGATGTAACCGCGCCAGCCGAGTTCGAAGAACGCCACCGCCCAGGCGAAGATGAAGATGGTCTCGAGATCGAAAATTACGAAAAACAATGCGATCAGATAGAACTCGACGGAGAGTCGGGTTTCTTCCGCGCTGCCCACTGGCACGATGCCCGACTCGAAAGGCATGCCGGTCGCGGTGCCGTGGCGCGTCCGGCTACCGATAAACCATGAGGCCGTCAGGATGACGATGAGCAGTCCGATAACGGACATCGAATAGATTACAAAGGGCCAGAGATTCTGAGCCCCATCGGCGACCATCGTCACTGCACGGTCCTCTAGCAACACCCCATCTCCCCTGGTCGAGACGTGTTCATCGCACCACGAATTCCCATCCCACAATAACCGGGGCACATGCCCAGGGCAAGCGGCGTGGCGAGGGTCTAACAGGACAAAAGAGGCGTGACGAAGGACGCCGAACAGCGGTAGGTGCGGGAGAAGAGGGGCTTAGTGAAAGGTGACTGCGGTCCCGATCAAGGCGAGGATCGCGGCGAACAGTGCGACGTTGATCAGCGTCAAGCGACGCGATCGATGTTCCAGGGCGCACAGCTGTTCGTGCATCGCGACCAGCGCCGGGGTCAGCGCGTTGTAGATGTTGGAACGCACCAACGCCTGATGTTTGCGCGCGAGGTCTGTACCGGCGCTGCTGCTGGACACCTTCTTGCAGAACGATTTGATTGCGGTGAGGCGACCCCGGGCTCGACGGGCCAGCGCTGCGCTTCGCACCGGCGGTCTGCCGACCGCCTCCAATTCTGCAATGAGGTCCGCATGTTCCATTCGAGCCCTCCCAGGCCGATCCGACGATAACAGCGACTCGCCGGCTTCCGGCACTGACCCACCTGGACAGTGCGGTGCATCACGTCAAGAGTGTCGATCGATTCAGGGTTCGCGGCGTTGCGAGGATCATCGTGCAAGAACTAGATGGCGGGCATACGCGTTGGCACCTGTGTGGGCCTTCGCTCTGCCGTGTGGACGCGCTAACATCGGTCGTTTCTACCCCGGGGAAAGGCAATGAATTTCGGCTTCGAAAGCACCACGGACGAGGTGTTGGATGGGATCGATCTGTCTGGAAAACGGGCCGTGGTGACGGGGGCCTCCGGTGGGCTTGGCGAGGAAACCGCGCGGGCTCTGGCGTCGAAGGGCGCAGCGGTTACGATGACCGCGCGGGACGTTCCGAAGGGCGAAGCAGCAGCCGCGCAGATTCGCGAGAGCACCGGCAATCCCAATGTCGATGTGCGGACGCTGGAATTGGCGGATCTGGGCAGCGTTCGGGCATTTGCCGAGAGTTTCCTGGCCGACCACGACACGCTCGACCTGCTGATCAACAATGCCGGGATTATGGCCTGTCCGCTGATGAGAACGGAGGCCGGTTGGGAAATGCAATTCGCCACCAACCATGTAGGTCACTTTCTTCTGACCTGCCTGCTGGCGCCGGCGCTGAAGGCTGCGGCGTCAGCACGGATCGTTAACCTCAGTTCGGCGGGCCATCACTTCGGCCCGGTCGACTTCGACGATCCGTTCTTCGATAACCGTGAGTACGACAAGTGGCTGGCCTACGGGCAGGCCAAGAGCGCGAACATCCTGTTCTCGGTTGGGCTCGAGCAACGGCTGGGTGCCACTGGGGTGCATGCAATCGCCGTACACCCGGGCGGTATCATGACCGAACTGGGCCGTCATCTGACCGAAGAGGACATCGCCGCCATGGTCAGTAGGGCGGGCGTCGATGATCCCGATGCCTTCCAGGCAGGTTTCAAGTCCATTCCCCAGGGTGCGGCCACCAGCGTCTGGGCGGCAACCTCGCCAGACCTGGAAGGCCGCGGAGGGCTCTATCTCGAAGACTGCCACGTTGCCGGATCCGGGGGAGGTGGCCTGCGCGAGGGCGGATATGCTGAGTGGGCGTTGGATCCTGCGGGCGCTGAGAAACTCTGGTCGTTGTCTGAGCAACTGGTTGGCGAGTCATTCCCGCTGGCCTGAGACCCACTGGATCGAGGATCGGTAGAGGGAGTAGTAGATGAAGGACTTTGGCGGCAAGCTGGCGGTCATCACGGGCGGCGGTACCGGTATGGGCCGGGAACTGGCCCGGCAACTGATCGCTGAAGGCTGCGACGTCGCGATGTGCGATGTCTCGGCTGAGAACATGGCCGAGACCGTAGCGCTATGCGAAGCCGAGGCGCCCCAGGGGCGGATCGTAACGGCCCATCTCTGTGATGTGGGTGACGAGGCCCAGGTGCTGGGGTTCCGCGATGAGGTCAAGGATCAGCACAATCGCGATCACATCAACCTGCTGTTCAACAATGCCGGCATTGCAGGCGGTGGCAGCTTCGTCAAGGAAGATCGCGACCTGTGGGAGCGAACCTTCAACATCTGCTGGTACGGCGTTTACTACTGCTCGCGCGCGTTCCTGCCCCTGCTGATCGCCAGCGACGAAGGTCACATCGTCAACACCAGCAGCGTCAATGGATTCTGGGCGAGTCTGGGTCCGATGACGGCGCACACCTCGTACAGCGCAGCCAAGTTCGCGGTGAAGGGGTTCACCGAGGCATTGGTGAACGACCTTCGGTTGAATGCGCCCCACGTCAAGGCATCGCTGGTGATGCCGGGGCACATCGGCACGTCGATTGCGATCAACAGCGGCAAGGTGCTGGGTCGGCCGGATCCCGAAGACATGACCAGGAAGGATATAGCCGAGATGCGCTCCCTCTGGCAGGGCATTGGGGTGGACATCGACAACCTCGACGATGACGCAATCCGGGCGGCGATCGCCCAGCGGCAGATCGATTTTCGTGACAATGCGCCGATGACTGCGGCGCAAGCTGCGACGGTGATTCTAGACGGCGTGCGCAACGAAACATGGCGCATCCTGGTCGGCGAGGACGCCAAGGTGCTCGACCGGTTGGTGCGTGAGGCCCCGGAACTGGCCTACGAGCCGGAGTTCATGGAGCGGTTGCGCGACGAAGCAGACTGGCAGTTGGGGAGTTAACCCACCGCCGTTCGGGATCGAACACGAGCAGGTCGGCTCGCAGGTCCCCTGGTAACGATTCGAACAGTGCGTCGTCCAGGAAACGATAGTCGTATCCGAGCGCGGCTGCCCAGTCCCGCACCGACGTCAGGCAATCCTCTAACCATGGGTAAGGTAGCGGCGCGCGGTGCGACTGGATGACGAGCGTGGGGCCTGGCATAACTCCGGGCATATAGATGGTGGCGCGGCGCTGCTGAGGTCGTACCCGAGAATACACTAACGCCGGCCCGCTCCCGGATGAGAAGATGGTCGGTTTCGCGTCGAGGATCGTCCCGGTTGCGCCCCCCCATTGCCATCCCGCCCACCATTCGCCAGCGCATCCATCAGACGCTGCGTCCCCAGGGTCGAATGTTTTACGGCTGGCGGATCGTCGGCGCGAGCGGCGGCATTCAGTGGCTTGCGGGCGTCCTGTGGATGCAGTCCTACGGCGCGTACATGGTGCTGCTGCAGGAGGATTTCGGCTGGAGCAAGGCGTTGGTTGCCGGAGCCTTCGCGCTGACCCGTATCGAAAGTGGCCTTCTCGGTCCGTTCCAGGGCTGGTTGGTGGATCGATTCGGCCCGCGCCTCATTGCCAGCATCGGCACCGTGCTGTTTAGCGTGGGATTCATCCTGTTCAGCCGCATCGAGTCGCTGCTGGGTTTCTATCTGACCTTCGTGGTCATCGCGTTGGGCTCGAGTCTCGGTGGGTTTGCGACTTTGATGGTGGCCATCGTCAACTGGTTCGACCGGAACCGGGCGAAAGCCGTCGCCATTTCGCAGATGGGTTTTTCCGTGGGTGGGCTGACGGTCCCCGTGGTGATTCTGGCGCTGGAGGCGTTCGGCTGGCGCGTCACCGCGTTCGCTTCTGGATTGATCGTCCTGGTGATCGGCCTTCCCCTGTGTCAGGTGATCCGCCACCGGCCGGGGCCCTACGGCGAGGTTCCGGATGGGAGTGATCGCGGTGAGCCTCGGGTGGATGGTCGAAGGGTCCGGCCGTTGGGCGCGGTGGATTTCACAGCCCGGCAGGCCATGCGCACGCCAGCGTTCTGGTTGATCTCCTTCGGCCATGCCTTCTCCCTGTTGGCGGTCTCCAGCATGATGGTGCACCTGGTTCCGCACCTGACCGAGGGACTGGACTACGGACTGGCCGCGGCCGGCGGCGTGGTCGCATTGATGACCGGGTGTCAGATGCTCGGCCAGATCGGCGGCGGCTATCTGGGTGATCGCTTCGATAAACGGATCATCACTGCATTGTGCATGGTCTCCCACGGCGTCGGCATGGTGGTGATTGCCTATGCGCAGTCGTTTCCGATGGTCATCGGTTTCGCGCTGTTGCACGGGATTGCCTGGGGGGTGCGCGGGCCGTTGATGGTGGCACTGCGGGCAGATTACTTCGGCCCTGGTTCCTTTGGCACCATCATGGGTTTCTCGTCATTGATCGTGATGCTGGGCATGTCGGGCGGGCCGATCTTTGCTGGCTACATGGCCGACCTGTACGGCAGCTACGAGGTCGGCTTTCTGTACATCGCCGGCAGCTCACTACTGGGTGCGCTGTGCTTCCTGTTCGCGCGCCCGCCGAGCCCGACGTTCAAGCCATCATGAGCTTTTCATGCGCACCCATCATGCGCTCGCGAATGGGCACGTTTTCCGGACAGGCACCGGTGCACGGTGCGGAGCAGGTCAGACAGACATCGGCCTGCTTGTCGAGCTTGGCGTAGAGTTGCATCGCCTGCTTCTGGTCCCCGTAGTCCTCGAAATACATGCGGTGGCGCAGCACGTCGTTGATGGCCACGCCTTCCGGACAACTGTCGAGACACGCACCGCAGTGTGCGAAGCAATGGGTGCCGGCGATCTGGCGGTCGTACTTGTCCAGCACCGCGACGTCCTTCGAGGACAAGGCGGCGCCTGAGGCAAACAGATACTCGTCCACGTGCTGGGTATCGAAGAACGACACCACCAGGCACGACACGCTGGGATTGGACAACACCCACTTGAAGGCGGCCTGGGTATAGGAGTCTGCTTCGGGACGGAACTCGGCCAACCCCTTGTGTTTGGCGCCTTTGAGCGTCTTCATGGCGACGATGCCTACGCCCTTGGCGGCGGCCCGGTCGATGATCTCGAGTTGATGCGGCCAGGCCCCGTGGTGATAGGCGAGCATCATCACGTCGAACCGATCGCTGTCGATCGCGGCATTGGCCACTTCCTCGAGATTCGGGGTATGCGTCGAGACGCCGAGGAAACTCACTTTGCCCGCGTCCTTGGCGCGGTCGAATGCTTCGTGGACATTCGGGTCCATCAATCGTGCCACCGAGTCGCAGGAGTGGATATGCACCAGTTCCACGTGCTCGGTGCCGAGCCGCCGGAGGCTGCCGTCCAGCGCGTCGAGATACTCCCTGACGCTCGATCCCTGGCGGACATGGCCGTCTCCCGTGCACCACTTGGTGGCGATGAACAGCTCGTCGCGGCGCCCTTTGATTGCCTTGCCGATCACGTCTTCGGCTTTGAATCCAGCATAGTCGGGCGACGTGTCGATGTAGTTGACGCCTCGATCGAGCGCCAAGCGCAAAAACCCGACTGGATCGGGGTGACGCAGAAACATCGTGGTGCCGATCGATATATCCGAAACCTTGGCCCCGGTTCGTCCGAGCGTCCGATAGCTCTGGACGCGTGAGCCGAGCCATGCTTCGCGGTGGGTTGGGGCGGTTTGCTCGACCTGGGGAAGTATCGCGGGGCCGGTCACGGTTGCCCAACCCGATACCCGGCCGACGGTCCCCGCGGCGACGCCGATCACGCCGCCGGTAATGGCCGCGCCGCCGGCGAGAAAGCGTCTGCGGCCCAGGCCTCTGGAGGGATCTTCCGCGCTCGTCTTCGGCGGAACGCGACGCGCCCAACGCACGCTGAGCCACAGCCCGACAATCACTGCGACGGCGAACACGACGGTGGGCAGCAAGGGAATCATCGAGGGATCCATGCCCACCACCCGCTCCTGCAGATAGCCACCGAGGCCGACGTAGCCGAGCAGCGCTGCTGCAATCCACACGCCGAACACCAGCCAGCCGGCCAGGGGGTCACGTGGTTTGGGGTGGGTGGTCGGTTCCGCCATCATCGCTCTCCTTCGAATATAGGATCCGCAATTGGACTATCGGTCTGCCCTGCAATCGCGTCAACCGGTGAACACCGCTTTGGCTGCGATTGATCTACAATTCCCGACTCGCATCAACCAGAGACATCAACCGGTTGCTAGAACCGTAACAAAAAGGGGACACCGATGATCGGATACACCACGCTGGGCACCAATGACCTCGATCGGGCGATCGCGTTCTACGACGCCCTGCTCGCGGAATTCGGCGCCACGCAGATCATGAACGACGGCCGCATCGTCATCTGGGCAGCGGAAGGCAGCACGGGAGGGATGCTGGCAGTCTGCACGCCCCATGACGAGCAGGCCGCGACGGTCGGGAACGGCATCATGGTGGCGCTGAGTGCCGGCTCGAAGGACAAAGTCGCCAGCCTCCATGCCCGGGCGTTGGAACTGGGCGCCACCGATGAGGGCGAGCCAGGGCCGCGCGGCGAAGGCGGCTTCTACGGGGCGTACTTTCGCGATCTGGACGGCAACAAGCTGGCAGCTTTCGTGATGGGTTGAGGTTCAGTCGCCGCCGGCGGCGGTTTTGAATCCAGAAACTCCCGCGGCCGTCTTAAAGCCAGAATAGCGTGGCTGATCGATCGCC
>Ga0209987_10000956_pt1 | contig 15501 bp, 8 predicted proteins | sample N074metaG_FD_182134 | JGI IMG/M metagenome (GOLD analysis project Ga0209987, IMG submission 182134) | Deep subsurface microbial communities from Kermadec Trench to uncover new lineages of life (NeLLi) - N074 metaG (SPAdes) (version 2) | ecosystem: Environmental > Aquatic > Marine > Ocean trench... | reverse complement strand
CCGAGGTTGTCGGCATAAAATGGTAGCTGGCCGGTGAGCAATTGATAAAAACTAACACCCAGCGAATAAATATCGGCTCTGCCATCCACTTTCGATCCGGTAATTTGTTCAGGAGCCATATAGGAGGGACTACCCAGAAAGCTGCCTGTTCGCGTTTTAACCGCGTCAGTAATGCGTGCAATACCAAAATCGGTAATTTTTAGCTGTTTATTTTTCGGGTTATACATAATGTTGCCTGGTTTGATATCCCGATGCACAATCTTTTGCTTGTGCGCATAATCCAGTGCTTCTGCAACTGTTTTAATGACATTGTAGACCTCTTTCACTGGTAGCAACTTTCCAGGTTTAAGAAATTTTGACAGGGGAACGCCGGAGACGTAGTCCATCGCAATAAAAGCGAAATCTTCCTCCTCACCGATGTCGTAAACGGTCACAATGTTGTGATGGCTAAGCCGCCCGGCAGCTTCTGCTTCCCGAAAAAATCGAGCCTTGACATCTTTCAGTTCGGAGGCCGAGAACTGTGAGTAGTCGAGTGTTTTGATAGCGACCTTGCGGTTAATTTTTGGATCTTTACTCAGGTAAACCACACCCATGGCCCCACGGCCTAATTCTTTTTCTATCGCATATCGGCCAAATTCGGGTAATTCAACCTGTGACATCAATAGCGATTTCTGGCCCTGGGGGAGCGACACCGGACTCGATGCGCTGGACGAAATTTCGCCATGGGTCTTGAGTCGCTTTTCTACATCTTTATAGTTTTTGCGTCGGCTACTGATTTCAGAATAGATTTCGAAAGCCCGATCATACTGTCGCTTACGTTCTAACTTTAATCCGATTTCGTATAAGTCAACGAGCGCAGCATCTTTACTGTTACATTTTAATAAATTCGTGATTGCAATGTCGTATTCATTTCTTTCAAATTGATAGTGGCCAAGCTGGTACCAGGCGTCATGCTCCTTGTTCAGCAGGTCCTCCAGGATCGACCGACCTGACACATAGACATAGACTGCCATTTGGCCGATTGCCATCAGCAATAACAGGTTGATCGACGGCAACCAGATGCCCTGCAATATCAGCAACACCGGTTGTGCCGAAATTATGCCCAGCATCAAAAATGCACCCAGGAGTAAGCCGCTTTGTTTAGATATCAATGGTAAAAACCACAACAGGTAAAAAGCTACCAGCGACAATATCAGGGGTAACAGCCACCAGCTTATCGGTGGAATTCGGTAACTTGCACCAGCTTCGAGGCTACTCAATGAATCAGCCAGTATTTGCAGACGATTGATATCCTGGCCTATCAACACCAGTTTGTTTCTATAATATGATTTTGCCTTATTGCTCGCTGATTTTAGAGTTAACGGATCGATATCGGTGTGGCGCCCGGTCAGGGGTGAAAAATAATTAAACACCTTACCCGTGAGGCTGGTCAAAATCAGGGAGTTACCCAGATCAATCTGGCCATCCCCGTCCCACTCTAGATTGCGACTTCCTATGTAACGACTATAAGCCGCGAGGCTCAAATCCGGCAATGATTGTTTTCGCGTCTGGTCATACCAGATCAGTGTCTGCTCGTCGGAGGCGTTGGGGTTAAACGGATAAACCCGGTATGGGATAGTCGTATTGGTTAACCTAAATGTCTGTACCTGGGGCAAAAATATCGAGGGAATGTATTGGCGCCAACCTTCCTGATAGGCAAATGAATCGCGATAGGTAATTTTTTTCTGCTGTTTTGGTGAATTGGTATATTGAGTTAAGAATACCTTTTGATTTTCCAGCACCCAGGCCAGTTTATTGCGTTCGCCCTGGGTTGATTTCCATTTGTTGGTGCTGCCAACCTGTGAGAAATCCATTTGCGGAAAATTATCGCTCAGCCAGAGAATCTCCGCTACGTTTGATTTTTTCAGTTTTCGTAGCAGCGAGCGCAGCTCCCGAATTCCTTCCGGTTTTTGTAGACGCGCCTCATCGAGTTGAATAACCCGAAAATCGTTTGACGTGGTTCGCGCCGGCAGCAGGTTGCTGGCAAGGCTGAACATCTGTCCATCCAGCCAACGTACAGTGCTATTTTGAGATGACAACAAGGCCACCAGAAAACAGATAATAATAAACAGGGAAAAATAAAGTCTGCGATGCTGATCCAATGATGAGCCTGTAAGGTAATCCGGTTATTGCTTCGTGTGTCGGGACTCATTTTATATAGCATATTCAGCCGCCGCCGCTGCTATATTTAACTGAATTTTGATCTGTGTAGGGGTCGTGTGTAGGGGGTCAGGTCTTTGATTGATGATCGACTCCTAATAAACTCGCTAGCCGATAAATGCTATATAGGCTTTTGCTTTAAATAATTCGGCGAAGTATCAAAAATCAAAGACCTGACCCCATTTTCGGTAATCCAGCTCCTATACAGTCACCGGATCCGGTACTTCAATATCTTCGTCAATCCCTAATCGCCTGTCCCTGGCGAAATAAGTGTAAAAAACCGGCAATACGAAAAGCGTAAACAGGGTGCCAATCGCAAATCCTGCGACGATAGTAATGCCGATCGCCTGGCGGCTGGCTGCGCCCGCACCACTGGCAACTACCAGTGGCAAAATACCGATGATGGTCGAGAAGGAGGTCATCAATATCGGTCGCAGCCTGATCGAGGCCGCTTTGATCACCGCTTCTACCGGACCTAGCTTTTCATTGACCTGAAATTCATTGGCAAATTCGACAATCAGGATGCCGTGCTTGCTAATCAATCCAATCAGTGTGATCAGGCCTACCTGGCTATAAATATTTAATGATACCTGGCCGAGAAACATCGGTATCAGCGCACCGAACAGGGCCAGCGGTACCGTGGTTAAAATGATAAACGGATCGCGTAAACTTTCGTATTGAGCGGCCAGCACCAGGAACACGACGATGATTGCAAAACCAAAGGCGGCCGCCAGTACTGAACCTTCCTGTATTAACTGACGTGACTGCCCCTGGTAGTCGAAGGTGTATCCGGCAGGAGCGACCTGCTTGGTGATATCGCGCAGAGTCTGTAGCGCCTCCCCGAGGGGTACACCTGGTACCGCTTCAATCTTGGCCGCATTCTGTTGCTGGAATTGCACCAGTTCGGCGGGCACCGAGGTGTATTCAAGATCGACCAGTGTGGATAGACTGATTTGGTCGCCACGATCGGAGTACACATAATACTGGCTGACGATGTCGGCATTCTCGCGATCCGCCCGGCGCGCCTGCGGAATAATTTTATAACTTCGGCCCGCGAGGTTGAACCGGCTAACATAACCTTCGGCCAAAATAGCGCCGAGTGTCTGGCCGATATCCCGCATCGATACCCCCATCGCCTCGGCACGTTCACGGTCAATGGTAATTTTGATTTCAGGCTTGCTGAAATTAAAGTCGCTTTTAATGAAGATAAACTGGCCCGATTCGCGGGCCTTGGCGAGAACCTGTTGCACTACGCCGTAGAGACGATCGTAGCCCTCCTGTGTCTTGATAATAAATTCGACTGCTGTATTGCCGCTGGCGCCTGGCAGCGATGGCGGATTGAAGGCGAAACTCTGTAGGCCAGGTTGCTGGTCGAGTTGCTTTTGAATCGTCGGGATCATGTCATTTGAAGACAGGGTTCGCTCTTCCCAGGGTTTGAGCAGCATTCCTGCAAACGACACGGTCGGTCCGCCAAACCCGTTCGCCATGAACGACGATTCATATTCGTCTTCAAACTGACGAAATATATCGATGAAGGGTGCAGTGTATTTATTCAGGTAATCTAGGCTGGCATGATCGGGGGCCTTCGAAAAAGTGAATATGACTCCCTGGTCTTCTTCGGGTGCGAGTTCACTCTGGATAAACTGGAACATAGCGATCTGCATCGCCAATATGCCGACGACGAACAGGATCGTGACCGAACGGGTTTTCAGCGATTCGGCCAGAAATGTCTCGTAACGATGTTGCCAGCGCTCGAATAACCGGGTGATGAAACGGGCGTAGGCATTGTTCGCAACGGTGGGCCTGAGTATGCGCGAGCACATCATTGGCGACAATGTCAGGGCGATGATGGTTGAGATGATAATGGTGCCTACCAGGGTGAACGCGAATTCCTTGAATAACACCCCGGTTAATCCGCCCAGTAATCCGATCGGCGTGTATACCACGCATAATACGATCGTCGTCGAGATCACCGGTTTTGCGATTTCCCGGGCACCGACAAGTGCAGCCTGAAACGGCCGCAGGCCTTCCCCAATATGGCGATATATATTTTCCACCACCAGGATTGCATCGTCTACCAGCATGCCAATCGCCATTACCATTGCCAGCAGGGTCAGTAAATTGATCGAAAATGACATTATTTGCAGGTAAAACAATACGCCGATGATCGACAGGGGAATCGTGATTAGCGGTATCAGGGTGGAACGGAAAGACCCCAGAAAAATAAATATCACCAGGATTACTATTACCGATGCCTGTAGCAGTGTCAGGATAACTTCATTGATCGAGGCCTGGATAAACTCGGTAGAATCGTAGGCGATGGCGACCTTCAGGCCTGGCGGGAAGGAGTTTTTGATTCTATCGAGTTCGGCCGTCACCAGTTTGATGGTCGTCAGTGGGTTGCCATCCGAAGTGCCCAGAATGCCGATATATATCGATGGCACGCCATCGAACATGACCAGGCTGTCGTAGTTTTCCGCGCCCAGGGCTACATCGGCAACCTCACCCAACCTGACCGCGTTGGCACCTTCATCGCGAATGATAAATCGCTTGAATATTTCAGGATCAGCAGTATCGGTAATCAGGTTAACGTTGGTCTGTACCAGGCTGCTACGTGTTTGCCCGGCGGCTGACTGATAGTTTTCTGCGCCAATCGCATTGACAATATCTGCCGCTGAGACCTTGAGGGCAGCCATCCGAATCGGGTCCATCCAGATCCGCATCGAATAGGTTTTACCGCCCAGAATTTCTGCCTGGGCGACGCCCTTAATTGTCGATAACGCCGGTTGAATTGTGCGTAATAGATAATCAGTGACTTCAACATCGGACAGGGTTTTGCTGTAAAACCCATAATAAGCCAGTGCAAACCCGGTAGCTGAGGTCTTGGCTATCACCGGGTCCTGCGCTTCTGCTGGTAACTCTTCGCGGATTGACGATACCTTGGTACTGACTTCGGTGAGCGCTATGCCGGCATCGATGCCCAGTTTCATATGGACTTCGACCGTCGAGACACTGTTGCTACTGCTGGAACGCAGATAATCGATGCCGGCTGTACTCGAAACGGCCTGTTGAATCGGGGTGCTGATAAACCCCTGGATCAGTTCGGCACTGGCCCCTGGATAGGCGGTGGTAATACTGATTACCGAGGTTTCGAGTTCAGGATACTGGCGTACCTGGATTTCAAAAAATGCCTGCGCACCGAGTAGTACGATCATGACACTGATCACCAGCGACAACACGGGCCGTTTAATGAATAAGTCGGTGAACACGTTACTGGCCTGTTGACGTCGTCGCTTTGTATTCCGCCACGTCGTCAACGATAACCACCTTCAGGCTCGGAAACAGCTTGAGTTGCCCGGCAGTAACCACCTGGTCACCAGCCTTGAGCCCTTCGCTTATCCCGGCAAACCCACCAACACGGTAGGCGACTCGAACTTGACGGGCCGCGAGAATATACCCTGGGTCCAGATCAGAATCACTGACCTCCGGTTTTTCCAGCACATAAACCGCTTCACCGTAGATATTGTAAAAAATCGCGGTTTCGGGGACTGTTAATACCGCGAGCGTTTGCCTGCTTTCAAGCTCAATCTCGGCAAACATTCCAGGGGCCAGGCTTCTATCCTTATTGTCCACTTCAGCGCGAATCGAAACATTCCGAGTATTTTCATCGAGCAATGGATCCCAGGCCGTTACCCTGCCGGAAAATTTGCGTTCAGGATAGGAGCGGACCTTGAAGCTTACCGATTGGCCGACGCTCAGATCCCTGAAATTACTTTCTGGCAAGGTAAAGTCGAGTAGTAGCTGGTCAATCGATTGCAGCGTTACAATACTGGTCCCGGGTGCAATGTATTCGCCCAGGTCGATCTGGCGAATACCAAGCTTGCCGGAAAAGGGCGCGCCGATACTCTTCTTCGAAAGCGCTGCCTCGGTAATACCTATTTGCGATCGAGCAATGTCTACCAGGGCAATCTGTTCGTCCAGGGCATTTTTGGTAACAAATTCTTTATCTTTTAGCTTTATCAAACGCTGGTATCGACTGTTGTCGGCCTCGTACTGGGCCATAGCGGATGCTAGCGATGCGAGCTCGGATCGGCTGTCGAGTTCGACCAGTAGTTTGCCGGTTTTGACCTCCTGCCCTGAAACGAAGTTAATTGATGTTACGATCCCGGCAACTTCACTGGAGATATCCACGCCCTGGTTGGCGAACAGCGTGCCTATTGCCTTAATGCGCTTGCGCCAGTCGGCAGGTTTCGCTTCTGCCACAGTCACGCTAATCGGCGGTGGCGGGACGCTGTCCTGGGCCATCATGGTCTGGATCTGGATAAACTTTTTGTAACCGAGTGCAGCGGTCATCGCCATTAATAACGCCAACACGATAAAGATGCGAAGCACCAATCGAGGCTTCTTGCTGGATTGATCTATTTCTGACACATGCTCTCCCTGGTACAGCGGCGCTGCGGGGCTGATATTTGAGTCCATTAGGTATGGACTAAGGTGGGTATATTAAACCCCAGATGATAAAAAAGCAGCCAGATTTGCCAGTGCTAAAACTGAAATTTGATATTACCGGACGATCGGTAATCGAATCGAGTAAACTGCGGGGCACAAGGTTGATTCAGGAGTACTAGAGATGCCGGGGCTACACCTGGATACCAGGGACCAGGCTCTGCTCGACGGCAAGCAGGGCAAGGCGATGCAGTTTGCGATGAAAATTATTGTTGCTGCGGCCAGAATTGACCGTGCGGAGTCGTTAATCGAAGTTAGTTTTGCGCATATTAATTCGTGTTTTTACAGTGGTCGAGCACACCTTGACTTTGTTCAATTTCTACTCCAACACAATGCCCAACTGGCAGTGCCAACCTGGACCAACACCGGTCTGGTTGCACTCGATGATTTTTCAATACGTGACCCGTTTGCCAGCAACGAGGTGAGCGAAGCCCGACAATTGATGGAAGCCTATGTCCAACTCGGTTGCAAGCCGGTCTGGACCTGTGCACCTTATCAATTACCCGGGCGTCCACAGCTCGGCGATCATATCGTTGGTTCAGAATCGAACGCGGTGAGTTTTTATAATTCGGTGATCGGTGCGCGTACTAATAAATACGGTGATTTTTTCGATGTTTGCGCAGCCCTGGTAGGCAAGGTGCCACTGACTGGCCTGCATTGTGACGAGGGTCGAAGATCCAGAATATTGTTTACACTCGATGATATCCCTCGGCGAATTCGGGCCAGTGATATTTTTTATCACCTACTGGGCTACCTGGTTGGTCGACACTGCGGCAGCCTGGTGCCGGTGATCAGTGGTTTACCCGACTCAACCGACGAGGACGACCTGAAGGCAATCAGTGCGGCCGGTAGCTCTTCCGGCAGTGTGCCGTTATTTCATGCGGTGGGTATCACACCCGAAGCAGCAACTCTCGATGACGCCTGTCAGAACCAGGCACCTGAAAAAACCGTGAGCCTGGGTGTCACAGATTTACAGTCCGCCCGAGAAGAGCTTGGCACCGATTCGACCCAGCCCCTGCAGGGTATAGCATTGGGGACTCCCCATTTTTCCTACACTGAATTTGAACGTCTTATGGATTTGTTGCAGGGGCGCTGTATCAATGAGGGACTTGTGTTTTATTTAACCACCAGCCGACATGTTTATGCGCAGGCCGAATCGCAGGGCTGGACCGGTCTATTGGAGGCGGCAGGAATAAAAATCATCACCGATACCTGCACTTATTTCTCACCGGCAGTGAATGGTTTAGAGGGTAAGGTAATGACCAATGCTGCCAAGTGGGCCTATTATGCACCCGGTATGTTACCGGTACAGGTAGTACTGGGTAGCCTCGCAGAATGTGTAGAGTCGGCGGTTGCGGGCAAGGTATTGCTGGACAGCTGGTCAGCCTTATGACTCGTCGAGGTAACAATATTCAAGGCAGGGTCCTGGTGGCCGGTAGGGCGAGCGGTCCGGCGCTGTTGCTCGACGACCCGCTCAGTTTCTGGGGCGGATTTGATCCGCTCAACGGAAAAATTATCGATGTACACCATCCCCAGTTTGGCAGGCATACTACCGGCTCAGTTTTGTTTATCCCGGAAAGCCGGGGCTCAGCCGGCACACCGGGGGCTATCGCAGAGGCGCTTCGAAATGGTAGTGGGCCCGTCGCATTTGTGCTGGTTAAAACAGACCTCAAAATCAGTGTCGGCGTGATGGTAGCGAACCGACTGTATAACCTCGATGTACCTGTGATAGAGATATCCCAGTCTCTAATCGGACAGGTATCAAATGGCGATGAAATTCAGATTGACCGGGAAGGGAATATTGATTGGCGAAAGGGCTGACATCAATCGTAAATTAACTAACTAAGCTCCATTCCAATAACACTCGATTTGCCGACTTCATTATTTTTAAGTGTTTGTTATACTGCGACGGTAAGCTTGATCAAAATAATTAAAATTAACGTGTTTTATACACCTGTGGAGGATGTCTGATGAAATTAAAATCATGTTTGACCATAATTACAATTGCGATACTGGGATTAACCACCAATGCGCAGTCAGCGGTACCCGAATCCAGCGACCCTATTAAACTAGCTATCAATGAGTGGACAGGCCAGCACATTTCCACCCATGTTGCTGGCGAAATACTCAAACGAATGGGCTATAACGTCGAATACGTAACCGCAGGCTACTTCCCGCAGATGGTGGCACTGGAAGACAACACCATATCGGCTACCCTGGAAATCTGGAGCTCAAATATTGGTGAGCATTACGATAAGGCCCTGGCGTCAGGTAATGTCAAGGAGATAGGCGACCTCGGCCTGGTTCCGGTGGAATCCTGGTTTTTCAATAATGCTGCAAAGGAAAAGTGTCCTGGTCTGCCAGACTACAAGGCATTGAACGGTTGTGTTCAGGCCTTTGCCAACGCGGAAACATTTCCCAAGGGGCGCTTTGTCGACTATCCAGCTGATTGGGGCACATCCAACATTGATCGTCTTGTTGCACTGGAGCTTGATTATACATCGGTTCCGGCCGGTAGTGAGGGCGCACTGATTGCAGAAATACAGGGAGCAGAGTTGCGCAAAGAACCGCTAATGGTAATGTTCTGGTCTCCACACTGGGTACACGCGGTGGTTGATCTACACAATGTCAAACTGCCGCCTTACCAGAAAGGCTGCGAAGATGATGCATCGGTCGGGGTCAACCCTAATGCAACCTGGGATTGTGACTGGGAGCGTGGTTATATCAAGAAACTGGCGTGGAGCGGGATGGCGGAAAAGTGGCCTGCAGCGTATAAGTTGCTATCGGCTTATACCCTGAGAAACGAGGACCAGATTCCGATGATGAACGCAATCGATCAGGATGGTAAAAAACTCGAAGCAGTGGTTAGTGCCTGGGTCGATGCAAACCAAGCTATCTGGAAACCTTGGGTTGATGCTGCAATGTGATCGATCAAGCAAGAGATCGAAGCGTAAAATAATGGCGATATCATGGATATCGCCATTTTTGTTTATGTTTGTCGAAGCGTTTTTAACCAACAGCAACACCAGGTAATGTCCAGTGGAACCAGCTAACAACAATATCAAAATATCTTGTCGAAACGTGTGGAAGGTTTACGGTGAAAACCCCGGTCAATTTTTTACCGGGCGAAACGGAGATGTGCGCGACTCCGAGGATTTGCGCCAGAAATTGAAAGACAGTGGTCATATTGGCGCCGCATGCAATGTGAGTTTCGATGTTCATCAGGGTGAAATCTTTATTATCATGGGGCTGTCGGGTTCAGGGAAGTCCACCATGGTCAGATGTCTGTCACGATTGATAGAACCTACCGCTGGTGAAGTACTACTCGATGGTGTTGATTTGTTAAAAATTAGCGATGCCGACTTAATCGAGTTTCGCCGACACAAAATGGGCATGGTATTCCAGAATTTTGGACTGCTACCTCACCTGACCGTGCTTGAAAATATATGCTTTCCGTTAAAAGTGCAGGGTATCGACCTGTTAAAACGTGAAGCCCGCGCAAGGGAAGTGATTAATCTGGTGGGATTGGAGGGTAGGGAAGACAGTTTTCCCCGACAGCTATCCGGTGGTCAGCAACAGCGTGTTGGCATTGCCCGCAGTCTGGCCGTAGAGCCTGAAGTATGGTTCCTCGATGAACCTTTTAGCGCACTGGATCCACTGATACGGCGCCAGATGCAGGACGAATTTCTGCGATTGCAAAAGATGCTGCATAAAACGATCGTTTTCATCACTCATGACTTTCTCGAGGCGCTACGTCTGGCCGATCGTATTGCGATTATGAAAGATGGCGTGGTGGTACAGATTGGAACGCCTGCCCAACTGGTGCTGAGCCCCACCGATGCCTATGTCGCCGAGTTTACCAAGGATGTCCCCCGGGTCAGAATCATTACCGCGGGCGAGATTATAGACAGCAACAAGAATTCCGACGGGATTAGCTTTCGGGTCGAGGCCGCCGCCACCCTGGAGAAAATCATGCCTTTGTTCAATGACCATCCCGAGGGTCTTATCGTCGAGCGAGATGGTGTAGATATAGGGGTAGTGACGCCCCAGGTGGTCGTAAACGCCCTCGCCACAGCCGGGGATGCGAGCTAATGCTGATCCAGTTGCCCAGGCGGAACACTAGCGATATGTGGCCCTGGCTAGGGGTTATTCTGGTCAGCGCAGTTTGCCTGTTACTGCGTGACAAGGTCGCCTGGCTTAACCAGTTACCCTCTGATCTGGTGATTCCAGTGGCGGACTGGATTAACATCTATATGGACTGGTTTATAGATACCTTCAAATGGATATTTCGTTCGATTAACTGGTTATTGTCCTGGCCAATGAATGGCGCCCAGGCTTTACTGCAGTGGTTACCCTGGCCAGCGACGATCGCGGCTTTTTGCGTCGTTGCTTATATCTCATCGGGTTGGCGATTGTCGATTTTCACCGGCCTGGCACTTCTGTATATGGTGATTACCGGCTACTGGTCACCCAGTATGAATACCCTCGGCATTGTATTTGTGTCTATCCCGTTAGCCGTTGGGGCCGGGTTCGTTCTGGCCGTGGTATCGTACAAATCAGAGCGGGCGAATAGAATTGTCCAACCGATACTGGATTTGATGCAAACGGTTCCGACCTTCGCTTACCTGATTCCGATACTGCTGCTTTTCGGATTCGGCCCGGTGGTCGGCGTGGTGGCCAGCGCGATCTATGCCTGTCCACCGATGGTACGAAACATGATACTCGGCTTGCAAAAGGTGCCCGCCGACGTGCTCGAATCCGGCGTAATGTCGGGTTCCACTAAACGCCAGTTATTCTGGTGGGTACAGGTGCCGAGCGCGATGCCGAATATTATGGTCGGAGTCAATCAGACTACGATGTGTGCGCTAAGCATGGTGATCATCGCTGCTATTATCGGCGGCTCCGCCGATATAGGTTGGGAAGTGTTAAGCACCATGCGCAAGGCGCAGTTCGGCCAGAGTTTATTGGCAGGGATAGTAATAGCCCTGATAGCGATGATCCTGGATCGGATTAGCCGGGGGTTTACCGATCGAACGCGTGCCATTGAACGCCGGCATCTAAGCAGGATCGAACGGTCGAAACCCCTGTTTACCGCGCTGGGTTTGATGCTGGCCTTTATCCTGCTATCGACATTTGTTCCCGCATTGCGAATCTATCCCGAAACATTGATTTTTTATCCGGCAGACGTCATCAATGAAGGATTAAGGTATGTAACAGCCAATTATGCGTTTTTTATGAATACCCTCAAAAACACGGTATTGTTTTATTATCTATTGCCGATCAAGATCGGTTTTGCCAATGTAATATCACCATTCTCCTGGGGGTTTAGCCTCACGTCGGCAATGGTATGGGGCTATGCGGTGGTGATTTTTGTCTGTGCCTGCTGGTTATTTTTAAAACGCAGCTGGCAATCCTCGATTGCTGTGGTGATCACTGGCGGCCTGTTATATTTTGGACTCACAGCCATTCCCTGGTTGCCATTTATACTGATCGTGACTTTGCTGGCCTGGCAAACCGGTGGCTTGCGTGTCGCCACGCTCGCATTCACCGGGTTGTTGTTTATGTTATTCACCGGGATCTGGCCCCAGGCGATGCTATCAGTGTATTTGTGCCTGGCCGCGGTGATGGTTTGTTTATTGGTCGGTGGTAGCCTTGGAATATGGGCGAGCCGGAGCCAACGGGCTTCCAATATCCTGCGACCGATCAATGACACGCTACAAAGTATGCCGCTGTTCGTGATTTTGATTCCCTTTCTGATGTTTTTCCAGATAGGAGAATTTACTTCTTTCCTGGCCATCATTGCCTACGCGATAGTCCCGATGATTCGTTACACTGAGCATGGTTTGCGTCATGTGCCAGAGGAAACGGTGGAAGCAGCAAGGTCAATGGGATGCTCCCCACGGCAAATGCTGTGGGAGGTAAAAATGCCGTTGGCGCTCCCGGAAATCATGCTCGGTCTCAATCAAACGGTATTGTTTGCCTTAGCGATGCTGGTAATCACTGCCCTGGTCGGTAGCAAGGGATTGGGGCAATCGGTTTATATTGCCCTGAGCAGTGCAGATACTGGGCTGGGTATGGTCGCCGGGCTTGGTATGGCGCTGATTGCTATCATAGCGGATCGCATCATTCAGTCCTGGAGTGCAAAACGTAAGGATGCGCTCGGACTGACTTAATCAGTCATCAATATCAACCGGCAAAATGTGCCGCCCATCATGTCGGTCGAAGACAGGTGTAGGCTGATGGTCCGATAAAAGGTTTTTTGCCATTATCTGTTCAGGGGGTTAACCATGCAGGCGTTCGACGGAATTCGGGTACTCGATTTCACCCATGTATTTGCTGGTCCATTTGCGACCAGCCAGCTAGGTTTGATGGGCGCAGAGGTAATTAAAATAGAATCGCCGCACGATCCCGATATGATGCGTTGCGACGGCGCCGACGACAAGCGCAATGAAATCGGTCTCGGGCTAAATTACCTTGCCAATAATCAGGGAAAAAAGGCCATATGCCTCGATCTGAGTCAATCTGAAGGGCGCGAAATCGCGGGGCAATTGATTACCACAGCCGATGTACTGGTGCAAAACTATGCCCACGGCCTCGATCGCCATGAGCTGGGTCCGGAGCAGGCATTAAAGATTAACCCTACGCTGATATATTGCTCGATGAGCGGGTTTGGCAGTGATAATCCTTTTAGTGGTCGTCCTGCCTACGATGCGGTGATACAGGCATTTAGCGGCATGATGTCGGTAAATGGCGAGGCGACCCAGGAAAAACTACGTGTGGGGCCGCCACTGATCGATTATGGCACCGGGGCGCAGACCGCATTTGCCATCGCCACCGCTCTGTATCAACGTGGCCGCACCGGCAAAGGCCAGGTGATCGAGGTCAATATGCTCGATGCGGCCTTGGTGATGATGACCCCGCTTGTCCTGGATGCGATCCATTGTGGGAAAACCGGGGAAAGAACCGGGAATGCACAGACCCATCACCCGGGGCATTCGGTCTACGCCTGCAGCGACGATGCAATTATGGTGGGTGCCTATACTCTGCGGCAACATCGTAGCTTGTTCGATGCACTCGATCTGGGTGATCTGATGCTGGATCCCGATCAGCAAAACTATGCCTGGCTTAGAGACAACGGTGAAAAATTGAGGCAACGGATACAACAATGCTTAATAACCGAAACCGCCGACTACTGGGAAGAATACCTGAATAGTCGTCATGTGCCTGCCGCCCGCATTCGCGATATGTATGAAATGTTGCAACAGGAACAGTTGCAACGTGCATCGGCAAGCCAGCACCAGCGACTCGGAGACAACTCATTAACCGCGCCGATTGCCGCATTCCAGTATGCGACCGACGGCCCGAAGTTTAATGATTACTGTGCCAGGCATGGTGATGATACCGTCGAAGTACTCGGTGAACTGGGAATATCCGTTCAGCAACTGGAAACACTGCGAAATTCGGGTGTTATTTAAGGAACCTCTGATCAATTCATGAATGAACGCGTTGTGCCCAAAATGACCAATTCCCATGTTGTGAAACTTAGCAATAGCCGTGCTAATGCGCCGGACAGGGAAGTTCCAGTGCCGCGGCGACAGGATGTCGTTGAGCGGCCTTGCGTTCCACGCCTTGAACTGAACGGTCCGACGCTTGATCATTTTGTATCACAACCCGATTCACCCAGAATTAATCAGAGATTCCTTAAGCGAATCGATTAAATCGCGGGTGAAATCGCAATCCGAATCATATACAGTGACGATCGAGAGCGGAATTCTCCGGTCTACTGAAAAAGCACACACAATCCCCGCGGGAAATTGGTGTGCCGGGCTTTATTCGAACTTACTATCCACCTGGATGACACAGGAACTTTCTTGTTTAGTACGCTAAGTGCAGTTTTTTCCCTGCTGCTGAGTTACGGCTTGTTGCTACTGGCAAATGGTTTGTTTGGTACCTTGCTTGGTGTGCGCTCGCAAGTCGAAGGATTCTCTGCTGATCTGATCGGGGTTATTGTCGCCTGCTATTTTTTGGGGTTGTTATGCGGCGGGGTTTTTGCCGGAAGAGTAGTTGCCCGGGTCGGTCATATTCGATCTTTTGCTGCATTTGCCTCGTTAATGTCGGTTTCCGCGCTACTCCACCCGATTTGGATTTCGGTGGGTAGCTGGATGGTCTTGCGCATGCTGTCGGGGTTTTGCATGGCGGGCCTGATTATGGTCACCGAAAGCTGGTTGAACGCGCGCGCGAGCAATCAAAATCGTGGCCGAGTATTATCTTTTTATATGGTCACCAATTATTTTGCTGCCGGTTGTGGGCAATTTTTATTCGCGTTGGGTGATCCCTCACAATTCCAGTTATTCAGTCTCGCCTCGGTTATCTTTTCACTCGCGTTAATTCCGGTACTACTGACCAGGGCGAAGGCCCCGGTAATGACAACTACCACTCGGATGCCATTGATTTCGCTGTACCGAATGGCACCATTGGGCGTGGTAGGGGTGTTTAGTGCCGGACTGATCAATGCCAGTGTGTTTGGCCTGGGACCGGTGTATGCCGTCAATATGGGTCTGTCCGAGGCCAGTCTTGCGGTGTTCATGGCGACCATCATCATGAGCGGTATATTGCTCCAGCTGCCGATGGGACACCTGTCTGATCGAATAGGCCGGGGTCCATTACTTGTGGTCGTGCCGCTAGTGACTGCATTCGCCGCCTTTGGTATGACCCAGGTTGTAGATTTTCGTTTAATGCTGGTAGTCGTCGGCGTATTTGGCGCTTTTTTGTTTACCATCTACTCGCTTTCAGCGG
>Ga0209987_10000954_pt1 | contig 15512 bp, 15 predicted proteins | sample N074metaG_FD_182134 | JGI IMG/M metagenome (GOLD analysis project Ga0209987, IMG submission 182134) | Deep subsurface microbial communities from Kermadec Trench to uncover new lineages of life (NeLLi) - N074 metaG (SPAdes) (version 2) | ecosystem: Environmental > Aquatic > Marine > Ocean trench... | reverse complement strand
GGTCACTGAGGACACCACCTCTTGGTTAATCCATTAGAATCAACAATGTGGGTCGTTAGCTCAGTCGGTAGAGCATCTGCCTTTTAAGCAGAGGGTCGCCGGTTCGAGTCCGGCACGACCCACTTCTTTAACTCCATAGTTATCAGTCTATTAGGGCGACTAAGCGACTCAACCAAAACCGCAACCAGGGCAGATTCAGCTACTGGTTGCGGATAGGTTGCGGATTTACGGGACTACCGGAGGGCTCCGATACTCGGGTTGCTCTCCATTATGTTGTAGGGAAATAGTGTTCAAAGACGCGATAGACCGTGTGCACAAGAACAGTCTCGACCACAGCTATTGGCCACTGGGGATCAAGAATAAGCTTAGCAGTAACAGCAATAAAAACGATGCCTGTAAGGAGCGCCAAGAACAGCTTAGCGGCAACGTTTGCCAAGAGGGCGTAAGTCTCTGCCTTCTCTCTGTCCATTCACGCTGTCGAGGAGCTTTTCGGTTCTCGCCGAATAAGCCGATAGAAAACAATCTGGTTTAGATGGCGTGTTTCAAACTCGTACGCCAGGGCGGACTGAGACGCAACGAGACTCCGCTCCTCTGCCCTTTTCCGTTGCCTTCCCCACCCCCCAGGCGTTAGCATCTGACCTATGTTGGGAAGCAAGGTTAAGATCTGGAAACAGGATCCCACCGTAGAGCCGATAGGCATTCGGACAGCCTATATCCACACACCTGTTGAGAACGGCCCCAAGGATGCAGACATTGAAATTAAAGGGATGCCGGTCGCCATGGCGAATGCCGATAACGATTTCTTGTTCGACCCTACAGAAAATCCAAGCGAATTTGATTCAGTCCATACCTTCACGGTAGTCCGCCAGGTGTTAACCATGTACCAGCGCGCCCTAAAAAGAAACGAGATTGCTGATGATTTCAACTGGCAGTGGGGAGCGGGGACACCCATTGGCGTTTATCCGCGGGCTGGCATGGATGCAAACGCTTTCTACAGCCGGGGTGAAAAAGCTCTCCGGTTTTTCTACTTCCATCCGGGCGAAGATGAATCAGTGCCTCTGGTTTATACCTGCCGTTCCTTTGACATCACCGCACATGAGACCGGTCATGCCATCCTCGATGCTCTAAGACCGGGTTACTGGACGAGTTGGCACCCACAGACAGGCGGTCTCCATGAGTCTTTTGGGGATCTCACAGCCATCTTTACCATGCTGGCTCAACTGGACCAGTGTGAGGCGATCATCGCCGAGTCCAAGGGCGATCTGCATTCCAAGACATTCTTCCCTGCGGTTGCTGAGCAGTTCGGTGAAGCCTTGGGACGCACTATGGGTCTGCGTAATGCAGACAACGACCTGAAGCTGAGCGAAGTTTCAAACCAGGTGCACGAGATTTCGCAGGTCTTCACCGGAGCCGTTTACGACATCCTTGCTGATATTTTCGAGGTCTATCAAAAGCCAGACGAGTATGACCAGGCGGAAACATTGTTCCGGGTTGGAAAGCACATGACAGCCCTGGTCGTTCTGGCTCTGCTGCAGGGACCAGAGAGAAATGCAACCTACCAGGACATCGCCCAAGCAATGATCCAGATCGAACCAGTGGATGAGTGGAAGCAGTTTATCGAGAACCAATTCACCAAACGAGAAGTCTTAGGTGGCCCGGCTGGTCTGGCCGCTGAGAAGGCTCAGGAGCTGGATTGGGACAAGTGCTGCGGAACACTGAGACACTCAGATCACATCAAGGACACCGACGCGGCTGTTAAGAAGGCCTTGAAAAAGAAATAGCTGGTCCATCCTTCCCATTGCCTTTAACCCCCTCCACGCGTAACATTGAGCGCAGCTGCATTGCGTGAGGGGGAATTCTGTGGTCGGCACGACGATCAGCCATTACAAGGTTCTGGAGAAAATCGGAGAAGGGGGCATGGGGGAAGCCTTTCACGGCTTCAACCCGCTAAGGACTTTGCGATTAAGTATCGCCTTTACGACCGCATCAAAACCACGGGAGGAACCATGAGGAACTATCAATTGATGAGTAAATATCTAAGTGCGTGGCCAGCTCCGGCCCTGCTGCTTCTTTTCCAGCTCTCCAGTGCCTTCGGTCAGCTGGCTCCAGAAGTAGCCCAATTGGGATATGCAGACACGATCTTTGTCAACGGCAAGGTGGTGAGCATGGACGACAAGTCCCGCTCAACCAGTGTGGGGAACATCTATCAGGCCATTGCCGTCAAGGGCGACAAGATCATGAAGCTGGGAACCAACGAGCAGGTCCGGGCCGTGGGGGGACCCGACACCCGGATTTTCGACTTGAAGGGGAGAACCCTGATGCCCGGCATTATCGAGACACACAGCCACATGTACGGAGGTGCAACCCGGTATCTGGAGCGCTTGGGCTACAAGTATCCGCCGGAGAACGTAGTTTTCGTCTCCATGGAAGCAGACACTGACCTGGAGAAAACACAGGCCATCATGCGAGACACACTCCAAGATGCGGTCAAGGAGATGGACCCGGGCCAGTGGGTGGTGCTCAGTATACGAGGTAATCCAGAAGCGCCTGGCGAGGCGAGCTTCTGGGGGTTTACGCGACGTCTAACCAATCGCAAGACACTGGACTTGTGGACGCCTGAGAATCCCGTTCTCGTACGACCCGGCCCCCGGGGCTGGATCAACTCGAAGGCTCTGGAGGTTATGAATGATTTTCTGCCCGGATACTCCGCCTCCATCCACGAGACCATGCACGGGGACGTCATCGGAGAGGATATTGCTGCAATCGGGTGGGTGGGAAGCCAGGAAATGTCCGTGATCACCTGGGAACTTTTTCTTCAGGACCTGCCCTTAAACACTTTGGCCCAGGCCATCAAGCTCATCTCGGAAGAGGCCACGACCAAAGGAATCACCACTTTTTCAAGCCGCATTCAGTTCCCCAAGATCATGAGCGGTTATGCCACCCTGGCCGGATTGGGCCAGATGCCCATTCGCCTCTCGGCCCACTATGAAATCCATCGCATGCCCACCGATCCCCAGCAAACCCGCCAAATCTATCGGCGGACGGGAGTCTTGCAAGGAATCGGAGACGATTATCTGTGGATTGACGGCGTGGCCTCAGAGCGCTGGGATTCGATTTATCCGGAATCGTGTACAGGACCCGATACCATCGCTCCGCCCCACATCAAAGCTCGGGAAGTCTGCCCCGTACCCGGGGAACTGCCTTGGGATACGCTCGAGAACGCGGCCAAAGCAGGCTGGCGCCTGGCAGGAGTTCATATGTGCGGCAGCGAAAGTGCGCGAGCCTTCTTTACGATGATCGATCGAGCCCGTGCAGTGAACGGTTGGAGCATGCAGCAGGTGCGCGACCTGCGGATGACCGGCGAGCACTGCAATCTGATCGGACAGCAGCCAGATATCATTCAGAAGCTGAAAGACTATGGAATCATCCTGAGCTGCGGCATCAACTATCTCAGGGAGGCAGCTGACTGGATCGCCGATTATGGCCCCCAGATTGAGCCCTTCATTATCCCCTTTAAGACCTGGATTGACTCGGGTGTGAAGCTTGTCGGGCAGCATCATGGGAGTACGCCACCGTTTAACATGCAGTGGCAATCGGTGACTCGCAGACATGATGGGGTGGTCTACCAACCCCAGGAGCGGATTGACCGAGTGCATGCCATGAAGATGTGGACATCCTGGGCATCCGAATACGTCCTCAAAGAAGACGAACTCGGCACGCTGGAAGTGGGCAAATTCGCAGATCTGGTGGTCCTGGATCGTGACTATTTTACCGTTCCGGTCGATGACATTTTGAAAATTCGTGTCCCCATGACCCTGGTAGGCGGCAAGATTATCCAGCTGCAGGAATCCCTGGCGAACGAGTTTGGCATGGAATCGATAGGGCCTGCCTACGATTTTTCAGACGAGGAAGTGGCCACTCTAGTGAGGTTCCGTCAATAGGTGTTCTCGTTGTAGAGGGGGACTTTCATGGTCGGCAAGACCATTAGCCATTACAAGGTTCTCGAGAAAATTGGCGAAGGCGGCATGGGCGAGGTGTCCCCGACGTGGTGTCTAGGGCTTCTCCTCATGAGTTCCGCGCTGGCGCTGGCTCAATCGGAAGTGCCGGTGTTCAAGGTGGAAACCAATCTTCGATCGATCGCTGTTCGAGTTACCGACAAGCAGGGAAACGATGTTCACGGGCTCTCCGCCGAGGATTTCACCCTGTTGGAGAATGGCCGGCCCCAGAAGATAGCGTTCTTCGGCGTGGAACATGAACCGCTGAGTCTTACCATCCTGATCGATTCGAGCAACAGCATGGAGTCCGGCGGCAAGCTGGAGCGGGCGCGAACTGTTTTAGGACCCCTGATTAGCGGAAATCACCCCGAAGACGAGGTGTCCTTGCTGCCGTTTACGGATCAGGTCGGACGTATCCAACCGCTCACAAGCGAACAGCGCCTTGATCCACCAAGAGCGAAAGTCGCCATGCGGGCGGGCGGCACCGCGCTTTATGATGCGCTCGCTAGCGCGCTTTGTCACATGCGGAGTGCGCGACATCCGCGGCAGGCGATCGTGGTGATTACCGATGGTGCCGACCAGCACAGCCGTCTGAGACTAGAGCAGTTGATCGAACTGGCCCGATCGTCGAATCCACAGATCTTCATGATTGGCTTCTACGACAAGAGCGAGTATGAGGTCTACCGGCAGCGCTCGAAGACTGTGACGCTGGTTAGCGGGCGCGAGATCGATAACCCGCTCATTGCCTTCCGCCGCTTGGCGGAAGAGTCCGGCGCCGAGTCGTTCTTCCCGACCTCCGACCGCGATCTGAAGCGCGTCCTGGACCGGATCTCGGCCATCGTACAGGCCCAATACACCCTGGCGTACTATCCGCCGTCCGTCGCCAGGGTTCGGACGATCAAAGTGAAGGTGAGGCGCCGCGGAGTCAAAGTTGGGGCGCGCCGTCAGGTGGGTTCCGACGCCGGTGACGGAGCCTTCCGTTTCACGACCTCATGCGAGGTGTCAGCGAACGAACACCCATATCCCTGGGAATCCCGCGTGAGCCAAAGTCCCTCCAAAACGACTGTCTACCGGGAAGACTTTTCCGATCCCCAAAGCGGATGGCCGAATCGTGGTGGCTCAACTTATAGGCCCGAAGGATACGTGATCTCCCGGTCTGTTTCGCCAGACACCGTCACCACCGGCCCGGTGGCCGAGGGCCGGATTGCGGCTTACGGGCCGTGGTGGGAGGGTTTCCGTGCTTCGGTGCTGGTCGATGCCAACTGGCGGCGGATCCGAGGGGGTCGAATTGGGCTACATGCCACGACCGCAGGGATGGTGTTTCACCTCAATGAAGGAGGTTATTATGCCGTGCTGTTGAGTAGTTCTGACAGGGGGAAGACCATGGCGTTCACGATCGTCAGGAATGTCTTCTGGGAGGGCAGGGAATTCGTGATCACTCCATGGACCCAGATCAGCACCCCCAGCATGCCCGGACAGAGCGGACGAACGCAGCACAAGATCACGGTGGAGAGCGATCAAGGCCTGATTCAGGTCGCCGTGGACGGCCAACTGCTGGGGAAGTTCCGGGACGATACTTTCACGGACGGCCTCGTTGGCTTCGGGGTATTCGGCAACAGCCGCGCGGTCTTTCGCGATTTGGTGGTCGAGGGCCTGCCGTAGAGGATTCCCGTTGCCTTTACCCCCTCAAGTGTCAATAACGACAGCCACGCTTCATCTGTGTTCGGTATCGATTCAATGCCCAGATGCCTAGAGCCACACCCTGGATGATACTGATCAAGGTCAGGTATGTGCTGCCAAACGAGTCAGCGATGTTTTGGCAAACCCATCGCGCGTCAAGGGGGTCTATGATAGTAGCTTTGTTGCTCATTGCGGTCCCTCCTTCATTGTGACAAGGCTACGGCTGATATCACTTACTCCCCTTTTACAATTTCATCCAGCCATTGTCGCCCGATTTTCAAAATCTCATCGTTTATTAGGTGCTCAGCTGCGGCCAAATGGATTGTTACCGGGACTCCCGCAGCCTCGAAGCGCTCGGCCAGCGCTGTCGAGGCTTCCATGGGAACAACCGGGTCGTCGCGGCCATGCATCAGCCACACCAGAACGCCCTCCTCCACCATCCGTCCCAAACGATTCTCCGTAACCATCTCTTCTGGTGCAAAAGAGCCGGCAAAGGAGAGATAGGAAGCGACTTTTTCAGGATGCAGCAGCGCAGATAGAGTGGCGAACTGCCCTCCCTGACTATGGCCGTAGAGGAAAACTTTCCCCTTGCGCGTGCGGAATTCCCTTTCTACCTCACGAACAACATCGAATATCCACTCCACATATTGGGTTGAGACCGAGAGGCGGAGCGGTGAACTATCCTCATCTTCAATTGGATCCAGCAGCCACGCACTGAAGCCGGGTTTGCCCGTTACTAGGAATGCGCCTAAATGGGGATGTGGTGCTCGCACCGCAACATAGATAACCCCCGCACGTCCCAACCAGTCCGACATCTTGCCATGCGCTAATGCAGACGAGCCACTTCCATGGAGGATGACGCAAAGAGGATAATCGCTTCCGCTTGTGTCATAGTCCGGCGGAAGCATGACAATATAGGAGCCCATTGAGCGCATGGGTGCAAAGCGTCGAATAAATCCTTCCGGGATCACTTCTTTCAGGAGTTCCTCCATCCGCAAAAGAGCTGCTAAGAAGCGGGGATCGGAACGGATCGAGTCAAATTCTTTTTGGCGCTGCGGCGTCTCGTAATCGCGAAGTCCCGCATCGACCGACCGTTCAAACATATCGATCGCCCGTGCCTTGTCTCCCGTTACAGCGTAGCAACGAGCAAGGTTGTACCACGACGAGTGATCGCGAGGATCGGCCTCGAGCCATCGCTCAAACAAGGGCAGTGCCCCAGCGAAGTCCCCCTTTTCTAGAAACCCATGAGCCTGAACATAAAGCGATGGCGCTAAATCGTGTGGTTCGTAGGGCTGCTCCTGCGCGTAGGCGGAAACAGAGGACAGAAGCAGAAAACAGATGGCAAGGTTTCGCATTGGATTCCCCCTCTTGAACTACCTGTCAGAATTTGACAACAGGCTATAGGAGTTTCAAAACGCCCGTCAACCTCAACACAGTGGAGGAGCTAAAATTGGGTTTCTATGAACACGCCATAGATGCCACCACCGGCTGCGTTACCTGACAAAAAACGAGATGGATCGTCTTATAGCTGTTTCCAGTCGGAACCTGAAGCCCAGCATTGTGTTGGCGATAAATACCGGGATGCGAAGGGGAGAAATCTTCAATCTTAAGTGGAGCCATGTCGATCTGAAGAACCGCATCATAGAGGTGACCGACTCCAAGAACGGTGATCAGCGGTTCACTCATATCAATGACACCTTATTAAACACCCTTCAACTGCTACCCCACCGGATTGATACTCCATACGTTTTCCCTGGAAAGGATGGTGAGAGGCTGACGGACGTCAAGAAAGCCTTTTCAAGTGCAAGAAAACGGGCAGGGTTGGACGACCCTCGCTTCCAAGACCTGCTGCTGCGGATGAATTTGATGCCCTGAGTGGTAGGTAGAATCGTCCCTAAACTTATTTTTTAAATATATGGCCGGGACAGGCTGATACTGGCCAAACGGATTCCATCCCGCTATAGGGTTTCTATATGAGCAGGTAGCCTGAACCCGCAGCCTTTCCCATTGCCTTTAACCCCCTCCAGGCGTAACATTGCGCGTAACTGCATTGCGTGAGGGGGATTTCTGACCACTCTAACTTGGCACTATAAGCCTGGAGCCTGGAGGTAAAATGATGAGTTCAAAACTGAGTCAAGCATTGTGCTGGAACGTTGCAATACTGAGCCTTATTCTCTTTTTCACGACCTTACAAACAACAGGCTGGGCCCAGTCCAGCCAGGATGAGGAGCGATGGAAGACCGATCCACGTCTTTCCGAAGGGCAGATCGCTCCTTTGTTAAATGGAATGGGAGAACACACCCATCCCGTTACTGCCGCATCGGACCGAGTACAACTGTTCTTTGACCAGGGCCTCAACCTGACCTTTGGATTTAACCACGCAGAGGCCATCCGTGCTTTCCAGGAAACCGCTCGCCTGGACCCGAACTGTGCCATGGCATACTGGGGAATGGCTCTGGCCTATGGTCCCAACATCAACAGCCGCATGGGACCTGAGAATGCCAAGAAAGCCTATGAGTCGATTCAGAAGGCTGTGTCTCTCAAGCCCCTGGTGTCACAACAGGAACGGGACTATATCGACGCCCTGGCGCGGCGATACTCCGACGATGAAGACGTAGACCAACACGAAATGGACAAGGCCTATGCGTCGGCGATGGCCGAACTTTCAAGGAAATACCCGGATGATCTGGATGTGGCCACACTGCATGCTGCCTCCATCATGAATGTGAATCCCTGGCCGGGGCATGAATATTGGAGCAAGGATGGAACCCCCCGTGAAGGAAGCACCGAGTTCGTCGCCATCCTGGAATCGGTCATTGCCCGGGATATAAGGCATCCCGGCGCGAATCATTACTATATTCATGCGGTCGAGGCCTCCCCGGTTCCGGAACTGGCTGTGCCGAGTGCGGATCGACTGGAAGAGCTGATGCCAGGAGTGGGCCATATGGTTCACATGCCGTCGCATGTCTACATCCGAGTGGGCCGGTATGCTGATGCGTCGGAAAGCAACCGCAAAGCTATCGAGGCTGACGAGGATTACATCGAACAGTGCAATGCGCAGGGGATCTATCCTCTCGGTTACTATCCGCACAACATTCACTTTCTGTGGGCCTCCGCGACCCTGGAAGGCCGGAGTGCCGTGGCCATCGATTCGGCTCGCAAGGTGGCCGCCAAAGTTCTGGAGAAAGACAGGGGAGTCACCCTGCGGTTTCTCGCTCCGGAACTTTACGCTCTGGTTCACTTTGGGAAGTGGCAGGAGATCCTGGCTCACCCGGAGCCTTCAGGAAACCTGGCACTAACAGCGATTTGGCACTATGCCCGAGGCATGGCACTGCGGGCGGAAGGTAAGCTGGATGAGGCCTCACGAGAACTGGACAGCCTCATCCGAATAGGCAATGACAGTGCCATCGAACAGCTGCGAGGCCAAGCAAACCCTGCGTCGGCAATCCTCCCGATCGCCCACCATATTCTTGCCGGAGAGATAGCAGCCAAGCGAGGGAACTTCGCAACTGCGATTTCTCATCTGGATACGGCGGTACGATTCGAGGACGGCCTGGTTTACACCGAGCCTGCCGACTGGAACTCTCCGGCCCGTCATTATCTGGGGGCCGTGCTGCTGGAAGCGGGACGGACCTTCGAAGCCGAGGTGGTGTACTGGGAGGATCTTAGACACAATCCGGAAAATGGCCGGGCCCTCTTCGGTTTGATGGAGAGTCTCCAAACCCAAGGTAAGAATGCCCTAGCTGCAAACATCGAACGACGGTTCCAGAAAGCATGGTCCCAGGCGGACGTAAAGCTAGAAAGCTCGAGGTTTTAGGGATCAATAACATGATCGGCCAAACCATCTCCCACTACAAAATCACAGAGAAGCTCGGCGGTGGTGGAATGGGTGTGGTCTACAAGGCAGAAGGCACTCGTCTGGGCCGTAATGTGGCCCTGAAGTTCCTGCCTGAGAAGTTCGCCCAGAATCGCAGCGACTGACTCGACGATTAGGAAAAATCCTCTATCTACACAACTGGGAAGTGTTTCTCAGATTAGGAGGGCCGTTAGGCCCAAGAAGTCAAGTATCATCATATTGTTGGCATTGCGGATCTCAATCCCTGCCAATTCACAGAGCTTTGACGCTCAGTTGATCGAAGCGGCAGCCAATCGTTAAGCAGAAAGAGTTTAGGCTCTGCTCGAAGCAGGAGCTTACGTAGATACAAGAGAGCAGAATGGAAGGCCCCCCTTAATGTATCCGGCAGTCGGAGGACACGCTGCTATTAGAAGCAACCGGCAAGCTTGTGGTTATGACTGTCTCCCAGGAAGAATATCGTGATTAGCACTTGAAGAACGGAGGTCGAAATGCCGGTCGAAAGGAGTGTTTCTATGAAAGGTGGTTACTTTCTGCTCGTATGCCTCATCGCCTTTTCGGTAGGTCTCTATGGACAAGAGGCTCCAGAGGAACTTACGACTGAAGACATCATTGAAATGGTCCAGGCCGGAATAAGCGATCGACTCATTCTCCAGAAAATCAGCATCAGTACGCTGCTATACGAGCCTAGTGTTCAAGATATCCTCAATCTAAAAAAAGCAGGGGCTTCCGACAGAATCATCGAGGCGTTGATGGGAGTAACTTCGCCGACGCCGACAAGAGCGACTCCACCGGCCCAGCTTCCAGAGAGCGGCTGGGAGTTTCAGCTAGAGCCGATGTGGATGGATGTAGGCGGCTGGAATGAGCACGTGGGGGATATCGTCAATGCAAGCTTCACGACTATAGTTGGTCCTCCGGGAGTGGCATCAGATATTCGAGATCGGAGGCCGGTCAACCTCGACTTGGACGCGGGTTTTGCCTTTCGCGGAAGCGTCACATATGAATACCAGCAATGGGGGGTTGGCGTGGCCGGATGGTTTTTTGGGACAGATGACTCTCTGTCGGGGACGGTTACCACGCCAGTCCCAACTGCCGACACCTTCTTCCGGAATTTCGTCTCGTTTTGGGGCGAACCTCGCGGACCGGTCACCAACGAACTGGAACCGTCAGGAATTGCCCCAGAGGAATTTCGCGTCGACCAAGAGCTTGACACCTTTACCGCGGAGGTGTTTGGATTTCGTACTCTGGCGGAAAACAGCTCGAGCCGAATTGACGCCATCGTTGGCGTCAAGGTCGGACAACTTGAGACAACTCAAAATCAAAGTATCGACCTGCGATCCTTCTTGTTCGATGACTTCGGCCCCGGTCTCCACTTCAACAACTTCATCAGCCTCAGCAGCACGGCAGAGGCGGAGTTTCTAGGGGTCGGACCGATGGTTGGGTTCAGCGGGCGGGCAACGTGGGGGCGGCTCGCGTTTCATACATTCGTCACGCAAAGCCTATTAATCGGCGATGCGGATCTAGAAGGCCTATTCACCGACATCGACGACATCAGTAGTACGCCTGATCCTGCTGGACCGTTTACCCCTTTACTATTGATTCGATCAGACTTGCCCTTCTCCACGTCGGAGAGAGCGTTTATACCGGTCACAGAATTTCAACTCGTCGCAGAGTGGCACATTACAAGGATTTTAGCCGTTGGAGCAACCGGGTTTGCCGCCATCTGGTTTGACGCCCCCGTCGCTCCAACTTTCAGCTTTCCAACAGTGAGTACCGTCCCATTTCCAGGCCAATGGACAGTAGAGAAGCGGACCCTTGGGTTCGTGGGAGTAGGGCTGAAGTTCGAAGCCAGGTTTTGAAGATGCCTGGGACCCCCTCCGCGACCACCCTCGCTTCCAAGACCTGCTGAGCGGATGTAAGTTCCTACAATAGATAGCCTCTCTGAACCTGCCCACAAACACCCTTCTAAGCCCCTAGATTGGCCCTGACAAGACGATCTCCTCTTGACATAAGCAAAGCTGCTTAGGATAATATCAAACATGCTCAAGTGCCCTCACTGCAACAGGGGTATTTCCCTAGAACTGTTCACTGCTTACATTGGCAAGATTGGTGGCAGCAAGACCAGTGCAGCTAAGAAGCGTTCTAGCAAGCTGAATGGTCTCAAAGGGGGAAGACCCAAGCAGAAGGGCGAACATTAACTCAGGTGGAAAGCGGAGCACTTGGCAATACGAACACCAAAGATTTGGGGCACAGATAGCTAGTTCCCATCCGAAAAGCCGGGTTTTCAGGGCGGTATTTTATTGAATAGTAATAAGTGAGGTTATCACAGCACTGTGAAAGACACCCTCATTTGCTTGGCTATCGGGACGAGGTCTTTGAGGTTCCGCAAAGGCAGGTTCAGGCGACACCTCACCCTGGCTTGGCTGAGTCCGGGAGGAAGGAAGAAGTTATGAAAGGAGTCGTGCCAGCACCACCAGGTTGTAGCTGAGCACCGAAAGGTGCACGTAGCGCTGAAAGTGAGACCAACCTTTCCAGAGACAGCGAGTGAGACCAAAAACCCGTTTGGCGGTGGAGATACAACCTTCAATGCCGGCTCGGAATCGCCTCAGCTGTTTGTAGACCCAACTGGATCGGACCATGTCCTCGATCTTCAATCCGCACTTCTTGGCAAAGGCCACGTCCTTGACGCCTTGTTTTTTGGCCCATTTCAGATTGTCCACAGAAGCAAAGCCGCCATCGAAACTGGCTTGGCGAGGGTAACGCCCGTACAAGTCGCACTGACGCTCCAGCAGGGGCTCGAGCTGTTGACTATCCGCCGGGTTGCCTTTGATCAGAACCGCATCCAGGATCAGGGAAGACTTCCCCACACTCAGATATAGCTTATGGCCAAAGAGGCTCTGGCGGGCGCCTTTTTCGATAATGTCGGTGTGTTCTTCAAAGATGGAGACGATCTTTTCGGTGGCCGGGACCTTCTGGCCCAGGATCACCCGACGCTGAGTTTGCTGGATCACTCGCCCCATCAGATCCAGATGGTGGGCCAACCCTTCGGCCAGGACCTGGCTCATGGGGTCCTGCCACTGCTGGGCCCGCTCCAGGGCCCGGGTGCCGTAACCCAGGGTCCTTCGAGCGATCTTCAAGAGATCCCGATAATGCTTTTTGCGCTTCTCGCCCCGACTGTTTCGGATGTTCAAACAACGTTTTTTGGCACGTCTCGAATGATCCACAAAAGAGAGGGACTCAGACGGGTTCAGCCGTTTTAAAAGGCGGGTCACGACCCGAATCGAATCGTAAAGCAATTGGCTATCGAGCGGATAGCGGATGTTACTTTCTACTCCGGTGGCATCCACTCGAATCTTACGCCCTTTTTCCAAACCTTCCGTATCAGCCCAACGGACCAGCACCCGATTGAGGGCCTGCCAAGTGGAGGCTTCAATGCGCGAGATGTTCTCTTGCAAGGTGGATTTACTGGGGGTGAACCCATAGGGAAGCCGGCAGAAGGTGCGAAAGCTCTGCGAGTCGGCCAGGTGAAAAGCCAGCTTTTGATAACTGAACTGGTGGGTTTGTTTGATCAGAGCACAACGTAGAACCTGCTCGGCCGTCATGCCCCGGGCTCCATTCTTGGAGCTGACTTTGTCACACAGATCGTGTAAAACCAGATCGGAGATCGATGGATTTTGATCCAGGATCTTGGAGATCGATTCCAGTTCCCGGGCCAGGCGATGATCCGGCCAAGTAGGGGAAAGGGGGAGTTGATTTTCTCGGTTCTTACGCATTTTCGGGCTCCTGGTTTTGCTTTAAGTCGTTTGTTGTTATTGTTTTACACCAAATAACCTATCAAACGACCCTGACAAAATCAGGACTCGAAAATGCGTGCTTACCCTTTTATTTCCAGCTATTTACAGGCTTCCGGATGGGAACTAGCTAGTCTAAGTCGTGCGAAGAAGTTCTTTCTTTGGTGGAAGATATCCCGAGACTCGCCAATGCCCTGTGATTAGCATCACCAGGAAATATCGTACTGATCGACTAGACTTGCTTCCGGCAGGAAGGAGCATGTCACTATGTGGGAAAAGAAGAAAGATCAGACTGCTAAGCCGGAATCCTCACCTTTTGGGAAAAGTCCAATGGAACAGTTGAAAGAACGGACAATCATTGGGCCTTCCATCAGCATCAAAGGTACACTTTCCGGAAAAGAGGATTTGATAATCCAAGGCCGAGTCGAAGGTAAAATCGACTTGAAGAACAACATCACCGTGGATAAGAGCGGGAGTATTAAAGGAGATGTCTACGGAAAAAGCATCACTATCGAGGGAGAAGTCGAGGGCAATCTCTTCGGAGAAAACAGGATCGTGCTTCAGCCCTCCGGAGTCGTTCGTGGAGATATGAGGGCACCGGCGATCCACCTAGAGGAGGGTGCGAAGTTTAAGGGGAGTATTGACATGGAAGCCTGGGATGAAAAGCAGTCAACACTCAAAGAAGTCCCTTTGGCGCGAGACCGTAACGTTCCAAGTAAAGCCTAGTTCCTATTGCGACAGATGAATCTGGAACCCTGCCCCTTCTGTCAGTTCCTACCGCTCTGAACCCAGTTTCCAATTTCATAGCGTTTTTAAATTTTTTTGCGTGGACCTTGGGTGAGGGTTCCCCCATGCGCGTGAGAATAAAAAAAGGGGGGGGGTGGCCCCTCGATCATCCGTGGACTACAACCCATTATTTATCAGTAGTTTAATTCAGTTTTAATGTTGACGAATACAGCCACTAGGAGTAGGATTTGAGTTAAAGATTAACAGGTGGATAAGCGGGTCTGAAGGCAGGGATTAGCTGCCAACAGACCCTAACCACCACAACCTAATTGGAGGTTGCAATGGCTACACCAAGTTTAACTCACTCCTCTCAATCCCAACACTACACCATCAAGGAATTTCAGCTACTGGTGAAAGATGCACCAATGGTCCCGGCTGAGATCCAGCCTTTTGTTGGTGTCTCTTTTCGCTCCTCTACGGACATCTACCGACTATTTAAGGGACTAGCCGAGATGACGGTAGAAACCTTCCTAGTTGTCCATCTGGATGGCAAGAACCGGATGGTAGGTATGACTACCTGCTCCATTGGTTCCATGACAGCAAGCCTGGTGCATCCTCGGGACATCTTTAGGCCAGCTATAGCCAACATGACTGCTGGGCTGATCTTCATCCACAACCACCCAAGTGGTGATCCTGCTCCCAGTGATGAGGACATCCAAATCACCAAGAGGCTGTGTGAAGTAGGCAAGCTGATCGGGATCAAGTGCCTGGACCACATCATCATTGGCAGCGGTCGTTACTTTAGCTTTGCTGACCAGGGGCATATCTGAGGGGGTGAGCATGAAACGAATAGCAATATACGCAAGAGTGAGCACCACCGATCAGAGCACTGAAAGTCAGCTACTGGACCTCAGACGCTACACCCGTGAAAGAGGCTGGAACATCTTCAAGGAGTATGTTGATGAAGGCATTAGTGGGACGAAGGGCAGCAGACCAGCACTGAATGTGCTGATGAATGATGCCAAGAAAAGAAGGTTTGATGTGGTACTTGTATGGCGTTTTGATCGCTTCGCACGCAGCACCAAGCACCTAATCCTGGCCTTGGAGGAGTTCAAGAACCTGGGGGTTGATTTTGTTTCCTATCAAGAAAATATCGACACTTCCTCCCCACTTGGATCAGCTATCTTCACCATCATCTCAGCAGTAGCTCAGCTTGAGCGTGACATCATTGCTGAGAGGGTGAAGGCAGGGTTGAGAAGGGCGAGGGAGAATGGGAGTAAGTTGGGTAGACCCAGAGGCACAGCCCTAGATATTGAAGGGATTCACAGGCTTAGAATGGAAGGTTTGAGTCTCCAACAGATTGCAAAGGAAGTGAATACCTCAAAAACCACTGTCTCACGGCTCCTGGGAGGGTTCCGTAAAACCTCCCCAGATTGAGAGTCCAGAACCCCTATCTTTACAGGCTTC
>Ga0209987_10000950_pt1 | contig 15532 bp, 11 predicted proteins | sample N074metaG_FD_182134 | JGI IMG/M metagenome (GOLD analysis project Ga0209987, IMG submission 182134) | Deep subsurface microbial communities from Kermadec Trench to uncover new lineages of life (NeLLi) - N074 metaG (SPAdes) (version 2) | ecosystem: Environmental > Aquatic > Marine > Ocean trench... | reverse complement strand
GACAATGTGACGATGCTGGTCGAGCTGATCGCGCCGATCGCGATGGATCAGGGCCTGCGCTTCGCGATCCGCGAAGGCGGCCGCACCGTCGGCGCCGGCGTCGTTACCGAAGTTATCGAGTAGCTGGGGAGGCTGTGGCGGGGCCGCGGGCCGTGCGCTTGAGCGCCGCTCCGGCCAATGCACCGAAATGGGCGCACTAGGAGTGTAGCTCAACTGGTAGAGCACCGGTCTCCAAAACCGGGGGCTGTGGGTTCGAGTCCCTCCACTCCTGCCAGCGCCGCTCCGGTCGCGTTACGCCGCCGCCTTTCAACGGGCTGATTGAAGGAATTGCCGAGAGTATGGCCAAGACGTCGCCAAACGAGTTCATTCGACAGGTTCGCCAGGAGACCGCCAAGGTCACCTGGCCGTCCCGTAAGGAGACGTTGGTCACCACCGGTATGGTGTTCGTGATGGTTTTTATAATGGCGATATTCTTCTTCTTCGCCGATCAACTGTTGTCTTGGGGCGTGCGCCTCGTCCTGGGCCTTGGAGGCTGAGCGTGGCAAAACGCTGGTACATCATCCACGTCTATTCGGGTTTCGAGAAGAAGGTCGCGCAGGCGATCCGCGAGCAGGCCCAGACGAAGAACCTGGTCGACGTCATCGAAACCGTTCTGGTGCCGACCGAGGAGGTCGTCGAGATGCGCCGCGGCCAGCGGGTGTCGACCGAACGTAAGTTCTTCCCGGGCTATGTGCTGGTGAATATGGAGCTCAACGATGAGACCTGGCACGTCGTCAAGAACACGCCGAAGGTCACCGGGTTTTTGGGCGCGGGCGGACGACCGACGCCGATCTCGGAGGCCGAGGCGCGGCGCGTGCTTCACCAGGTGCAGGAGGGCGTCGAGCGGCCCAAGCCGTCGATCACCTACGAGATCGGCGAGATGGTGCGCGTCTGCGACGGCCCGTTCAGTTCGTTCAACGGCCTGGTCGAGGATGTCGACGAAGAGCGGGCCCGGCTTAAGGTCGCGGTGTCGATTTTCGGTCGCGCGACCCCGGTCGAGCTCGAGTATACGCAGGTCGAGAAGACCTGATTGCGCCGCCGCCGGTGGCGGTGGATTAAGTTCGCGGGAGGCTCGCCACGGCCGCACCGCGCCCCGACATGATTGAGGGATTGAGATGGCAAAGAAGATAGACGGCTACATCAAGCTACAGGTGCCGGCGGGCAAGGCGAATCCTTCGCCGCCGATCGGCCCGGCATTGGGTCAGCGGGGCGTCAACATCATGGCGTTCTGCAAGGAATTCAACGCCGCCACGCAGAACCTGGAACCGGGCATGCCGATCCCGGTGGTAATCACGGTCTACGCCGACCGGTCGTTCAGCTATATCTCGAAGACGCCGCCGGCGAGCTATTTCCTGAAGCGCGCCGCGGGCCTCGAAAAGGGCGCGCCGGAAGCCGGCCGTGAGTCGGTCGGCCGGGTCACCATGAAGCAGGTACGCGAGATCGCCGAAAAAAAGATGGTCGACCTCAACGCGAACGATATCGACGCGGCGTGCAAGATCATTGCCGGGTCGGCGCGATCGATGGGCATCGAGGTGGTGGCATAGAACGATGGCAAAACTTGGAAAACGCATGGCCGCCGCCGTCGAGAACATCGACAGGGAACGCCTGTACGATCTCACGGACGCGGTCAAGATGGTCAAGGAGCGGGCGACCGCCAAGTTCGACGAAACCGTCGAGATCGCCATCAATCTCGGTGTCGATCCACGCCATGCCGATCAGATGGTGCGCGGCGTCGTAAAACTACCGCACGGCACGGGCCGGTCGCTTCGCGTCGCGGTGTTCGCGCGCGGATCCAAGGCCGACGAGGCGCTGGAGGCGGGCGCCGACGTGGTTGGCGCCGAAGATCTCGCCGAACGCGTCCAGAAGGGCGAGATCGACTTCGATCGCTGCATCGCGACACCGGACACCATGCCGATCGTCGGCCGTCTGGGCAAGATCCTGGGTCCGCGCGGCTTGATGCCGAACCCGAAGCTCGGCACCGTGACGCAGGACGTCGCTCAGGCCGTCGCCGATGCCAAGGGCGGCAGCATCGAGTTTCGCGTCGAGAAGGCCGGCATCATCCATTCCGGCGTCGGCAAGGCGAGTTTCTCGGAGGAGCAACTGGTCGACAACCTGCGGGCCTTCGTTGGTGCGATCACCCGGGCCAAGCCATCGGGCGCCAAGGGCACCTACCTCAAGAGGGTGGCGCTCAGCTCGACGATGGGTCCGGGCGTCAAGATCGACGTCTCGAGCCTCGCGGGAGATTGAATACGCCCTTGTGGGCGATGCGTTCCGTCGCGCGCCGGTGAAGACTGGCGCGAGGCGGTGATAGGGGAGCCGGCGGTGCCGCGCTCTTCAACCTGTCCAAGACTGCGGGTGCGGCGGTGACCGGGTCACCGCGGTTCAAAGAGAGCGTTGCTCTCGCCGGCACAGACGGGGGTCGACTCCTCGAATTACGGGCCCGCGGGCGTCGTGATCGAGGGTTTGAACTTCTGGGACAGGCGGACCGGACCATGCCGGATCGCTGGCGGGTCCAAGCGTAACCGGGACGGGCGGCGCGAGCCGACACGTTCCCAACAAGTGGAGACGATCAGTGGACCGATCGCAGAAGGAGCAGATTGTAGCCAGCCTGCGCCAGATCTTCGCCAACACCACGCTGGTGGTGGTGACGCATCAGGTCGGGTTGACTGTTGCCGACGCCACCGATCTTCGGCGCCGGATGGGCGAGGCGGGGGCCACCTTCCGGGTGACCAAGAACCGGCTCACCAAGATCGCGCTCGAAGACACGTCGTTTGCCGAGCTCGCCGAACTGTTCGTCGGGCCCACCGCAATCGCCTTTTCGGCGGACCCGGTGGCGGCGGCGCGTGTCGTGGTCGACTACGCGAAGAAGAACGACGGCCTACAGATAGTTGGCGGCGCGTTGGGCGAGAAGATGCTCGACGTGGACGGCGTCAAGGCGCTCGCCAGCTTGCCGTCGCTCGACGAGCTTCGCGGCACGATCATCGGCTTGATCAACGCGCCAGCGACCAAGGTCGCCGGCGTGCTTCAGGCGCCGGCGGGCCAGCTGGCCCGCGTGCTCGGCGCCTATGCGCAAACTGGTGAAGCGGCCTGAGCGGTGTCGACAGGAACAGCTACGAACCAAACGAGAAACGTTCAAACCTTAGGAGAAGACCATGGCTGATTTGGCCAAGATTGCAGACGAACTTTCCGGCCTCACCGTGATGGAGGCCGCCGAACTGAGCACCATGCTCGAGGAGAAATGGGGCGTCTCGGCCGCCGCGCCGGTTGCCGTTGCCGCGGCGCCTGCCGCCGCCGACGCGGCTGCCGTCGAAGAACAGACCGAGTTCTCGGTCATTCTCGCCAGCTACGGCGAAAAGAAGATCAACGTCATCAAGGAAGTCCGGGCGATCACCACTCTCGGGCTCAAGGAGGCCAAGGATCTCGTCGAAAGCGCGCCCAGCGCGGTCAAGGAGGGCATCGAGAAAGCCGAGGCCGACAAGATCAAAGAACAGTTGGAGGCCGCAGGGGCCACCGTTGAGATTAAGTAGCGTCAATAGCGTTGGTTCGTCATGCGGCGCGCGCCGCATGACGCGACCACACCGGCCGGCCGCTTCGGCGGCCGCGCCGGCTAATAGATGATTCGAGGAGTCCGCATGTCTCACACGTTTTCGCGCGGTCGCCGTACGCGCCGGAATTTCGGCCGTATCGCCACCGTCGCGCCTATGCCGAACCTGATCGAGGTGCAAAAGAATTCGTACGAGCAGTTCCTGATGGCGGACGTGCCCGCAGAGGAGCGCCCGGATTCCGGCCTCCAGGGCGCGTTCAAGTCGGTCTTTCCGATCAAGGATTTCTCGGATCGCGCCGAGCTTCACTTCGTGCGCTACGACTTCCTGCCGCCGAAATACGATGTCGAGGAATGTCAGCAACGGGGCATGACCTACGCGGCGCCGCTCAAGGTGACGCTCAGACTCGGCATCTTCGACATCGACGAGGACATCAACAAGCGCGATATCCGCAACATCAAGGAGCAGACCGTCTATATGGGCGACATGCCGTTGATGACCGAACACGGCACCTTCGTGATCAACGGCACCGAGCGCGTCATCGTCAGCCAGATGCACCGCTCGCCCGGCGTCTTCTTCGATCACGACAAGGGCAAGACGCATTCGTCGGGCAAGTTCCTGTTTGCCGCGCGCGTCATCCCATACCGGGGCTCATGGCTCGATTTCGAGTTCGACGCAAAGGACATCGTGCACGTCCGCATCGACCGGCGCCGCAAGCTGCCCGTGACGACGCTGCTCTATGCGCTGGACATGACGACCGAGGAGATCCTCACTCATTTTTACGAGACGATTGTTTATTCGCAGCAAGGTGAAACGACCTGGCGCGTGCCGGTTAACGCCGAGCGTCTGCGTGGCACCAAGATCAACCGCGATCTGATCGACGCCAAGACGGGAAAGACGCTCGCCAAGGCGGGCACCAAGATCACGCCGCGCGCCCTCAAGAAGCTGGTCGACGACGGGCTCGCCGAGCAATTGGTCGAGACCGATGAGTTGATAGGGCGATTCGTCTCGCGCGACCTGATCAACACGGAATCCGGCGAAATCTATGCCGAGGCGGGTGCCGAGATCACCGAGGAGATGCTCGCCACGTTGGCCGAGGCGGGCATCGAAGAGGTGCCGACGCTGGCGATCGACAACATCACCGTGGGCCCCTACATACGCAACACGCTGCAAGTCGACAAGGCGTCGAATCGCCGCGAGGCGCTGATCGAAATCTACCGCGTCATGCGCCCTGGCGAGCCGCCGACGGTCGAGACCGCCGAGGTCCTGTTCAAGGGCCTGTTCTTCGCGCCCGAACGCTATGACCTGTCGGCGGTCGGCCGGGTCAAGCTCAACGCGCGCCTCGATCTCAAGACCGACGATACGGTACGCGTGCTGCGCAAAGAGGACATCCTGGCCGTGGTCAAGACGCTGGTCGAGCTCAAGGACGGCCGCGGCGAGATCGACGACATCGACCATCTCGGCAACCGCCGGGTGCGCTCGGTCGGCGAGCTGATGCGGAACCAGTACCACATCGGCCTGTTGCGCATGGAACGCGCCATCCGCGAGCGCATGAGCTCGGTCGAGATCGACAGCGTCATGCCGCATGATTTGATCAACGCCAAGCCGGCGGCCGCGGCGGTGCGCGAGTTCTTCGGCTCGTCCCAGCTGTCGCAGTTCATGGATCAGACCAACCCGCTGAGCGAAATCACCCACAAGCGGCGCCTGTCGGCGCTTGGCCCGGGCGGTCTGACGCGTGAGCGCGCCGGCTTCGAGGTGCGCGACGTGCATCCGACGCACTACGGCCGGATTTGTCCGATCGAGACGCCTGAAGGCCCCAACATCGGCCTGATAAACAGCCTCGCCACATACGCGCGGGTCAACCAATACGGCTTTATCGAGAGCCCATACAGCAGCGTCGACGACTGCCGTGTGACCGGCGAGGTCGTTTACCTGTCGGCGATGGACGAGGGCAAATACATCATCGCCCAGGCCAACGCGCAGATCGACGGCAAGGGCCGTTTGACCGACGATCTGGTGAGCTGCCGGCACAACGGTGATTTCGTCATGGCGCCACCCGACACGATCGACTTCATCGACGTCTCTCCCAAGCAGCTCGTTTCGGTCGCCGCCGCGCTGATCCCGTTCCTCGAGAACGACGACGCCAACCGTGCGCTGATGGGCTCGAACATGCAGCGCCAGGCGGTCCCGCTGATGCGCCCGGAGGCGCCGCTCGTCGGCACCGGCATGGAAGAGAGGGTGGCGCGCGATTCCGGCGCTGCGATCATCGCCAAACGTTCGGGCGTGATCGACCAGGTCGACGCGACGCGCATTGTCGTGCGCACCGAGGCAGGCGACGAAGGCGCGCTCGGTGTCGATATCTTCAATCTCTTGAAGTTCCAGCGCTCGAACCAGAACACCTGCATCACGCAGCGCCCGTTGGTCAAAGTCGGCGACATAGTCAAGGCCGGCGACATCATCGGCGACGGACCGAGCATCGACAACGGTGAGTTGGCGCTTGGCCGCAACGTGCTGGTCGCCTTCATGCCCTGGGCCGGGTACAACTTCGAGGACTCGATTCTGATTTCCGAGCGCATGGTCCAGAACGATGTCTTCACCTCGATCCATATCGAGGAGTTCGAGATCATGGCCCGCGATACCAAGCTGGGCCAGGAGGAGATCACCCGCGACATCCCCAACGTCGGCGAGGAGGGTCTCAAGAACCTCGACGAGGCCGGCATCGTGTACATCGGCGCCGAGGTCAAGGCCGGCGACATCCTGATCGGCAAGATCACGCCCAAGGGCGAGAGCCCGATGACGCCCGAGGAGAAGTTGCTGCGCGCGATCTTCGGCGAGAAGGCGTCGGACGTGCGCGACACCAGTCTCCGCCTGCCGCCGGGTGCTTCGGGCACGATCGTCGAAGTGCGCGTGTTCTCGCGCCGCGGCGTCGATAAGGACGAGCGCGCGCTGGCGATCGAACGCGAAGAGATCGAGCACCTTGCCAAGGACCGTGACGACGAGCAGGCGATCATCGAACGTCACGTTTACAGCGAGCTCAAGTCGCTGCTGCTGAACAAGATGGCGGCCAGCGGTCCGAAGGGCATGAAGGCCAACACCAAGATCACCGATGACGCGCTCGCCAAGTACAGCCACGGCCAGTGGTGGCAGTTCGGCCTCAAGGATGCCAAGGCCATGGCCGGCATCGAGCGCCTCAAGAAGCAGCTCGATGAAGCTCTGGCGCGTCTCGAGGGCCGCTTCCAGGACAAGGTCGGAAAGCTTCAGTCGGGCGATGAGTTGCCGCCCGGCGTGCTCAAAATGGTCAAGGTCTTCGTTGCCGTGAAGCGCAAGATGCAAGCGGGCGACAAGGTCGCCGGCCGGCACGGCAACAAGGGCGTCATCTCGCGTATCGTGCCGTATGAGGACATGCCGTGGCTCGCGGACGGCACGTCGATCGATATCCTGCTCAACCCGCTCGGTGTGCCGTCACGCATGAATGTCGGTCAGATTCTCGAGACCCACCTCGGTTGGGCGGCTCGGGGTATCGGTCGCAAGGTCGACGCCATGATCGAAGATATCCGCCAAGGCGCCGACAGTAAGGAGCTGCGCAAGTTCCTGAACGACGTCTATGGCGAGGCGCCGAAGACCGGCGCGGTCGCCAAGCTCAGCGAGAGCGATCTGATCGACGTCGCCGACGGATTGCGCGACGGCTTGCCGATGGCGACGCCGGTGTTCGACGGCGCGCACGAAGAGGATATCGTGGAAATGCTGGCCCACGCCGGACTCGACTCCAGTGGCCAGGTTGTGCTGATCGATGGCCGCACGGGCGAGCAGTTCGACCGTCCGGTGACGGTCGGTTACATCTACATGCTCAAACTGCACCATCTCGTCGACGACAAGATCCATGCCCGTGCTATCGGGCCGTACAGCCTGGTTACCCAACAGCCGTTGGGTGGCAAGGCGCAGTTCGGCGGCCAGCGCTTCGGCGAGATGGAGGTCTGGGCGCTCGAAGCCTATGGCGCCGCCTACACGCTGCAGGAAATGTTGACGGTGAAGTCCGATGACGTGTCGGGCCGCACCAAGATCTATGAGGCGATTGTCAAAGGCGACGACAAGTTCGAGGCGGGCATACCCGAGAGCTTCAACGTTCTGATCAAGGAGCTCCACGCCCTCGGACTGAACGTCGAGTTGAAGCAGCGCTAGGAAGCATCACCCGAACGGGCCCGGTCTGGTCGGACCGGCCCGAATCGCATCCGGGGTGTTCCGGAACGGTGAACAAGGAGAGTGTCGATGAATGAGTTGATGAAGTTGTTTGGGCAAGCCGTCGGGCCGCAGAGCTTTGACGAAATCGAGATCTCCATCGCCAGCCCCGAGAAGATCAAGTCTTGGTCGTTCGGCGAGGTGAAGAAGCCCGAAACCATCAACTACCGGACCTTCAAGCCCGAGCGCGACGGGTTGTTCTGCGCGCGCATCTTCGGGCCGGTCAAGGACTACGAGTGTCTGTGCGGCAAGTACAAGCGCATGAAGTACCGTGGCGTGGTGTGCGAGAAGTGCGGCGTCGAGGTCATCCAGTCGAAGGTGCGCCGCGAACGCATGGGCCATATCGATCTGGCCTCGCCGGTTGCGCATATCTGGTTCCTCAAGTCGCTGCCGTCGCGCGTCGGCCTGCTTCTGGACATGACGCTGAAGGAGCTCGAGCGCATTCTCTATTTCGAGAACTACGTCATCGTCGAGCCCGGCCTGACGCCGTTCAAGAAACACGAGCTGATCAACGAGGAACAGTACATCGAGGCCCAGGACGAGCACGGTGAGGAGAGCTTCCGTGCCGGCATCGGCGCCGAGGCGATCCGCGAGTTGCTCTGCGCGGTCGATCTCGAGACCGAGCGCGAGACGCTGCGCGTCGATCTGGCCGAGACCAACTCCGAGGCCAAGCGCAAGAAGATTGTCAAGCGTCTCAAGCTGATCGAGACATTCATCGAATCCAACAATCGGCCCGAGTGGATGATCCTGGAGGTTATCCCGGTCATCCCGCCCGAGCTGCGCCCCTTGGTGCCGCTCGACGGTGGCCGCTTCGCCACCTCGGACCTCAACGATCTCTATCGCCGCGTCATCAACCGCAACAATCGACTGAAGCGGCTGATCGAACTGCGCGCGCCCGACATCATCGTGCGCAACGAGAAGCGCATGCTGCAGGAGTCGGTCGACGCATTGTTCGATAACGGCCGGCGCGGCCGCGTTATCACGGGCGCCAACAAGCGGCCCTTGAAGAGCCTTAGCGACATGCTCAAGGGCAAGCAGGGGCGCTTCCGCCAGAACCTGTTGGGCAAGCGCGTCGACTATTCGGGCCGCTCGGTCATCGTGGTCGGACCCGAGCTCAAGCTGCACCAATGCGGCCTGCCCAAGAAGATGGCGCTCGAGCTGTTCAAGCCGTTCATCTATTCCAAGCTGGAGCTCTACGGCATGGCGACCACCATCAAGGCCGCCAAGCGCATGGTCGAGAAGGAGCGCCCCGAGGTGTGGGACATTCTCGAGCAAGTGATCCGCGAGCACCCGGTTTTGCTCAACCGTGCGCCGACGCTGCACCGTCTCGGCATCCAGGCGTTCGAGCCGCTCCTCATCGAGGGCAAGGCGATCCAGCTTCACCCGCTGGTTTGCGCCGCGTTCAACGCCGACTTCGACGGCGACCAAATGGCGGTCCATATACCGCTGTCGCTTGAAGCGCAGCTCGAGGCGCGTGTGTTGATGATGTCGACGAACAACATCCTCTCACCGGCCAACGGCAAGCCGATCATCGTGCCGTCGCAGGACATCGTCCTGGGGCTTTACTACCTGACGATGGAAATCCCCGGCGCAAAGGGCGAGGGCATGGCGTTCATCAACGTCGGCGAGATCGAGCACGCCCTCAACGCCGGTGTGCTATCGCTCCACGCCAAGATAAAATGTCGTTTCCGCGGCGTCAATTCGGCGGGCGAGCCCTACACGGATTTGGTCGATTCGACACCCGGCCGCATGATGGTCTCGGAGATCCTGCCGCGTGACAAGGCGGTCGATTTCAGCCTGATCAACCGGCTGCTGACCAAGAAAGAAATCTCCCAGGTGATCGACATGGTGTATCGCCATTGCGGTCAGAAGGAGACGGTCATGTTCGCCGACCGGGTGATGGGCCTGGGCTTCGAGCACGCCTGCAAGGGCGGCATCTCGTTCGGCAAGGACGACATGGTCGTTCCCGAGGCCAAGGAGGCCCTGGTCGAAGGCGCGCGCGAGAAGGTCAAGGAATACAAGCAGCAGTACCTCGACGGTCTGATCACCCAGGGCGAGAAGTACAACAAGGTCATCGACGCCTGGTCGGAGTGCACCGACAAGGTCGCCGAGGAGATGATGAAGGGTATCTCGCACGCCGGTGGCGTCGACGAGCGCGGCAATCCGAACCTCAACTCGATCTTCATGATGGCGCATTCAGGCGCGCGTGGTTCGGCGGCGCAGATGAAGCAGCTGGCCGGCATGCGCGGCCGGATGGCCAAGCCGTCGGGCGAGATCATCGAGACGCCGATCATCGCCAACTTCAAGGAAGGCCTGTCGGTGCTCGAGTATTTCAACTCGACGCACGGCGCCCGCAAGGGCCTGGCCGACACGGCGCTCAAGACGGCGAACTCGGGTTACCTGACACGCCGGCTGGTCGACGTCGCACAGGATTGCACGATCGTCGAGGAAGACTGTGGCAGCAAGAACGGACTCACCGTGCGCTCGGTCATCGAGGGCGGCGACATCATCGCGCCGCTGACCGATCGCGTGCTGGGTCGTTTCGCGGCCATTGGCATCGTCGATCCGGCGACTGACGAGGTCATCGTCAAGGCCGGCGAGATGGTCGACGAGGTGGCTGTCGAGCGCATCGAGCAGTGTCATATCGACGAGGCGGTGATCCGCTCCGTGCTGACCTGCACCAGCGAGACCGGCGTTTGCGGCAAATGCTATGGCCGCGACCTGGCGCGCGGCACGTCGGTCAACGTCGGCGAGGCGGTCGGTGTCATCGCCGCCCAATCGATCGGTGAACCGGGTACACAGCTGACCATGCGCACCTTCCACATCGGCGGCACCGCGCAGCGTGGCCACGAGCAATCGAGCGTTGAGGCTGTTCACGACGCCGAGGTGTCGATCCGCAATCGCAGCGTCATTTCGGACAGTGAAAATCGTCTGTTGGTCATGGGCCGCAATTGCGAGATCGTCCTGATCGACGATACCGGGCGCGAGCGTGCGCGGCACAAGGTGCCCTACGGCGCCCGCCTGCTGGTCGATGACGGCAACAAGGTCAAGCGCGGCGACCGGATCGCCGACTGGGACCCGTACACCGTGCCGATCATCACCGAAAGCGAAGGTGTCGCGAATTACGTCGACATGATCGAGGGTGTCTCGATCCGCGAGGTGGTCGACGAGGCGACCGGCATCTCGAGCAAGGTGGTCATCGACTGGAAGCAACAGCCGAAGGGCTCCGAGCTGCGACCGCGCGTGACCCTGCGTGACAAGGATGGCGAGGTGGTCAACCTGCCGAATGGCATCGAGGCGCGCTACTTCATGCCGATCGACGCCATCCTCAGCGTCGAAGACGGCACGCATGTACACGCCGGCGACGTGCTCGCGCGCATCCCGCGCGAGACCTCGAAGACGCGTGACATCACCGGCGGTCTGCCACGCGTCGCCGAGCTGTTCGAGGCGCGCAAGCCCAAGGACTTTGCGATCATCGCGGAACTCTCGGGCACCATCGAGTTCGGCAAGGACTACAAGTCCAAGCGTCGGATCATCCTGCATCCGGACGACGACAAGCTCGAAGCGGTCGAACATCTCATCCCCAAGGGCAAACACATCTCGGTCCAGGAGGGCGACCACGTCGAGAAGGGCGATCTTCTGATGGACGGCAACCCGGTGCCGCACGACATTCTGCGCGTGCTCGGTGTCGAGGCGCTGGCCAACTACCTGATCAAGGAGATCCAAGAGGTCTATCGCCTGCAGGGCGTCAAGATCAACGACAAGCACATCGAGGTCATCTGCCGCCAAATGTTGCAGAAGGTCGAGATCGTAAGCCCCGGCCACACTACCTACTTGGTCGGCGAGCAGGTCGATCGCCGCCTGTTCGAGGCGGTGAACAGCAAGGTCGTGGCCGATGGTCACGCGCCGGCCAAGGCGACCCCCGTGCTTCAGGGCATCACCAAGGCATCCCTGCAGACCCAGTCGTTCATCTCGGCCGCGTCATTCCAGGAAACCACGCGAGTGCTCACCGAGGCCGCCGTCGCGGGCCACTCGGATGCGCTCGTGGGTCTCAAGGAGAACGTCATCGTTGGTCGATTGATCCCGGCCGGCACGGGCCGCGTGATGCGCGAAATGCGCCGCATTGCCGCCGAACGCGACCGTGAGATCGAAGACGCCGCGCGCGCCGCCGAAGAGGCCAAGCTCAAGGCGCTCGGCATCGCCGAGGCGGCCGAGGCGGCCGAGGAGGGGCAGGAGGAGGCTCAGATCGCGTAGTCTTCAGCCGCCGCGTGGCGGCAAACGGGTGAAGTCGGTGGCAAGACGTGAAATTCGCTATTTTCCGCCGATTTCGATGCCAATTTGGCTTGACGGGGGTGGGTCGCGAACCTAGTATGCCGCTCCGCGGGTGTTGGTGGTAGAACCAAGCGTTTTAGACGCAGCGCCTGAAGAACAACGAGTTGACATAGACTTTATGCCGTAAGGGCCGGCGAAATTTGCCCTCAGGAAGCAGGCGAGGCCTGCTAAGCCCGGCGTGTCATGCGACTTCGCCGGGCCGAAGTTTTACTGGAAAGAGACTGGCGATGCCGACGATCAATCAGCTGATCCGCAAGCCGCGTGTAAGGCAAGTGGCGCACAACAAGGTTCCGGCGATGCAGGGCTGCCCGCAGAAGCGCGGCGTCTGCACGCGCGTCTACACGACGACGCCGAAGAAGCCGAACTCGGCGTTGCGCAAAGTCGCCCGTGTCCGCCTGACCAACGGTTTCGAGGTCACCAGTTACATTCCTGGCGAAGGCCATAACCTTCAGGAGCACTCGGTGGTCCTGATCCGCGGCGGGCGCGTCAAGGACTTGCCCGGCGTGCGCTATCACATCATCCGCGGAACGCTCGACACCCAGGGTGTCGGCGACCGACGTCAGCGGCGCTCGAAATACGGCGCCAAGCGACCGAAATAGGGGGCGGGAAAGATGTCACGCCGTCGCGCCGCGGAACGCCGCGAAATTCTCCCCGATCCGAAGTTCGGGGATGTCGTCGTCAACAAGTTCATGAATTCACTGATGCTTGTCGGCAAGAAGTCGGTCGCCGAGGGGATTCTCTATGGCGCCTTCGAGCGGATCCAAAGCAAGACCGGCAACGACCCGGTAAAGGTGTTCCATGAGGCGCTCGAGAACGTCAAGCCGTCGATCGAGGTGCGTTCGCGCCGCGTTGGCGGCGCGACCTATCAGGTGCCCATCGAGGTCCGCCCGATTCGTCGTCAGGCGCTCGCCATCCGCTGGCTCATCAGTGCATCGCGCACCCGCAGCGAGCGAACCATGACCGAGCGCCTCGCCGGCGAGCTTATGGACGCCGCCGTTAGCCGCGGCGCGTCGGTGAAGAAGCGTGAGGACACGCATCGCATGGCGGAAGCCAACAAGGCCTTCTCGCACTACCGGTGGTAGTGCGAGTATCTTTTGTAGAGTAGACGGACCATGGCCCGCACCACTCCGATCGAGCGCTACCGCAATATCGGTATCATGGCGCATATCGACGCCGGTAAGACGACGACCACCGAGCGCGTGCTGTACTACACCGGCCGTTCCTACAAAATCGGCGAGGTCCACGAGGGCACCGCGACGATGGACTGGATGGAGCAGGAGCAGGAGCGCGGCATCACGATTACGTCGGCGGCGACGACCTGCTTCTGGAAGGACCACCGCATCAACATCATCGACACGCCGGGCCACGTCGACTTCACCATCGAGGTCGAGCGCTCGCTGCGTGTGCTCGATGGCGCCGTCGCGATATTCGACTCGGTCGCCGGTGTCGAGCCGCAGTCGGAGGCCGTGTGGCGCCAGGCCGACCGGTACGGCGTCCCGCGTATCTGTTTCGCCAACAAGATGGACCGCACGGGCGCCGATTTGTTCCGCTGTGTCGACATGATCGCCGATCGGCTCGGCGCGACCCCGCTGGTGACCCAGCTTCCGGTCGGCGCCGAGGCGGATTACGCCGGTATTGTCGATCTGATCACCATGCGCGCCGTCATCTGGGACGAGGCGACGCTCGGCGCCAGTTTCCACGACACCGACATTCCGGCCGATCTCGTCGAATTGGCGGACGAATATCGCACCAAATTGGTCGAGGCCGCGGTCGAGCTCGACGACGACGTGCTCGAAGCCTATCTCAATGGCGACGAGCCCGACGCGGCGACGCTCAAGCGCTGCATCCGCAAGGGCACCATCGAGGGCAACTTCGTTCCCGTGCTCAACGGGTCGGCATTCAAGAACAAGGGCGTTCAGCCGCTGCTCGACGCGGTCGTCGACTTTCTGCCGTCACCGCTCGATGTGCCGCCGATGGTTGGCACGAGTATCGACGGTGACGAGCCGATCGAGCGGCTTCCGAGCGACGACGATCCATTCTCGGCGCTCGCCTTCAAGGTGGTCAACGACCCCTTTGTCGGTTCGTTGACTTTCGTGCGTATCTACTCGGGCGTGCTCGAGACCGGTGCGCAGGTCACCAACACGACGCGTGACAAGCGCGAGCGCATCGGCCGCATGCTGCTGATGCACGCCAATTCGCGCGAGGACATCAAGGAGGCCCGCGCCGGCGACATCGTCGCCCTCGCCGGTCTCAAGGGAACGTCGACCGGCGAGACGCTGTCGGACCCGCGCCATCCCATCGTGCTCGAGCGCATGGAGTTCCCAGAGCCGGTCATCCAGGTTGCGGTCGAGCCGCGCACCAAGGGCGATCAGGAGAAGATGGCGGTCGGGTTGGCGCGCCTCGCGGCCGAGGATCCGTCGTTCCGCGTCGAGGTCGATGGCGAGAGCGGCCAGACCATCATTAGCGGCATGGGCGAGCTGCACCTCGAGATCATCGTCGACCGGCTCAAGCGCGAGTTCAGTGTCGACGCCGGGGTCGGCGCGCCGCAGGTGGCTTACCGCGAGACGGTCGGTCGCAGCGCCGAGGTGGATTACACGCATAGGAAGCAAACCGGTGGTTCCGGCCAGTACGCACGGATCAAGCTGCGCATCGCGCCGCTCGCCTCCGGATCGGGCATCGAGTTTGAAAGTACCGTGACCGGCGGCAGCGTACCGCGTGAGTTCATTCCGGCGGTCGAGAAGGGTGTGCGGAACGCCGCGACGTCGGGCGTCATCACGGGCTACCCGATGATCGATTTCCGGGTCGAGCTCTATGACGGCGACTCCCATGACGTCGATTCGAGCGCGCTGGCCTTCGAGATCGCGGCGCGGGCGGCATTTCGCGACCTCGTGAATCGCGCGTCGCCGAAGCTTTTGGAGCCGATGATGCGCGTCGAGGTCGTGACGCCCGAAGCCCATATGGGCGACGTTATCGGTGATCTGAATTCGCGCCGCGGGCAGATCACGGGCATGGAGTCGCGCGCGAACGCGCAGGTCATCAACGCGATGGTGCCGCTGGCGACGATGTTCGGTTACGTCAACAATCTACGGTCGATGAGCCAGGGTCGGGCGACCTACACCATGCATTTCGATCATTACGCACCGGTGCCTCAGATGGTTACCGAGGAGCTCCGGGCGAAGCTGGCGTGAGGCGCGCCGGTTCGCGCGCCCGACGGGCGCAAGGTATGAACACGATAGAGAAGTTACGGAGAACGTAGCGATGGCGAAGCAAAAGTTCGAACGTACGAAGCCGCATGTCAACATTGGCACGATTGGACATGTTGACCATGGCAAGACGACGTTGACGGCGGCGATTACGAAGATTTTGTCGGAGACGGGCGGCGC
>Ga0209987_10000949_pt1 | contig 15544 bp, 15 predicted proteins | sample N074metaG_FD_182134 | JGI IMG/M metagenome (GOLD analysis project Ga0209987, IMG submission 182134) | Deep subsurface microbial communities from Kermadec Trench to uncover new lineages of life (NeLLi) - N074 metaG (SPAdes) (version 2) | ecosystem: Environmental > Aquatic > Marine > Ocean trench... | reverse complement strand
GGTTCGCCGGCGGGGACTACCGTGTCTTCGTGGATCGCCGCCGCCGCGATCGGACTCTCGGTCGCTGTCGCCCCCGCAGTGGGGCCGTCGGTCGCGGTCGCCATGTCCGTCCCCATTTGATTCGAAACTTTCCACATAACGCCGTCGACAGTGTGAAGTGTCGAACATGTCACGGGTTAGGATCGCCTATTTGACCCCGTCTGGCTGTGCTTTCCAGGTGGTGAAACTGATGGCGGAGGTTGCACGAATGTCTGCGTTTTCGTGATCCGAAAACCGTTCCAGCAGTTCGCCTACTACTTTTCCTTCAAAACAGCACAGTGCTTCTAAGGCCTCGTGTCGCACGATCAGAGAGACGTCTTCGCTGGCAGCTAGACAGAGGGCCATTGACGCCAGATTCCCGTCGATTGTGTTACGATCTTTTAGTTTGCCCAGCACAAATGCCGCCTCGTGGCGAATAACCGGATCTTCATCTCGTTCAAGCACATGAACCAGGAAAAACTCTAACTCCTCACGGGCTCCATCAAGATTTATCTCCAAAATCCCCCCAATAATGTCGAAACGCTCTGCCGGGTTTTGTCTTCTCTTGTGATAGCCCTCTAACAGTTCGCCAACCGACTTGACCGAACCTTCACCGTCCAACATTTCGGCAGACAATGTCCTAGAGACTGGCTCGGGGCACATTACAAATTCTCTCGGCTGTACAAAATCATACAGTCCTCCCAAGCCAACCATCGATCTTCAAGAAGGTACGTATAGGCTTCGATATTGGCTCCATCCAGACGTATTTTTCCACGCATTCGGCACTTCGTGAACTTGGCTCCCCTTCTGCGTGCAGCGGCGACCATGGTCAAACCATAATTTCGCTCAACCTCGTTCCAGCGAGTTGCACAAACGCCATGCGGATTATCTCTGTAATGATATCCAATCTTGTCACAGAAAAAAACGCCCCCAATATCAATAGCCTCGCAAGCGCGCAAAAGAATGTCTTGATCCTCACCAACCTCAAGATCAGCATTGTAACCACCGATACTATCTATCAAATGGCGTCTCGCCATTATTCCATGATAGTAGAAATCAAACCAAAGAAATGGATCCGCGATTGTTTTTCCGAATCGACTGTAAAGACCTCACCACCGTGATATAAAGCGATATTCTGCATCAACCTCGCTAAAATATCGTACTGCAAAGCACGCAAGAGCCGCCTCGCTAGGAAGCTGGCGCAGGCTGTGCCCCAATGTCGATGCTAAATAATCGTCGGAATCGAGAACGACAATCCAGTCGCCACTGGCCAAACTCAATCCCCGATTCCGAGCTTGCGATAATCCAATATTGCGTGGGATGCGCAACATTTTCACGTCGATTTCGGCAGGAAAGTTTTCTAAACAATTGTTGTACCCTTCACGGAATTCCGCATCAGATCCGTCGTCAATTATTATCCATTCCACTGGACCCGTTTGTCTGGCAACCGACTGGGCACAATCCAAGAACAGATCACATCGTTGATTATAAACGCATGTTATGACAGAAATAAGATTTGTTCTTATCACAGCGGTATGACGTACCGAATTTGATTTTGGGCGGACGGTGGAATAGCCGATCGTGTAGCCGGTTCGATTTCGAAGGGCACTACGCAACAAAACTCGAGACTAGTACTCTCGCTGTTATCTTTTTTGCATTTGCGCAATATCTCGTTGTACAGGTCGCGGAAATGCAGATTAGTGCGAGGAGAAAATACTTTTACAATACCTTCCACCGACGGACTTTCTATGCCACAGGCGATAATGACCAGAGAGTCACTATTATGTGGGTTACTGAACCTAGCAAATAGTCCCCAATCCTTGGTGAGGGTGCCATTTTCGTCTGTCTCCTTTTCAAAATTAATGTTCCCGCTCAGCCAAACAAGAGGAGTTTCGTCATCTTCGTCGTCGAGATTTTCAAAGGAAAGTGGGAGACGTGCGTCCTCCATGAGTCGCCGGGTTAGACTATTATGGCATGGACCTCCAACGCAGACGACGTTGCCTCGCACCGCCTCGTCTGGGCGATTAGCTGAGTTAGAAGTATGAATATTTTGCACATCGCCTGCCAAGGCAAGGTTGACTAGAGCTTGTACAAACGCGTCTTTGTCACCCATGTGCACGGAGGAGAACGGCTCTGCAGTCGGCGGGATGTATCCACCGACTAAATACACTGGTTCATCCATTATACTTTTTGGCCACCATAACTCCGAAGATTCTGACGCGCCTGCAATCTTGGCGGCCTCTTTCGACAGAGACTGGCCCACAACTCGATCTATAAAAAGGGCATGGCGTCCTTCCGCAGCAAGCCCTTTTAAAGAGAATTTCCCAACTGGCGTAAGCTTGGTCAGCCCTGCTTTCTGCACAAATTCTTCCGTCATTCCGATGTCTTCGTTCGGAACGAGTTTCTCCATGCGAAACAACTTATCGACAGCTGTGCCTTGCGGGTCATTGGTTCTAAAGAGATGGACAGGCCCTGAACTTAGTATGATGCGAACCTTTATTGCATGATCACCACGAAAATTATCGGTCTTATTTAGAGCAGCAATACGGCACAATATATCTCTCGCTCTATACAATAGATCATTTGCGTCGACCTCCTCATCCTCAAAGAAAGCAAATATTCCATCGCCGAGATACTTCGTTGGCTTGTGGGGCTCTAAAGCTAAGGCAACTGCCTCATAGAATGAGTGCAGGCGATGCAGCCATGCGGGTTCGGGGTGCCGCGTTTTGAAGGGCGTGGATTGAGCTAAATCAACCAAAAGCATATTGCCTTCGCGGACATTTCCCCGAATCTCATCCGACAGTGTATTCAGATCACTCAGGATGTTCTCAACTTGAGCCATACCGCTCTCCAGGCATTATGTCACGAGTGACCACGGCATTCGGTCGGATTCGGGCATCAGCACCAATGCGGATCGGTCCAACGATGACGGCACCCCAACCAATCACTACGTTGTCTTCCAGCGTCGGGCCTATCTCATCGGTTTCGTCCCATGCACTAGGATCGGGCGTATCGTATCGGTGCACCAAGGAGCCGAATACGTGGCAGCGCTCACCGACGGTGCAGTTGTCAGCAATAAATCCACCAATGATCGAACACTGCCCTACAGTGACGTTGTCGTGGACCTGTGCACCGTAGATCAACCGACAATGATGACCGATTTGTGTGCATGAACCTATTGTACAGCGCTCTCCAATTTGTACGTTATTAGCAATTCTAGCGCCTTCAAATAGTACCGTGTACGAGGAAATTATCGTTTTGTCGCCTATCGAAACGATTCTTTCTGATTGGTTTTCAAAGACATCCGGATATGGGTTTCTTTCTCCCAATATACAATAATCCATTATCACTACGTCCTCGCAGATATCGAAATTTGCGTGGCTGCGAAACACAGCTGTCCTTGCGTATTTATTGTTTGATTTGGCCAACTCACGTAACCGTTTTTGCAAACCAATTTTTTGTAATTTTCATAGCTTCATCGATTTTATCGTCAAATCCGTGATCAACGTCATCTAGTATTATACATTCTGCGTTCGGTTGATTGACTCTGGCATAGCTTTGGGAGTCTTGGAATGGAACAAGTGTATCTTTGCTGCCATGCAGAATAAGTAGCGGCACAATATCGGGCCATTTGGTGGCCTGCGGTTGCATCAATAAAAGTTCTTGCGTCATTGTTGCTGAGAAAAAAAACCCGGTTTCGGGTATTTTTGTAAACGGTCTATCTGATAGTTCCTCTATGTTCTTTTGGTCGAAATACTCCTGTCCCCAATCGACTTGTGCTTCAATAAAAGTATTCCAAAAATTGACTACGGGATTCCAGAAGACGACCGATGAGAGAAATTTTAAATCATAGACCGATGCAGCAAGTAAGGTAATGCTCGCACCGAAACTAACCCCAAGATGGCTTATCTTTTGGTATTCTTGCCGTTTCGCCCACCGGAGTATGGCCATTAAATCCAGAATTTCACCCGAAACGGTTACCTCGGAAACTGGCATCGGAGAGTCTCCGTGTCCTCTGAAATCGAATATCACAGTATCAAATTCGGGCGGCATGACGTGCTCTGCAAGCTGCGCAAGAATGCCATCCTCAGTCTTTTCCGTCGTTATGCCATGGGACGCGATAAGAAGATTTGGAGCGTTACGTTTATAATGGATGGCCGATATTTTGTGCCCATCGGCCGAGCGAATGGAGGGCTGGTCTCGCATTATTGGGTTCCCTTCTTCCAAAACCAGCAACGTCTAACATTGCCCGAACATTATGGGAAAATACTCTAACTGAGAGTCCCGCATTCGGAAATTTGCTTTGGCTTCCAACGAGCTTCGTTACAGAGACAGCGTTCAGAACCCGCGGTAAGGAATGAAGATGCTTTTCGCCGTTCGTTTGAACCGATCAGGATGCATTCGAAAATACCGCCCGTCCGCTATGACCCACCACACCCGGGCAAGCAGCGGGCTGCCACAAGCCTTTTTGGCGGTCTCCGTCTTGGGAAACAGCTCGTTAAGGTTGCACTTTTCGATGCTAGCGGTCAAGTGGAAGACCTCGACAATGCGCTCGCCAAGGTCACCTTTCGCCCGACCTCACGCTCGTCATCTGCATCCGCCCTTAGATCGACGTCGCCCCGGATACCCACATCGGGTTGTACGAGAAGGTAGCGCGAAGCGGTAGTGAAGGAAATCTCCCGTCGTTGGCGAGGCCGGATTAGACCCGTTTCGCCAATCCCAGGCGGATCAACCGCAGGGTCTCGTCCCAAAGCTCGTAGGACCCGAGATCCTCGGGGTCGGCCCAGAGCGCCTCGGTCGCATCGCCGCCGGCGCGCGGCGCGCCGCCGCGCCATTCGGCCAGAAAGTCGATCAGGGTGTAATGGTAGGCGATGGCACCCTCGTCGTCACGGGTGATCGAGTCGACCACGTCCAGAAGCGCCGTCACCTCGGCCTCCACACCGGTCTCCTCGTGCAGCTCGCGCCGCGCGGTCTCGCGCACCGTCTCGCCGAGGCGCTGGCGGCCGCCGGGCAGGGACCAGCGCCCCGCGCGCGGCGGCTTGGCGCGGCGGATCAGCAGCACACGGCCGTCCTTGATGGCGACCACGCCGACTCCCACCAGCGGCCGGTTCGGGTAATCGTTCACGGTGACCCACCCTCCTGGGAAGCCATGTCGCTATTTTACGTCCTTGATACGCGCACCGTCCTGGGCGCAGTCGAACCAGCGGTCGACCTTGGCGCGCCAGCATCGCCCGGCGCCGATCAACTTGTCGCCGCGGAACTCGCCACGAACCTCATCGCCGCTGGTGACGAAGAGCACGCCCTTGCCATGAGGGTCGCCGTTCTTGAACTCGCCCTCGAACCTGGGGCCCGCGGCCCAGTTGAAAGTGCCATGGCCGTGATACGCGCCGTCGAGGAAGATGCCCTCGTAGCTGTCGCCCTTGGTCCCCAGATAGACGCCCCAGCCGGTGCGCCGGTCGCCGACCCATTCGCCCTCGTAGCTGGCGCCATTGGCCCAGGTATAGGTGCCCCGGCCCACGCGCAGGCCCGCCTTCCAGCCGCCCGAATAGCGGCTGCCGTCGGCCCAGCGGTAGACGCCCATGCCGTCGGGCAGGCCGTCCTTGAATTCGCCGTCGTAGTGCGTGCCCAGGGTGCTCTCGTAGCGTCCTTTGCCCTGCTGGCGGCCCTCGATCCAGCGCCCGGTATAGGTCTCGACCACGGTCCCGGATTGGGCATCCTCGTATCGGCGGGTGAAGCTGCCGACAGCGGTGACCTTGCCGAGCCGGCAGGTGCCGTCCCATTGGGTATCGATGGTCGCCCGCTGGTCCTTGATCCAGATCTTGCAGCCGGAAATGTCGAGCCAGATGCCGTCGTCCTCGGCCGCCACGGCCGCCGGCGACAGCCACAGAACGGCCAGAACCGCCCCCAGAATGCCGATTCTGGTCATCCTCCCTGCCCCCTTCAACCGTTGTTCCGGTTTTTCGAACCGCCCAGCCTACCCCAAACCGCTGACGTTTTTCGAGTCCCCGTCTCGCCCCCGCCCCTCTCTCTCCCCCCGCGCGGCGCGCGATCGCCGGAAGGGGTTCGGAATCCGCCGGCTTTGCGCCCCGCCGCGCGAACCGCTAGCCTGTTTGGCGCGCGATTCGCCATGACGATCGGGGGAGGCGGTCTCGGGGCATGTCGAAAACAGGAGAAGACGCCGGCGGGGCCGATAGTGCGGCCGACGAAGCCTGGGCTTTGGCGCGGGTCGAGAACGGCATGCTGACGGTAACCCTGGGCGGCCCCTGGGTCACCAAACACATCGGAAACAAGCAGGCGCGGCTGGCCGAGATCGATGCCCGCGGCGCGAAACGGGCGCGCATCGACGCGAGCGCGCTCGCCGCGCTCGACACCGCCGGCGCCTGGCTGATTCACCGCGCCGCCAAGAGCCTGAGCGAGCAGGGCGTCGCCATCGAACTCCAAGGCGCGGACCCGGCCGCCGCCAGCCTGATCGAGACCGTCCGCCGTTTCGACGTCCCCTGCCCGCCGCAGCCCCCAGCGGTGAACCCCGTCGTCGCGTTGATCGCCCGGGTCGGCCGCGCAACCATCGAAGTCTCCGGGCAAGCGGTCCGCCTGATCAATTACCTGGGCCTCACGGTGGTGGTATTGCTCAGGCTCGCGGTCAAGCCCGGGCGCATCCGCGGCACCGCGCTGGTCAGTCATATGGAGCAGGCGGGCCTCAACGCCCTGCCCATCGTCGGGCTGATCTCGTTCCTGATCGGCGTGGTGCTGGCCTATCAGGGCGCCGATCAGTTGGCCAGGTTCGGCGCTCAGATCTTCACCGCCAACCTGGTCAGTGTCGGTGTCCTGCGCGAGATGGGCATCCTGCTGACCGCGATCATCGTCGCCGGGCGCTCGGGCGCCGCTTACACCGCTCAGATCGGCACCATGAACGTCAACGAAGAGATCGACGCCATGCGCACCATGGGCCTCGACCCCATGGAAGTGCTGGTGCTGCCCCGGGTCGTGGCCCTGGTTATCGTGTTGCCGCTGTTGACCTTCTACGCCGATCTAATGGGGCTGCTGGGCGGCGCGGTCATGGCCACCGCCGTGCTCGACATCTCGTTCTTCCAATTTGCCCGCCAGATCAGCGACTCGGAGCCGTTGGGGTCGTTCTGGGTTGGCATGATCAAGGCGCCGGTCTTCGCCTTCATTATCGCCACGGTCGGCACCTACGAAGGTTTCAACGTCACCCGCAGCGCCGAATCCGTCGGCCGCCAGACCACGCGCGCGGTGGTCGAGGCGATTTTCCTGGTAATCGTCCTGGACGCATTGTTCTCGATCCTGTTTTCGGTCGTGGGCATTTGAGGCCGCCCGTGACCGGAAGCGCCACAAACACCGCGAACGCCGAGGCGATCATCCGGATCACCGGTCTGTCCACCCGGTTCGGACCACAGGTGGTGCACGACGGCCTCGACTTGACCATCGGGCGCGGCGAAATCATGGGTCTCGTCGGCGGATCGGGCACCGGCAAGTCGGTGCTGATGCGCGCCATCATCGGCCTGATCCGGCCGGCGGCGGGACGCATCGAGGTGTTCGGCCGCGACGTCTCCAAACTCAATGACGCCGAGCGGCGGCGGCAGCAACAGCGCTGGGGTGTGCTGTTCCAGGACGGCGCGTTGTTCAGTTCGCTCACCGTGGCGCAGAATATCGAAGTGCCGCTCAAGGAGCACAGCAAGGTGCCGCCCGGGTTGCGCCGCGAACTGGCCGACATGAAGATATCCATGGTCGGCCTGCCGCCGGATGCCGCGGACAAGTTCCCCGCCGAGCTTTCCGGCGGTATGCGCAAACGTGCCGGACTGGCCCGGGCGCTGGCGCTCGACCCGGAGATCCTGTTCCTCGACGAGCCCACGGCCGGTCTCGATCCCATTGGCGCGGCCGCCTTCGACAACCTGATCGGCGAACTCAAGCGGGCGCTGGGACTGACCGTAGTCATGGTCACCCACGATCTGGATAGCCTGCACGCGATCTGCGATCGCATTGCGGTTCTGATCGAAAAGCGTGTTAAACTTGGTACCATCGCCAGTCTTCTGGACGAGCCGGATCCCTGGATACAGGAGTATTTCCGGGGACCTCGGGGCCGCGCCGCGGAGGCCACGGCGGCGGTGAGTCGCGCAACCGAGTGAGGTAAGGAAACGAGCCATGGAAACACGCGCCAGCTACCTCCTGGTCGGCACCTTCGTGCTCGCCTTCACGGCGGGCCTGGTGGTGTTCGTGATCTGGCTGGCCAAGTTCCAGTTCGACACCGAGTTCGCGCGCTTCGACATCCACTTCAAGGGCTCGGTGACCGGACTCAACCTGGCCTCGCCGGTGCGCTACAGCGGCGTGCGAGTCGGCGAAGTCATCGAGATCAGCCTTATGCCCGACCGTCCCGACGAAGTGCGGGTCACCATCGAGACCGAGGCCAAGACGCCGGTGCGCGCCGACACGGTCGCGACCCTGGAGCTCGAGGGCCTGACCGGTGGGCTTGCCGTCTTGTTGATCGGCAAGGCGCCCGACGCCCCGCCGCTCGAGGTCGTGCCCGGACAACGCTATCCAGTCATCACCTCGGAGGCCTCGACCCTGCAGCAGGTCATCGAGGGCGCGCCGGAGCTGGTGCAAAAGGTCGATCTTCTGCTGGCCCGCGCGATCGACGTGATGAACGCGGAAAACCGGGTCAGCCTGGCCAACACCCTGGCCAACATCGATATCTTCACCACCACCCTCAAGGACCATAGCGGTGAAATTGGCGCCCTGATCCAGGACGCCGGCGCCACCATGGAGAATGTGCGCAATGCCACGGCGAATCTCGAAGTCCTCGCCGCGGACCTCACAGAGGATGCCGACCATCTGACGACCCGGGTCGATACCACCTTGGTTTCCTTCGACAGCATGGCCAACGGCATCGCCCGCTCGGTCGAGGACAGCGCCGGCGACGTGCGGGCGCTCATCGGCGACCTGCGCGGCACGGCCCAGTCCTTGCGCAAGACCAGCGACGAGGTCCATGCCATGGTCGCGGAGAACCGCGAGCCTTTGTCTGACTTCACGGCGACCGGCCTGACCGAATTCACCGGCCTTTTGATCGAAATGCGCGACCTGGTGATCGCGCTCAACCGGGTTACCACCGAGCTTCAACGCGACCCGGCGCGCTTCTTCTTTGGCGATCGGCAGCAGGGATATGAAGTACGTCAATAAACCCATCGACAGTCGGGACGGGACCGAGGCGGACCATCATAGCCGCCGCCGAGTGCTGCGGGCCGCGCTGATCTTGCCCCTGGCCGGGGCCTTGGCCGCCTGCGAGGTCGCGATCCCGGGTCAAGGACCGGCGCCGGACCTCTACCGGCTGACGCCCAAGAGCACCTTCGCGCCGGACCTGCCGACGGTTAAGTGGCAGCTGCTGCTCGAGCAGCCGCTGACCAACGCCAGCATCGATACCACCCGCATCGGGTTGCAGCGGAGTCCGACGCGCGTCGAATACTACGCGCGCGCCGGCTGGTCGGACCGGGCGCCCCAGATGATTCAGACCCTGATGATCGAATCGTTCGAGAACTCTGGGCGCATCGTTGCGATCGGTCGGGATTCGGTCGCCTTGCGGGCCGACTATATCCTCAAATCGGACCTGCGCGAGTTCCAGGCCGAGTACATTTTGGGGCCGAAACCGCGAGTCCACATCACCATAATCGCGCGCCTGGTCAAGATGCCACGGCGGGCGATCATCGGATCGAAAAAGTTCGACGTCGTGATCGAGGCCCCGACCGACACCATGGAAGCGATCATCGCGGCCTTCGACGAGGCCCTGGGCAAGGTCCTCAAGCGCCTGGTGGAATGGACCCTGGTCACCGGCGAAGGGACTTGGAAGCAACGGTCCTAGGCCAGACTCCGGCCCGCCCCCCCGGTGTTCGAGCCAACTTTCCCGGGGGCGAGTCCATCGGCGTTAACTAAGTTGATCTAGCCAAGCCAGCCCCCGGAAGGCTAGAATGGCGCCTCGAGAGCCTGGAGGCCCACCAGCGACATGGGCCGAACCAGGCCGTATTGCAGGTAATCAGGTATATTGGGGTGTCCAGGATGGACGATTTTCACAACCTTTCCGACGAAGCTAAACACGCTTGGCAGCGGGGCTACGATTTGGCCCACCCTCGTCACGTACCCGGCCGGTCCAAGAAAAGTCGGGATTGCAACGGCGATGCGCGCAACGACAATTTGACCCGAGCGGTGGATGCGGTCGGCGACGCCCTGCAAGGGTTTGCCGAAAACGAGCGCAAGTCCTTCATGGCCGTCAAGTCCGGCAATGGGGTCAACTTGGTGGTCATGGACCCGGTCTCGGTCGAGGCCGTGATCGTCGAACTCGACAACATGAAAACCGACGAATGCCGTGAGGCACTCGGTGACGGCTTCCTAAAAGGCATGATCGCAAAGGCCAAGGTCGCGAACACGGCTTCCACGGACGCCAACGCACCGATCCTTAACTGATCCGGCGGCGGGATCGACAAGCGGGTACGCAAAACGCGCCAATCCGATGCCGAGCAGCATGGCACAAAGCCCGGCCACTGTACCCCGCCAGGCGCCCATGCCCCGATTCGGGCGGACCGAGATCGGGGGGCCGGTCACCGTTTCATTGCACTCCGATACGCCCGGCCGGAAGCAGTCAGTTCAAATCAGCCAACTTCTTTCGGAAGTGGTGGAGATTGTCTTTCCCGGGAATAGGATATGTAAATCGGTGGGGATAGTCGGAATAATCTTTTCCAGGCCGATATACGGTAATCGAATCTCTTCCATCGTACCAAAATTCATGCGGATCCTCGTTCTCGCAGCACCGCCCGCCGTCGCCTCTGCGAGACGTCGACCACAGCGCCATATGCAAATGGGCGACGCCCGATGTGAGCATTTCCGGGGATCCAGTTTTGCCGACCGTGCCGATGATCTGTCCACGCCGGACCTTATCGCCAACTTTCACCAATCGGGTATCTAGATGAATATATTGTGCCCTGATCTCGTCCTTGGTGCCGAAAGCGTGTTTGATCTTGATTTCTTCACCGTTTTTCTCGTGGACACGGGAACGAAATACGACACCGTCTGCGATGGCTAGGACCGGCGTTCCCTCCGGCGCCATAATATCTATCCCGCTGTGGGGTGCTCGTCGTTTTTGACCAACCATATTGTACCGTGATCGAAAGTCGGAAGTTACTTCGAAAATGTCAGTTTGTTGCGCCTGTCGCGGCGTCACAAACCGCAGACTGCGTATACTCGCGATCGCCGCGTCTCGATATTTCCGGGTGAGGGCTGGATTTGGATCGCGCCAGCCCTTGCGCCGAGTTTCTTGGAAAACAATACCGACCAAGGTGTCTTCTCGATCGGGATGCCGACAGATCAGAGTCTCGTGGGTCCACATCGATGTCCATGTCGGTTGCTTGAAATCCACCGAAGCCTCTATCCAAATGCAGGATGCACCGGGTACGGTATCGAGATCGACCCGAGCAGAGTATTCCGCGCTGCTTTCGGATAAAAACTTCTTGAGGCCCTCCTCTTGGGCCATGAAGGCCTTGATGCCTTCCGCGGTGGAAATCTCACTGGGGTCATCTACCGTCCGCGTATGACCCAGCAGCCGGAACATATGTGCGATTTCCTGTTGGGGCGCCGTATCCGTTGGATATGCGCGTTCCAATATCGGACCGGAGACGAACCCGAAACTATGTTCGTCATTGGCGCTTGCGGTAGTGGACAAGCACCACTTTCCATCTGGAATTTCCACGGAATACAGGGATTTCACCTCCCGCCCGCTGGACCCGTCAACGGGGCTGCGGCCATAGTCTTGGCAACTGGACGATTTATCCGTGGATACCTTCACAGTCGCACAGCCGCTCGCGGCCAAGATAACAACGAGGAGAAGCAGGTTCCGCATATGTCCGATGGCTCGCAAAAAAGACCCCATCCTTACAGCCTCCGTGAGGTATCCAGTTAGCCGAGGCTGCTGAAAAAATCCCAAGGACCAGAATTTTCGAAACAACGATTCAGAGACCGGAGCGATGTTGAATCAATATAGCTTCAAGCGCAATCTATCGGAATGACGGTTGCGAGAAATCCGTCGACTCCGACTATCTCGACGGCCTCGGCTCCTTGCGGCATGCCACGTCCCGTCACGCGCCGTGCGCGGGGCGGACCGAGCGTTATAGCAGCCCCCGTTTGGCCCGCGATAGGTGGGCGGCCCGTCGCAATTTTCGAAATTACGATTTAGCGAGGGCCGACCCACCGCGGTGTTTCCGTGGGATGCGGAGGCCAGCTTCTCATTGAGTCAAACCAGCCAACTTCCTTTGGAAGTGGTCGAGATCGGTTTTCCCGGGAATAGGATATGTAAATCGGTGGGGATAACCGGAATAATCCTTCCCGGGCCGATATACGGTAATCGCGTCTGCTCCGTCGTACCAGAACTCATGCGGATCCTCCTTGTTGCAGCACCGCCCGCCGTCCCCTCTGAGAGACGTCGACCACAGCGCCATATGCAAATGGGCAAGGCCCGATTTGACCATTTCCGGGGATCCCGTCATGCCGACCAAACCGATGATCTGCCCACGCCGGACCTTATCGCCCACTTTCACCAATCGGGCATTCAAATGAATATATTGGGCCCTGATCTCGTCCTGGGTGCCGAAAGCGTGTTTGATCTTGATTTCTTCGCCGAATTTCCGGTTGAGACGGGACCTAAATACGACACCGTCGGCGATGGCTAGGACGGGCGTCCCCTTCGGCGCCAGAATATCTATCCCGCTATGGGGTGCTTTTCGTTTTTGACCGCTCATATTGTAGCGCGATTTAAAATCGGAAGTTATTTGAAAGGCATCTTGTGGATACTCATGTCTCATGACACGAATTTCCTCGTCCTGATCCGTCGCTCCCTCCTGGTTCCAGTTAATATACTGGTCGCCCTTTCTGCAATTCGAGGGGGTTCCTATCCGCACGTCATAAAGCGTACCTTCGCCGGCAGTGATACAGGCATGTATGGTTTCGGCAAAAGCAGGCGTGGCGGCGAGCAAGACAAGTGATGCGGCACTTGCAACAGCTATTTTCCTTAACACCCTGACCTCCCTGGTTTTATCGTTGCGTTCAAACTACTCCGTTCTCTCGAAGTATTCCGAACAATGGCGTTCGAGTAAGGCTCGTTCTGCGGAGCCCTTCCTGTTAACCTTTATTAACGATAGAACTATGATGACCGATTGGCAATATGTCTATAGAATTATAATTAACAGGTATAGTTAACTATTACGGTTAAAAATTATAGTTAAATATTATAGTTAACTCTTATGGTTAACGGCACGCGCCATTGTTTCACCTTTCGCCCGGCCCAATCCGGAAATTCCCTCAGCGATACTCCGCGTCAGTGAACGCCGACAGAATTTTTTGCACGGCCATGAGGACATGTTGGACATTGTCCACGCGAATTTCGTTCTTGTATACGGTCGTCCGAAGCGACCCGCGGACCCGGTCACGGTCGCGCTCAGGCACATAAAACATGTCGATTCGGTCCGCGAACTCGAGCTGCAGGGCACTTCGAACGCCTCGGACAATGGCCCGGCGGTAAGCCTCCGCGCGATCGGTATCGCCAACTTCCTTGGCAAGTTGATGCGCGTCGATAAGCCCCTCCATATACACCCCCGTCGAGGAAGCGTGGGGCGGACCAAACGGGCGGGTGGGATCGTAGAACCGCCCGTCGGTGTCCGGGTAGACAGCCCCATCGCTTCGCTGCATGCCGAGTAACCAGTCGTTCATTTCGAAAATCCAATCCCTGAGTTCGGGATCTCGCGTCTGCTTCCAGACGATGTAGTAGGCCTGCGTATGCCAGGGGATGAACGCCGGGTTGCGATGCTTCAGGTGCCAGGTCCGGTAGTGCCTGTAGCTCATCATGATCCGTTGCAGCAGCGCGGCGGAACCGGACTCGCGATAGAGGAACGCCCAAAGAAGCAGTGCTTCGCCCGGGTAGAAGTTTTGAACGTCGTTACGATCCGCGGGTTTATAGAAGGTCCGAAACGACCCGTCGTCTTGCCACAAATACGCCACCGTGCGTCGAAGAGCCGTCTCTTCCACGGCGAACGCGGCGCGATTGGGAAGCTCGACAATGGCCAGCGCCGCCAGCGCCGCGGCGCCGAGCTTTGCTTTGTCCCGGTACCAAATGAAGCCGTGGTCACCTTCAGTCCGGTAAAACTGATCCAGGTTGTAACGGATGTTTCTCTCGGCAACCTCTTGATACGCCGCATCGTCGCGCCGCTGCGCAATTCGGCCGAGACAGACGCTGGCCATCCATTGCCGGATCATGTTGTTGGACGTCGCCTCCCGCCGCCGGGATGGCCAATATTTGTAGGTCATGCGCCCATCGGCGTGCACGTTGCGGACCATCCAGTCCGCCAGCCGGCGTGACAGGGCTGTCACATTCTCTCGGGTCACGGCGGACAGTGGCACCAATTGGTTGCCACGGAACAATCGCTCGATTTCGACCTCCGGGCCGAGACGGACGAGAAACTGTTCGACCTCGAAGTAGCGCAGGATGATCTCGTTCGATAGGGCCTCATCGCTAAGTTCGTGGCGCTTTCGAAATTTATCGAGCTCGTACTCGAAAGAGGTGTTGTCCGCGATCATTTGCGTGGGGCCGTAGCGGTATATCCGGCCTCGATACTGCACCTCCATGCCCCGGATACCGCGGTGGATGTTGGACAGGTGCTTCTTGCGGCTGCCGAACGCAATCGTGTGAAAATCGTGGGCAAGGGCCAACTCAACCGTGCCGGCCGCCTGTTTGCCGCCGAGATCGGCCTTGGCACGTTGGATCGCCAACCCGAGCGACTCGATCCCGGTGGCCTCGCTTGCCCAGGCATTCGCCAACTCGGTGCCCTCGGCCCGCAATACGACATGGACCGCCAGGTTACCGCCCGCAAGAGCATGCGGTACCGATTCCTCGACCCCATCGTCGGTCATGAGCCCACCCACGATCTTACCGAGAGCGCGAACGTCCTCGTCGCTCAGCGCGGGCAGCTTCCGCCCATCGGGAATTTCATTCTGGGTGTTGGCCGCGGCGGTGCCCGTACCCGTCACAGCCACGAGAAACAGGACTGCCGCGAGAAACGGCGCCAATCCCCAGCGGGGCCCCGGGCCGGGGCCCAGGCCGGACAAGGAGTGCTTAGACCGTGTCATGATTCTCCCGATGGCGCTAAGCCATCTCTTTCCGTTATTCGAGTCACGCCGCGAGACCTGTCGCGGGGTGGTCTGGCCGGCCCCGGACCGCGCCGGCGCCTGCGATTCGATCCCACAGCACGTCGAGAATGACCCGAAGCGCGCCGACTCAAACCGCCGCGACCCACCAGAGCGAAAAATTCGGAAAATTTCGTTAACCACCCGCCGGTCGTCGACACACATCACCCCACGCCTCCCGCCTCCCGCCTCCCGCCTCCCGCCTTCCAACGGCGGCGGCATCGTGGATCACCGGACGCCGCAACCGCACTGTCATTCTATCGGTTCGAGCCCTGGTATTTGCAAACTACGCAGGCCC